>JABNAD010000611.1_pt1 | contig 18951 bp, 14 predicted proteins | sample 7240381 | NCBI WGS metagenome assembly JABNAD01 (sample SAMN11332834, study PRJNA596920) | anaerobic digester metagenome | biome: digested sludge; isolation source: digested sewage sludge-derived enrichment culture grown on H2/CO2 | place: Germany: Goettingen
CTCTTACAAGTCTTAAAGGTTGATTTTGTTTAATAAAAAATGCGGGTATGGAAACACTGATAAACGCTCCCGTTACGGGGGAAATTCTCGATGAAATCATCGAAAAATACCGCGGAAAGCCTGGTATGTTGCTCACCACGTTGGAAGAAGCACAGGAGAAAAATCCCCTGAACTATCTTCCGGGTGAAACGCTGGCCGAAATATCGAAAAAACTGAAGGTGCCTTATACACAGGTCTACAGTGTAGCCACGTTTTATTCCTTCTTTAATTTAAAACCTCAAGGCAAGCATTCGATTGTCGTTTGTCGCGGTACAGCGTGTCACACAAAAGGTTCAAAAGCCTTGCTGGATGATATCGGAAAAATTTTAGGTATTAAACGTACCGGTGACGATACTGAATCATCTTTCACTACTCCCGATAACATGTTTACGATAAGGACAGTGGCCTGTTTCGGACAATGCGCACAATCGCCCGTCGTAGCCATAGACAATGTTATTTACAGTAACGTGAATTCCCGGAAATTAATGAAAATCCTGAGCAAATACACCCCACGGCTATGAAACCGTCTGAAATTGAAACCTTAAGAAAACAGCACAAGGAAAGGATCCTGCCGGCGACTCCCATGATTTTGGTTGGAATGGGGACCTGCGGTATCGGTAACGGAGCCGCTACGGTTTATCATCATTTCGAAAAGGTGCTGTCGGAGAATAACTTCGATTGTAAACTCAAGCAGGCCGGTTGTTTCGGTTTCTGCGCTGAAGAACCGATGGTGATGTTCTATCAGCCGGGCAAGCCTATGCTGGTTTACAGTAAAGTGGAAGTGAAGGATGTAAAACGCATCATTGATAATTTACATAAAAACAGGCTGTATAAAAACAAGCTGTTGTGTCGCATCGATGAATGGGATTTCCTGACTTCGGAGGTGGTATTTGGAAAGGGTTACGAAGATATTCCTCACTGGGATGAGGTACCCTTTTTTAAGGGACAGAAGAAAGTGGTGTTGCGCCATGCCGGCCTCATCGACCCTGAAGACATTTTCGATTATATTGCTGTGGGAGGATACAATGCCCTGGCAAAAGCGGTTATGGCTTATGAGCCGGCAGAAGTGGTAGAGCAAGTGATGGCGTCGAAGTTGCGTGGCCGGGGAGGGGCAGGTTTCCCTACGGGAGTAAAATGGTCAATCATGCAAAAACAGGATGCCCGGCAGAAATATGTTATCTGCAATGCGGACGAGGGCGATCCGGGCGCGTACATGAACCGTAACGAAATTGAAAGCGACCCGCACATGTTGCTCGAAGGTATGCTGATAGGTGCTTACGCCATGGGAGCAAGTGAGGGCATTGCATACGTGAGGGCAGAATATCCGCTTGCCGTAAAGCGGCTTCGGACGGCTATCGGGCAAGCTGAACAACTCGGGCTCATTGGTGAAAATATATTGGGTACCGGTTTCAGTTTCAAGATGGACATTGTTGAAGGGGCCGGAGCCTTCGTTTGCGGTGAGGAGACAGCATTGATTGCTTCCATCGAAGGGAAGGCGGGCCGACCGCTTCCGCGTCCGCCTTATCCTGCTAGCAAAGGATTGTACGGAAAACCCACCAATATCAACAACGTGGAAACCTGGTGCAACGTGCCGGTCATCATTGAAAAAGGTGCCGGATGGTTCACAGCTATGGGGACGGAAAAAAGCCCAGGAACAAAAGTGTTCTCACTGGTGGGAAAAGTGAAGAATACAGGGTTGGTAGAACTTCCTCTCGGGTCAAGGTTGGAGCAATTTGTGTTCAATATCGGGGAGGGAACAGGAACTTCCAAACGCGTAAAAGCCGTGCAGACCGGCGGGCCTTCCGGCGGTTGCATCCCGTTGGAGTTTTTTTCAACCCCGGTGGATTACGAGTCACTGGCAGGCATTGGAGCCATCATGGGTTCGGGAGGAATGGTGGTGATGGACCAGGACAACTGCATGGTTGACGTGGCGCGGTATTTTCTGGAGTTCAACGCAGGAGAATCGTGCGGAAAATGTACGCCCTGTCGTGAAGGGGCGTCACAAGCATTGGCTATTCTCACCCGCATCACCCGGGGACAAGGAACGTTCGCCGATTTAACGGTCTTGGAGCTGCTCAGCGGTGTTATCAAAGATTCGTCGCTTTGCGCTCTCGGGCAAACCGCCCCCAATCCCATTCTGACCACGTTAAAATACTTCCGGAACGAGTACGAAGAGCATATCCGGGAGAAACGGTGTCATGCAGGGACATGCGAGTCGCTGTTCATGGCTTTGTGCGAAAATAGCTGTCCGCTGCACATGAACATTCCGGGTTACATCGAACTGATTAAGGAAGACCGTGTGGAAGAAGCCTTTGAGCTTACGCTGCGCGATAATCCCCTGCCGGGAACAATAGGGAGGATTTGTCACTTCCATTGCCAAATGCGTTGCCGTCGTGAAATGCTGGACCAGCCGGTTTCGCAAGGCGAGATCCACCGGTACCTGGCTGATACCATGTACCAGCTAGGGAAAGAGAACGGGATCTACCATAAACTGATTAAAGAAAAACTTCCTCCCACCGGAAAAAGGATTGCCATTGTAGGTGCCGGGCCAGCAGGGCTTACGGCAGCCTTTTACCTGGTACGCCTCGGCCATGATATCACCGTTTACGAGGCTTTGTCCGAAGCTGGGGGAGTAGCGCGTTTCGGCATACCGCATTATCGTTTGCCGAAAGAAGTGTTGAGGAAGGAGGCCAGGCTGATAAAAAAACTGGGTGTGAAATTCAAGTTCAACCAGCGATTGGGAGACAACCTTTCCCTGGAAGAGTTAAAAAATGAGTTCGATGTCATTTATTTGGCGATAGGTGCATGGAAAAATATTGATTTGAAAATTCCGGGAGAAGATGCAAAAGGTGTTTTTGCGGGAACAACAATTCTGAAAGAGATGGCTGTGGGGAAAACACCGAAAGTGGGTGAGCGGGTTGCTATTGTCGGTGCCGGAAACGTGGCCATCGACACGGCCCGGAGTTTATTACGCCTGGGAAAGGATGTAACCATCGTTTACCGGCGTGAAAAAGGGGATATGCCTGCCAACGCCGTCGAGATATCGGAATCGGAAGAAGAAAAAATCAACTATCGTTTTATGGCTTCTCCCAACGGGATTATAACGGATAAATCGGGCAGAGTAAAAGCGCTGCACATTGAAAGGATGTCGGGTGGAAGCATCGATTCTTCCGGGAGGAAAAAACCGGTTGCCACCGGAGTATTTGAAGAAATTCCGTGTGATGCTGTTGTGCTGGCTGTCGGTGAACGGGTAGATTCCGGATTTCTGGCTGAAAAAAATATGAAGCTTACCCGGGACGGGCGAATCGTTATTGATCCGTTCACTTTTCAAACAACTGATCCGAAAGTCTACGCCGGGGGAGATGCGGTAAGCGGCCCCTCAACAGCGGCAGAGGCAATGGGGATGGCGAAGAAAGCCGCTGCTGCGATGGACAGGATGTTGACGGGTGAAAACCGGTTTTACCTGCTCTCGCCCCCGTTTGACTATCGAAACGTTGTGCCCGCAAATCCAAAACCCGCTTCGAAGAATGTTCCGAGGAGGCTTTCGGTGAAAGACCGGGTGAATAATTTCAACGAGATCTCCTGCGGATTTACGGGTGAGCAGGCCCGCAATGAGGTGGAGAGGTGCCTGAGGTGTGACGTGAAATATTAATCTGAAAAAGCTGTATTATGGAAATTAACATCAATAACCGTCCTGTTCAGGTAGCTGAAGGAGCCACCATTCTGGAAGCATGCCGTTCTGTGGGAATAGAGGTGCCTACGCTGTGTTACCTGAAAGATGTATCGCAAAATGCGTCGTGTGGCGTTTGTGTGGTGGAAGTGAAAGGTGCTAAATCGTTATTACGCTCGTGCATCACCCAGGTTACCGAGGGAATGGAAATTTCTACAAACAGCCCGAGGGCCATGCAGGCAAGAAAAGTAAATGTTGAGTTATTGCTGGCCAATCATCCTCAGGATTGTTTGATTTGTGACCGGAACGGAAACTGCGAATTGCAGGAGTTGACCCATGCATTAGGGATTAGTGCTAGGCGGTTTGTTCGCACCCGGAAGGAGCTGCTGGTAAAAGACGAAACATCGCTTTCGCTGGTGCGCAACCCGGAAAAATGCATCCTGTGCGGCCGTTGCGTTGCCGTTTGCAGCCAGATGCAGGGAGTAAAGGCAATCGATTTTTCGGGACGGGGATTAAAAAGCAAAATCTCCACTTTTCTCGATTCGGGGTTGGGGCTTGTAGCCTGTTCAAATTGCGGGCAATGCGCCCTGGTCTGCCCCACAGGAGCTATAACGGAGAGAAGTTCGGTAAGCGAAGTCTGGGCAGCCTTACAAGATCCCGGAAAGATTGTTCTGGTGCAAACCGCGCCAGCCGTGCGTGTCGGAATAGGAGAGGCTATGGGAATGCCTTACGGAAGCCTGGTTACAGGTCAAATGGTTGCCGGATTACGCCGACTCGGATTCTCGAAAGTGTTCGATACTAATTTCGCTGCCGACCTTACCATTATCGAGGAAGGGAATGAGCTGCTTCACCGCATCAGGACGGGCGGGGAGTTACCGATGATTACTTCCTGTTCGCCGGGATGGATCAAGTTTATCGAGGATTTTTATCCGGGTTTGTTGAGGCACCTGTCCACCTGTAAATCACCGCAGCAGATGTTTGGCGCTGTGGCAAAAACCTATTATGCCGAAAAAACGGGAGTCGATCCGAGAAGCATCGTGGTGGTTTCCATCATGCCTTGTACAGCCAAGAAGTATGAGGCGAAACGTCCTGAAATGGACGGGGCATTCCATTACTGGAAAGAGAAACTTAAACTAAAAGATGAGGAACATTTTTTTGATGTGGATTTTTCGCTTACCACTCGCGAGCTGGCACGTATGTTCAGTGAGTCGGGGGTAAATTTTTCCAGTCTCCCGGAAGAACGGTTCGACAGCCCGTTGGGTGAATCAACCGGTGCCGCCGTAATATTTGGTGCTACCGGAGGGGTGATGGAAGCGGCACTGAGGACAGCTTATGAGGTGTATACCGGTAAAACACTACATGACGTCAATTTTACATCTGTACGGGGTTTCCAAGGAATAAAAGAGGCGGACGTAAATTTGAACGGAACGGTTATTAAGGTAGCTGTCGCCCATACACTCAAAAACGCCGGAATTTTGTTGGAACAGATTAAAAACGGCACTTCACCCTACGTGTTTATTGAAGTGATGACATGCCCGGGAGGTTGCCTTGGCGGTGGTGGACAACCTATTCCCACCAACGCGGAAACACGTGAAAAACGTGCTGAATCTATTTATTACGATGACGATCATAAAGTGATACGAAAATCACATGAAAATCCGGAGATTACCGCAATATATGCCGATTTCTTAAAAAAACCGCTGGGGGAGAAGTCGCATCACTTGCTTCACACCCATTATATGAAGAGGGAGTATTAAGTTTCAACACAGTAATTTACCCCTGAAAATTTCATTTATTTGAATAAAATGATTTACTTTGTATTAGAAACCAGACGTATTGTATTAGCTTATTGGCTACCAGTCTGTTATGAGAGTAATTGTAATTGACGATAATTATTGCTGCAAGTTTCTATTTGACAAAATAATCTTTTTTCTACCAAAAACAGAGGTGATCTGATGTGTGCTCTGAGCAAAATGACAGGAGTTTTTAAAGTTTAATCCTATGAATTTATACACGGTAAACGAATTGGTGAAAGGTACCATTTGCCAGGAATGCAGCACGTCACAAGAATTTACTTATGCTTTTGCGTCGGACCTGATGAGTGATGTGTTGCGCTTTAATATGGAAAAGACGATACTCATTACCGGTTTATCTACGGTTCAGACATTACGGACAGCCGAGATGTCGAACATTGAGTGTATTATTTTTGCCCGCGATAAAAAAGTAACCGATGAAATGATAACACTTGCTGCTGAAAACAATATTTCGCTTATCACAACACCGCTTACGCTTTTTGAAGTTTCGGGCAGATTGTACAGCAACGGGATAAAGCCCATCTTTTGATATGCAATTCGAGTACGATATACAGGGTGGGGATTTTAGTTCAGCCGGAAAAGCGAGCTCGGACATAAAAAAAATACTCAAGCAACTGAATATTGACCCCCAGGTCGTCCGCAGGATTGCCGTTGCATTGTACGAAGCCGAAGTAAATGTGGTGGCACATGCTTACAAGGGAGTAATGAGGGTTGACCTGGATGCTCAGAAAATAAAAATTCTGCTGGAGGATGAAGGCCCCGGCATTGAAAATATTGAAAGGGCCATGCAGGAAGGTTTTTCCACAGCATCGGAGGAAGTCCGACAAATGGGATTCGGTGCAGGAATGGGATTGCCCAATATAAAGCGGAATACCGATGAAATGCACCTCACATCGGTTCCAGGCAAGGGGACTACGTTGGAGATGACAGTGAAGTTTTGAAATAGATATCAGACAGCAAAGCGGTCTGCAATCTGAAGTCAATGAAAAATATGAAGGACCGGGATTACACACACGCCATTCAGATCGATACCGACAAATGTATCGGTTGCTCACACTGTATGCAGGTTTGTCCTACCCAGGCCATCCGTATCGTAGAAGGACATGCCGGCATTATGTCTGAACGTTGTGTAGATTGCGGCGAATGCTATCGTGTCTGCCCTGTAAGGGCGATTTATGTTAAGGATGATGGCTTGTCGGTTATAAGGCACGACGCTTACCGTGTTGCGCTGGTTCCTTCGGTTTTTATCGGCCAGTTCCCATCGGAACACACGGCTTCCGAGATTATGGAAGCGGTCAGACTAATTGGCTTCGATGAGGTACTGGAGGTGGAGCAGGCAGTGGATTTTATGAAAAAAGAATACGCGAGGTTTGCCGGCGAAGCGGAGAATGTAGTCCGGCCGGTCATCAGTTCGTTTTGTCCTGCGATTGTCAGACTTATTCAGGTTCATTACCCGTCGCTTACCGGGCAAATACTGAAAATAAAAGCACCTCACGACATAGCCGCGCTCTATGTTCGCAAGTCAAAAGAAAAAGCCGGAATAGATCCGCGGAACATTTTTATCTGCTACGTGACGCCATGTGCTGCGAAAATTGTCGCTGCAAGGGCTCCGGTAGGCGAAAAAGTTTCCGCTATTGACGGTGCCATAGATATGAAAGAGGTATACAACCTGGTTTCAAAAACGTTGATGGAAAAAAAAGAGGCTAGGTTGTCGAAACAGTTTGCCAACATGAGTCCCGACTCCGTGAACTGGTCTTTGTCGGGAACCGAGAAGCAATACTTCCGGGGCCGTGCCCTGGCTATTGACGGAATGGACAACGCCATGGAATTCTTAGACAGGCTGGAGTCGGGCAGGGTTACCGGAGTGGATTTTCTTGAAATGCGCGCTTGCGATCAGGGTTGTGCAGGTGGTATTCTTTGTCCCGGCAACCGTTTCCTGACGGTTGAACGATTGGAACAGCGGGAGAAGAAGCTGGTTCACTTGACGGAAGTGAATAAACCGGGCAAAAACGACCTGATGGATTACGCCGAAGAATTGCATCAGGTGTCTACCACCGACCCGGTTTATCCGCGCGACGGACTGCTGCTCGATGAAGATATGGAAAAGGCACTTCAGAAAATGGATCGCATCAAGAAGCTTAACTCCTATCTTCCCGGATTCGATTGTGGTGCCTGTGGTGCACCCACCTGTCGTAGCCTGGCGGAAGACATCATTAAGGAAAAAGCGACCATTTCGTACTGCGTTTTTGTACAGCGTGTGATGGAAAAAAATTATAACCTGAGTCCCGATCAAGCTTTTCACGTCATCGAAAAGATATGGGGCAAGGATCGGCTCAAAAAATATCAACTTCAGAATGGAAAAACCGAATCTTAATAAACTGACAAAGGAGTTGGATTTCGAATGTTTGTCCGGCAAAACGTTGCTGGACAGAATTCCCCAATCGGCTTATGTTTCCGATTTGCTGAGCGATGTGATGGGAAAAGCCCGGGCCGGAATGATTTGGGTGACCTCGCAAGTTCACAAGAATATAGTAGCGGTGGCCTCGCTCAAGGAGTTGAGTGCGATTGTTATCGTGAATGAGCGTCCAGTGGAAAAAGAATTGCTGGAGCAGGCGGAAAATGAAGAGGTGGTAGTGCTGGCATCTAACCTGCCGGCATTTGAAACAGTCGGGAAATTATATAATTATTTAGCCGGCAGATGTTAGGCCGCTGCGCTGACAGAGTCCAGACCGCAATGAAACATTTCAAGGCCGACCTGCACATTCACACTTGCCTCTCTCCCTGTGGAGACTTGGAGATGAGTCCCGGCAGTATTGTGCAGACTGCCCGGGAGAAAGGGTTGGACATTATTGCCGTGACCGATCATAATTCCACCCGGAACGTGAGGCCTTGTCTCGAAATAGGGAAAGAGTTCAGCCTGTTTGTTATCCCCGGGTGCGAAGTAAATACGCAGGAAGAGGTGCATTGCTTGTGCTACTTTCCCGACCTGAAAGCACTGGACAGATTCCAACAGTATTTGGACGAGAAAATTCCGGACATCAAGAATAATCCTGAACTTTTTGGTTGCCAGGTAGCAGTGGATAAGGACAATGTGATTGTATACGAAGAGAAGAGGTCGCTCTATACGGGAATTCGGGACGATATTGAAGGTGTGCAGCAAAAAGTACATTCACTGGGAGGTGTTTTTGTCCCGGCACACATCGATCGCATGAAAAACGGCATTTACGGCCAGCTGGGATTTATTCCTGTCGATTTGCATTATGATGCCTTGGAGATTTCTAAAAGGATACATCCCGAAGATTTTCTGAGACTGCATCCCGAGCTTGTAGCGAAGAAAATCCTGCGAAGTTCCGATGCGCACTTTCTGAGCCATATTGCCAGCGTGTATACCGATTTCTACCTGGAAAGGCCGGACTGGGAAAGTTTTAAGAAAGCGTTTTATGGTTGACCTGGCCATGCATATGATGGATATCGTCCAGAACGCTGTTCGGGCAAACGCGACAAAGATCGATATCGGATTCCTGGAATACAGTCGGGATGCCACACTTACGTTTTCGGTAAATGACAACGGTTCGGGGATGACCCCCGAAACGGTAGAGAAGCTGGAGGATCCGTTCTTTACCACGCGAACCACTCGAAGGGTAGGCCTGGGAGTGCCGTTCCTGAAAATGTCGAGCGAACAGGCAGGAGGCTCTTTGAAAGTAGTATCGAGCCCAGGGGTGGGAACCCGGATTGAAGCGGTTTACAGAACCGATAATCCCGATTGCCTCCCGCTGGGTGACCTGGCCGGATACCTGGTGTTATTGCTGGTCGCCAATCCCGGTATTCGTTTCAGTTTCCGGTACAAGATGGACGAAAATGAATTTTCACTTGATACCGGGGAATGGACCGAGCAGGGGATCACGGAATTTTCGAAAAATGAAATGGCTCCGGCTGTAAAAGAATATATTCATGAAAACCTGAAAGAGTTATACAAGAACAGAAACACGGAGAGTTACTTGTGTTGAATAATTTAATTTAAACTTACTATTATGGCAGGAATTAAAACATTGGCTGACCTGAAACGCAAACAGGAGGAAGTCAAAACCCAGATCGACCTGAGGGATAAGGCCGAAAATCCCGGGTCGCAAGTGCAGGTGAAAGTGGCGATGGCCACCTGCGGTATTGCGTCGGGGGCCAAAAATGTGATGGATTTTTTCGTGCGCGAATTGCCTAAACGCGGCATAGGAGCCGTTGTGACGCAAACCGGCTGCATGGGTTATTGCTTCGCGGAGCCTACCGTGGAGATCACTATTCCCGGAAAAGACCCGATCGTATTTGGGTATGTCGACCCCGCTAAAGCGGATGAGATCATCGAACGTTATATCAAACAAGGTGAGTTGGTAGACGGAATTATACCGCAGAACTACAACACCATAACAAACACAGATTAACCGAAAATAATTACCTATGAGTCAGTACAAAATACACATACTCGTTTGTGCAGGAACAGGTTGTCAGTCGTCACAAAGTGGACTGATCTACGAAATGCTGCAGGATGAACTGGACTGGAAAGGGTTGAAAGATGAGGTTCAGGTCATTAAAACCGGATGTTTTGGGTTTTGTGAGAAAGGACCCATTGTGAAGATACTTCCCGATAATACCTTTTATACACAGGTAAAACCCGAAGATATCCGTGAAATTATTGATGAGCACATTATTAAAGGACGCAGTGTCCACCGGTTGCTCTATCTGGATCCGGAAACCGAAGAACATATTCTGGATTCAAAACACATGGGGTTTTATAAAAAACAGCTTCGTATCGCACTGCGGAATTGCGGTACCATTGACCCGGAAAATATAGACGAATCCATTGCACGCGATGCTTATCAAGCTCTTGGAAGGGCGTTGACCGAACTTACCCCCCAGGAAACTATTGATATCATTAAAAGATCAGGGCTACGCGGGCGGGGAGGTGCCGGTTTCCCGACCGGCATAAAATGGGAAATTGCCAGCAGGAACGATGCAGACCAGAAATACGTGGTGTGTAATGCTGACGAAGGCGATCCCGGTGCTTTTATGGACCGTTCGATCCTCGAGGGTGACCCTCACAGTGTTCTTGAAGCTATGGCCATCTGCGGATATTGTATCGGTGCAACAAGAGGACTGATCTATATCCGGGCGGAATATCCGTTGGCTATCAAGCGCCTGAAGATTGCGATAAAACAAGCACGTGAATACGGCTTGTTGGGTGAAAATATTTTCGGAACCGGCTTCAGTTTCGATATAAACCTTCGCTACGGCGCAGGTGCATTTGTTTGTGGGGAAGAAACCTCACTCATCCACTCGATGGAAGGGAAACGCGGGGAGCCATCCAATAAGCCTCCATTCCCAGCGCAAAAAGGATATTTGGGAAAACCTACCAACGTGAACAACGTGGAGACGTTTGCCAATATTCCGGTTATCCTGTTAAAAGGAGCCGAATGGTTTTCTTCCATCGGAACCGAAAAGTCGAAAGGAACAAAAGTGTTTGCCCTTGCCGGAAAGATCAATAACGTCGGACTGATTGAAGTGCCGATGGGAATTACGCTCCGTGAAATTATTTACGAGATTGGCGGAGGCATTAAAGGCGGTAAAAAATTCAAAGCCGTGCAGACCGGGGGGCCCTCAGGCGGTTGCTTGACGGAAAAACACCTGGATACGCCCATCGATTACGAAAGCCTTACGGCTGCCGGTTCCATGATGGGGTCGGGTGGCATGATCGTGCTCGACGAAGACGATTGCATGGTTTCCGTTGCGAAATTCTACCTCGACTTTATTGTGGAAGAGTCGTGCGGAAAGTGCGCTCCCTGCCGTATCGGTAACAAACGCTTATACGAAACGCTGGAGCGGATCTGCGACGGAAAAGGAACCGGGGAAGATTTGGAAAAACTCGAAAACCTTTCCAGCGTGATTAAAGACACTTCGTTGTGCGGGCTGGGACAAACATCCCCCAATCCGGTACTGTCGACGCTGAATAATTTTCAGGAAGAGTACAGAGAACACGTCTTCGATAAAAAATGCCGGTCGGGCAAATGCAGGAACCTGCTTTATTATGTCATTGATGATGAGAACTGTGTCGGCTGCATGGCTTGTGTGCGGTCTTGCCCCGTTAATGCCATCACCGGAGCCAAGAAACAGACCCACTTTATTCATCAGGATAAATGCATCAAGTGCGGTGCCTGTATGGAGAAATGTCAATTCGATGCTATAAGCCTGAAATCGGATTACAAGATTGGCACTTCGGTGCCCGACACTGCCGACATCTAACACCTAAAAAACTAAAAATATGATAGAACTCACCATAGACAACAAAAGAATAACGGTGGAACCGGGAACCACCATTTTAAAAGCTGCCCGGCAAGCAGGTATCGAAATTCCGACGCTGTGCCACTTTGAAATGTGCGACATGGGTATAGAAAACAAACCCGGGGGATGCCGCATATGTGTGGTGGAAGTGGAAGGACGCAGGAACCTTGCTCCATCGTGTGTGACCGAGGCGCAGAACGGAATGGTCATAAACACGCACAACATCCGCGTGCTAAACGCACGAAAAACCGTGTTGAAGCTGATCATCTCAGACCATCCCTTCGATTGTCTCGTGTGTGCGAAATCGGGACAATGCGAACTGCAGCACCTGGCTACACAGTTTGGCATCCGGAGCATGCCCTACGGCGGCGAACAGTCGCACTACAGAAAAGATACCTCCCCTTCCATCATTCGCGATGTGGATAAATGTATATTGTGCCGCCGCTGCGAAATGGTTTGTAACGAAGTGCAAACCGTCGGTGCCCTTTCGGCGGTCAATCGCGGATTTATGGCAGTGGTGGCTCCTGCTTTCGAAATGAACCTCGAAAAGTCTCCCTGTACCTATTGCGGGCAGTGTGTCTCGGTTTGCCCGACGGGAGCGCTTACCGAGGTAGACCACAGCAACGAGGTGCTTCGTGCGTTATCGAATCCGAAGAAAACGGTGGTGGTGCAAACCGCACCGGCCGTACGCGCAGCGCTGGGAGAAGAATTCGGACTGGAGCCGGGAACGCTGGTCACCGGGAAGCTGGTGGCGGCACTTCGCCGGCTCGGTTTCGATTACGTTTTCGATACCGATTTCAGTGCCGACCTCACCATCATGGAAGAGGGAACGGAATTGCTGAACCGCCTCAAAGGACATTTGGCCGGAGATTCCAACGTCCGGATTCCGTTGCTGACATCCTGCTGTCCGGGTTGGGTGAATTTCTTTGAACACAATTTTCCCGATCTGTTGGATGTACCATCAACGGCAAAGTCGCCGCAGCAAATGTTTGGTGCAATTGCTAAATCCTATTTTGCCGAAAAGATCGGTGTGAGCCGTGAAGACCTGATCGTGGTTTCCATTATGCCTTGCCTGGCCAAGAAGTACGAATGCCAGCGCGACGAATTCAAGGTGGACGGCAATCCCGATGTGGATTATTCCATTTCCACGCGTGAACTGGCTGCTTTCATCAAGCAGGCAAACATCGACTTCCTGGGGTTGCCCGATGAGGAGTTCGACGACCCTCTCGGCGAATCGTCGGGTGCAGGTGTTATTTTCGGAAACACCGGAGGCGTTATCGAGGCCGCCTGTCGCACGGCTTACGAACTCTACACGGGCAAAACCCTCGATAAGGTGGAGTTTCATGAATTGCGCGGTATGGAAGGTATTCGTTCCGCAACAGTGGATTTCGACGGATTGAAACTGAATATCGGAATCGCGCACGGATTGGGTAATGCCCGTAAGTTACTGGACGAGGTCCGTGCCGGAAAATCGCAGTATCATGCCATTGAAATCATGGCTTGCCCCGGAGGATGCATCAGTGGAGGTGGACAGCCTTACACACACCTGAAGGAAGAGATACTGGTGAAACGCACCGCAGCCCTGTATACGGAAGATCAACGCAAGGCCATCCGTAAATCGCATGAGAACCCATCGATCATCAAGCTCTATAACGAGTTTTTGGGCGAGCCGGGTAGCCACAGGGCCCACAGCCTGCTCCATACGGAATATTTTCCGAAGAGCAATGAGGTAACCATTTCGTTGAACAATCATTAAAGAAAGTATATGAGCCAGAAAACAGATATAGCACCGGCAGTATTTAAATACATGCCTGAAGAGAGAGACGTGTTGAAAGTAAAGGTAAACCTGCCTCAAGAGAAGATAGACATCATTAACCGGATCTGTGAATCGTTCGATAATGATCCCGGCGAGCTGATCAACGTTTTGCACGAAGCACAGCACGAATTCGGATACCTGCCGGCAGAAGTCCAGGATGTGGTTGCGCATAACCTGAAAGTTTCCGTGGCACACGTGTATGGTGTGGTAACCTTCTATACCTATTTCACCATGATTCCCAAGGGCGAGTTTCCTATCTCCGTTTGTACGGGAACAGCCTGTTACGTGCGTGGTGCGGAAAAGGTGCTCGAAGAATTTAAGAAAGAACTGAACATAAAGGTGGGCGAAACCACACCGGATGGCAAGTTCTCCATCAATTGCCTGCGTTGTGTGGGCGCGTGCGGGCTAGCACCCGTAGTGCTGGTTGGCGAACGGGTTTACGGACGTGTTTCACCCGACGGGGTAAAGAATATTTTGGACGAGTACAGGAAATAAACTACCGTAACCCATCCAGTCCCTGCTTTAAATCGGCAATGATGTCTGTGGCATTTTCCAGCCCTACAGACAGACGGATAAGCCCGTCGCTGATGTCGCCGGCCAGCCTCTCTTCGGGTGAATACGCGGAGTGAGTCATGCTGGCCGGATGCTGAATGAGGGTTTCGGCATCCCCCAGGCTTACTGAAATGGTCAAAAGCTGCAATCTGTTAAGCAGTTTTTTGCCGGCCTCGATCCCTCCTTTTACTTCAAAAGAGATGATGGCCCCCGGTAACGACATCTGCTTTTTTGCCAGTTCAGCCTGCGGAAACGATGCTAATCCAGGGAACAGGACCGTTTCAACGGCTGCGTGCTTTTCCAGGAACTCTGCCACCTTTTGTGCGTTCCCGCAGTGTTTCTCCATCCGTATCTCAAGTGTTTTTAGCCCGCGTGCAATCAGAAAGGCATCGAAAGGGCTCAGGCTGGCTCCCGTCATGTCCTTTATACCGACAAGCCGGACCCTGTCGATAAATTCTTTCTTTCCGACAACAAAACCCGCAATGACATCGCCGTGCCCGTTAAGGTATTTGGTTGCCGAGTGAACAACAACATCCGCGCCCCATTCTATCGGACGTGTGATGTAGGGTGTGGAAAAGGTGTTGTCGACCATCAACAGGCAATCAGGTTTCCGGTGGACTATTCCCGCTATTGACGGTAAATCCGCAATGTAAAGGGTCGGGTTAGCCGGGGTTTCCAGGTAAACGAGCCGGGTGTTGGGGCGCAGGACCGATTCAATGTTCCGGGGATCGCGGATATCTACAAACGACACCTCAATACCGTATCGGGTGATTCCGTGTTTCAGGTAGGCGAAAGTGCATCCGTAAAGCGTTTTTGAGGCGATAATGTGATCGCCCTGTTCCACACACGACCAAATGGCCGATGTGATGGCGCCCATCCCCGAAGCAGCGGAAACACAGGCTTCCCCGCCTTCCAGTAACCGGACTTTTTCCTCCACCGCGCTACAGGTAGGATTGCCTAGGCGGGTGTAAATATAGCCTTCTTCTTCCAGGGTAAACCGACGTCCACCTTGTTCTGCGGTTTCAAAAGTAAATGCCGAGGTTTGATAGATAGGGTCGCAAAGGGAACCGAACTGATTTTTTTGACGGCCTCCGTGTATGGCTTTTGTTGCGAATCCCGCTTGGTTAACTGGGTAGTTGTGCATAGTGTACGGTATTTAAATAATCAAAATTACACAAATTTATAACAAATTGATTATATAATGGGAGGGAAACAATAATTTTTTTGCCGAGTTTAAGCATTAAGTCAAGATGCCGATACTGCCGGAGAAAAGTTTCAAAAGCTAAAAACAGACAAATGTATGCATGTCACGCATATTTTGCTTAAATTTGCAGGAAAAAACGGCTAAAACAATATAAATCAACAATAGATGAAACGAGACACACAGATTTTCGAAATTATCGAACAGGAAAAATTACGTCAGTTAAAGGGAATAGAACTTATCGCTTCGGAGAACTTCGTGAGCGATCAGGTGATGCAGGCAATGGGGTCCGTCCTTACCAACAAGTATGCCGAAGGTTATCCGGGCAGGCGTTACTACGGCGGTTGCGAGGTGGTGGATTTAGGTGAGCAATTGGCTATCGACCGCCTGAAGAAGTTGTTCAATGCCGAGTGGGCCAATGTGCAACCGCACTCGGGTGCGCAGGCAAATGCAGCCATTTTTCTGGCTTGCCTGAAAGCGGGAGACAAGTTCCTCGGACTCAACCTTTCGCACGGTGGACACCTTTCACACGGTTCACCGGTAAACTTTTCCGGTTTGATGTTTCAGGCACTGGAATACAACGTCCGGGAGGACAATCAGCAAGTGGATTACGACCAATTGGAATCGGTTGCGCGTGCCGAACGCCCAAAACTGATCATCGCCGGAGCATCAGCCTATTCGCGTGAATGGGATTATGCCCGTATCCGCAAAATCGCCGATGAAATCAAGGCCCTGTTCATGGTGGATATGGCGCATCCTGCCGGACTGATCGCCGCCGGATTGCTGGACAACCCGTTAAAATATGCGCACATAGTAACCTCTACTACCCACAAAACGCTTCGCGGCCCGCGCGGAGGCATTATTCTAATGGGACAGGATTTCGAGAACCCGTGGGGGTTAAAAACGCCGAAGGGAGAAGTGAAAATGATGTCGGCACTGTTGGATTCGGCCGTTTTTCCGGGAATGCAGGGAGGTCCGCTGGAACACGTCATTGCTTCCAAAGCCGTGTCGTTTGGCGAAGCGTTGGATCCCGAGTTCAAAACCTACCAGGCACAGGTGAAAAGGAATGCAGCCGTTATGGCCCAGGCATTTGCGGATAAAGGTTACAAAGTGGTGTCGGGAGGTACGGACAACCACATTGTTTTGGTGGATTTGCGGACGAAGTTCCCTGCGCTGACCGGAAAAGTGGCGGAGAAAGTGCTTGTGGAAGCCGATATCACGACCAACAAAAACATGGTCCCGTTCGATAGCCGCAGCCCGTTCCAGACCTCCGGATTGCGTTTTGGAACACCGGCAATCACGACCCGTGGAGCGAAAGAATCGCTGATGGGTGATATTGTGGAAATGATCGACACGGTGCTTGCCGACGTGGAAAACGACAAAACAATAGCATCGGTTCGTGAAAAGGTGAATGCTACTATGAAGCAATTCCCGTTGTTCGCGTGGTAGAATTGCAATAGATGATCCTTCAGACCGACATAAAGTTTGTTCCGGGTGTGGGCCCCAAACGGGCGGGGATCTTAAATAAGGAACTCGACGTTTTCACGCTGGGCGATTTGCTACGCTATTATCCTTATCGGTATATCGACCGGAGCCGGATGTATTACGTGCACGAAATCGACGGTAGTATGCCGTACATCCAGCTCAAAGGGAAAATAACGGCTTTCGAAATGTTCGGTGAAGGACGGAAAAAACGGCTTGTGGCGCATTTTACCGATGGTACGGGCTTTATCGATCTGGTGTGGTTTCAGGGTATCCGGTTTGTGGAAAATAAGTACAAGGCCAATCAGGAGTATATCGTTTTCGGCAAACCCACGCTTTTCAACAACCGTTGGAACATAGCCCACCCCGATATTGATCCCTATTTGAGCGAAGCCGACCGGCCCGATGGCCTCATGGCGATGTACAACACCACGGAGAAGATGAAAAACCATTACCTGAATTCGAAAGCCGTTCAGAAAATCATCGAAAATGCGTTTGGAATGATTAACGGCAGGCTTCCAGAATCCCTCTCTGCCGATGTGGTGAAAACGGCTCATCTCATGTCGTTCCACGACGCTGTCGAGAACATTCATTTCCCCAGGAATCCCGTATTGCTGCGGGACGCCGAGTTCAGGTTGAAATTTGAGGAGTTGTTTTTTATCCAGCTTAACATCGTCCGGTATACAGCCGACCGGAAAGACAAACTCAACGGCTTCGTTTTTAAAAGGGTGGGGAAGTACTTGAATTCGTTTTACGAGAAACACCTGCCGTTTGAACTGACCAACGCGCAAAAACGGGTAATCAAAGAGATCCGCAAGGATACGGCGTCGGGCAAGCAGATGAACCGTCTTTTGCAAGGTGATGTGGGTAGCGGTAAAACGTTGGTGGCGGTCATGTGCATGCTGATTGCGATGGATAACGGTTTCCAGTCCTGCCTGATGGCCCCTACCGAAATTTTGGCGTCACAGCACTTCGAGACTTTCCGCGGGCTGCTGTCGGACATGAACGTGAATGTGGCGTTGCTGACGGGCTCGACCCGGAAAAAAGAACGTGCGGACATCCATGCCGGATTGTTGTCGGGAGACATACACATCCTTATCGGCACCCACGCCCTTATTGAAGATGTGGTGCAATTTAACAACCTGGGATTTGTGGTTATCGACGAACAACATCGTTTTGGTGTGGCGCAGCGTGCGAAACTTTGGTCGAAGAACGAGCATCCTCCACACGTTTTGGTGATGACGGCCACCCCTATCCCCCGTACGCTCGCCATGACGGTCTACGGCGATCTGGATGTCTCCGTGATTGATGAATTGCCTCCCGGAAGAAAACCGGTGCAGACCCTGCACCGGTACGACAAGAAGCGGGGAGCACTTTATCAGTTTATTCGCGAACAGGTAAAAGCCGGAAGGCAGGCTTATATCGTCTATCCCCTGATTGAGGAAAGTGAGACGCTGGACCTGAAAAACCTGGAAGAGGGGTTTGTCCATATCCGGGAAGCTTTTCCCGAATTTACCGTCTGTAAAATGCACGGACGCATGAAACCTGCGGAGAAAGAGGAGGTGATGCAGCGGTTTGTGGCCAACGAAGCACAAATCATGGTGTCCACCACCGTTATTGAGGTGGGAGTCAATGTGCCGAACGCTTCGGTAATGGTAATCGAAAGCGCACAACGTTTCGGCTTGTCGCAGCTTCACCAGTTGCGGGGCAGGGTGGGGCGCGGCGCCGACCAGTCGTACTGTGTGCTGATCACGCCTTACGAGCTCTCTGCCGATACCCGTAAGCGGATGGAGATCATGACCGAGAGTAACGACGGATTCGTTATCGCCGAAGCCGACCTGAAACTACGCGGTCCGGGCGACCTGGAAGGCACGCAGCAAAGCGGTATCCCCTTCAACCTTAAAATAGCCGACCTGGTACGGGATAACGCCATCCTGTTCCACGCCCGCGAGGTTGCGGAAAGCATCATCTCCCGGGACCCCAAGCTCTCACAGCCGGAGCATCTGGTGTTGAAACAACAACTCAGCCGTTTGAGCGGAAACCGCTACGA
>JABNAD010000476.1_pt2 | contig 18900 bp, 9 predicted proteins | sample 7240381 | NCBI WGS metagenome assembly JABNAD01 (sample SAMN11332834, study PRJNA596920) | anaerobic digester metagenome | biome: digested sludge; isolation source: digested sewage sludge-derived enrichment culture grown on H2/CO2 | place: Germany: Goettingen
GAGGACGAGGAGCAGGAAACCAAGGCCTCCCGCCTGGTGCGCGAGAAAGATATGGCAGCCATGGCAGAAGAAATCACTGAGTCTGGCACGGTGATGCTGACAGATCGCGAACGGCGGATGCGCCGCAACAAAAACCGCCTGATTGGCGGACTGATCTTTGCGCTGATCGCCGCACTGCTTATCCTGTTTGCTCCCTCACTTCAGGCAGCTCTGTTCAAAACGCAGGACAACTCCCTGATTTTCAGCCCCGCCAGCGGACTGTTTGGGCCGCGGGCCGGAATCATTGAGATATTGCTCGGACTGGCCGGACTGGGTCTGGTATTCTCCACCCTGTTCACCAAGCGGAAGGAAGAAACTCTCTCCAGAAAGCAGTCGAATGCGGTCAAGCCGGCCAATCCGATCCGGACCGCGGGACTCATCCTGCTGCTCTTGATCCCCATCGGCTTTGCTTCCCAGTTCAATTTCACGGAGTTCCGGAATGACGACATCCGCCATTCCAGCTTGTTCAATCAGAATAAGATTTCGACCTACAGCCAGGTGAAAGAACAGAAAATCTTCAGTGAAGGAGAGGACATCTTCTATACCATCTCCACCGAAAACGGCCCCAATGCCACCATCAACATTACAACCCAGCCTCTGGAGTCCGTAAAGCTGCTCGACACCAAACTCCCCGCCACCCGCAATGTGGTCGTGGATTCCAGCGTCATTCAGAAAATGGTGGAAAAGCAGATCTACACCGAAGAGGAAGCCATTCGCCTGTTCATTACAAAAAAATAGAATCTATTGAACTCACCCTTCCCGGATGGGAGGAACCAATTCCCACCAGTATAATCTGACAATGTACCATCTGATCCAATGAAAGCAGCCGGACGACTATCAAGGTCATCCGGCTGCTTCCTATTAGTTACACTTGCTTTAAGCAATTATTTTAGACTCTTACTTAAACTCTTACTTAAACTCTTACTTAAACTCTTACTTAAACTCTTACTTAAACTCTTACTTAGACTCTTACTTTAAACTCTTACCTAAACGGTTCTTAATCGAAAGATTCTTAATTCAAGGGTTCTTATTTTATTTGATCTGGTTCGTCAATAGAGATGTCTCTTTACGAAAACTGCGATCCCGAGGAAAACGGAGAAATGTCCGGGACAAACAGATATCGTAAAATGTCACACAGATAACTGTCCATAGAAATCTGGCTTATTGAGCTTATATCATTTCATGAGTTCGCTTTTTTAATGAGAGGATGAATTTCGTGTTCCGGCAAAAGACAATTTTAGCTGAGAATGGCTTGAATGAAAGTTCCGGTTCGGATGCCGGAGAAAAAGTATAGGTTTCACCGTCCGTTGTGGTCAAATTATACTTTCTGTGCCCGACGAATCGGCCTCTGCTGTTTAGATTGTGGTGCCGGTCCAGTTGAATGGTAACGACGGTTACGTCCCGCTCTGAAATTGCCCGGTTTCGAATATCAGCAAGCACGTTATGGTGAAAGAGAAACATGGGCAGGTACAGTAAGGGACATAGAATTGCAATGACTGGCATGACCAGATTCCAGTTAGTCCATGGATTAGTGAATGATATGAGGAATGCGGCTAGAATAAGTCCGATCAGAAGAACGCATGATTTGTAGGTATCCGCAAAATAGCGGAAAACTGTTCTCCTGTACTTGTCTGTTTGCTCCATTCGATTCATTTCGTTCTCCTGATTCGCACGTTTGAGATCATGATCCAAGGGTTTCCATGTCCATGGGAGGATCAGACATCAGCGGGTCCTGGGCGGTCAGCAGAGCGATGGAGAGCTCGAGGAGCTTTTCGTCACCGGAGGTGTTGATCAGGTGAATTTCACCCGGTTCCTGGCGATCGCTGAGCAGACCTCGCTGGGCCAGCACATTCTGAAGATGGCGGGAGATCCCGTCGGCTCCGTCAAAGATCAGAGGGGTCGGGCCGACAACCTGGCGCAGGGGGGCCAGGATAAAGGGATAGTGGGTGCATCCCAGGACGATGGCTTTAATTTCCGGTACATCCAGTGCTTTAAACTTGTCACTCAGATAATCAAGAGTTTCCTGGCTGCGGGCCTTGCCTTCCTCGATGAGTTCCACCAGTCCCGGACAGCTTAGCTTGACCACATGGCGGTCCCGGGCAACCCGGTCCATCAGCTGGGCGAATTTTTGTTCTTTCAGTGTGGTTTCGGTTGCCATCACGACGATGCTGCCGCCCTCGGTATTCTCCACGGCCGGCTTCAGTGCGGGTTCGATGCCGAAAATCGGCAGCTCCGGGTGTTTTTCCCGGACCAGATGGACGGCGGCGCTGGTAGCGGTATTGCAGGCAAAGACGATGGCTTTGACATTCCTGCTAAGCAAATAATCGACAGCATCAAAGGTCAGCTGCTGGATTTCAGCCAGCGGTCTTGAGCCGTAAGGGGCATTCAGGGAATCCCCGTAATAAATAAAATTCTCATGGGGCAGCAGGCGGACCGCTTGTTTCAGGACACTGATGCCACCTACTCCGGAATCAAAAAAACCAATGGGTCGATTCGGATCAGTCATAAGGTAAAAACCCCCTTTGTTCCTTCCATAACTATAACAAAAAATATCAAGGGAGAAAAATATTTTTTATGGCAAGGTTTTCTGCTTTCCGCCCTGATTGACGCGCAAATTGAATGGTTTTATGATGAAAAAGTAAAAACAGGGTAGCTGACTGGTTTAAGGATCATGCGGCAGCCGGTGGGGGGACCAACATGAAGGAAGAAAGACGATTTATTCTGCCGGAAGAACAAAACAAGGAAACGCTCCTTCGAATTCTGGACGAAAACCCGGAAATTCGATTTGTTTCAGTAGCCGGTGTGGATCTGATGGGACATGAAACCGACGAAAAGATACCAGTGGCCGTGTTCCGCAAGGACCTGGACACATTCTTGAACGGCACGGCGGTGCAGACGGACGGATCCTCCGTTATCCTGCCTGGAATTGCCACGCTGAATAATGCAAAGATTGACATGAAGCTGGACTGCAGCGTGAAATGGTGGATCGACCGCAATGTGGAACATCTGGATCCGGAAACCGGCAAGCCGGTGGCCACGATCAAGATTCCCTGCTTTCTGTTCCATGATGGCAAGGCGGTTGACTCCCGTTCCATCCTGAACCGGGCGTCAAGCCATTTTAAAGCTCAGGTGCGTCAGCTGCTGGAGAGCCATCCCGAGTCGCTGCTGGAAATGGGAATAACTCCCGGAGACATTGACCGAATTGACATCACTGCTGCCACGGAGCTGGAGTTCTGGGTAAAAACCCCGGATGAAAACCGGGACATGGAAGAACTCTCCGTATCTCAGGAACTTAAGGAACAGTACTGGGCCAGAACCCGCGGCAATGTCCGCACCGCTCTGGAGAAAACGCTGCTCGTCATGGCTGATTACGGGCTGCAGCCGGAAATGGGCCACAAAGAAGTAGGTGGCGTGAAATCCCGGCTAAACCAGAAAGGCTCGCTGCAGGGCATCATGGAACAGCTGGAAATCGACTGGCGGTTTGATAAAGCGGTTCAGGCGGCTGACAATGAAATCATGATCAAGCTCATCGTCAAGGAAGTCTTCCGCCACATGGGAATGGAAGTCACTTTCCTGGCCAAGCCAATGGAAGGGGTGGCCGGATCCGGCGAACACGTCCATCTGGGTGTCATGCTTACTCTGAAGGATGGACGGAAAGTCAATCTGTTTGACGGAGGCCGGTCTCACTTCATGTCGCGGTTTGGCTACGCTGCACTGATGGGACTCCTGAACAATTATGAAATCATCAGTCCGTTCATTGTCCAAAGCAATGATGCGTTCCGCCGACTTAAGAAGGGATATGAAGCCCCGATCTGTACAGTAACCTCCCTGGGTCAGACCCTGGAAATTCCGTCCCGTAACCGGTCCATTTTGGTCGGTCTGATCCGGGATGTGGAAAATCCCCTGGCTACCAGGTTTGAACTGAGATCACCCAATCCTCATACCAACACCTATCTGGCGATGACCACCATGCTGCAGACCATGCTCCACGGCATGACCTGGGCGGTTGAATCCGGGAAGACGGAGGAGGATCTGTTGAAGGAGCTGTCCAAAGCACCCGGAGAAGAGGCGCAGTACCTGGAGACAGAGCGGATGTATCGTTCCGAGGAGGATGTCTTTACTGCCTTCACCGATGAGGAGCGGGAGCGCTATTTTGGCCATTTCCCGGCAACGGTCTGGGAGAACGTCCGCCATTTTGAACTGTTTGCGCCCAAGAAAGAGGTCCTGACCCAGGGCGGTGTCCTGACGGAACAGCTGATTGATTCCTTTGGTCTGGCTGTCACTTCCAAATGGGCGCTGGAACTGGATCACCGGATCATCCCCAATTTCATCAAAGAAATCCGGAGCATGAAAAAACTGCACCACTCAGTGGATTCACTGGATGAAAAGCGGTGGAACCGGATCCACAAGCTGCGGCAGCAGCTGATGGTGGATGAAGAGGATCAGCTGAGCGTAATCGGCACGATTCACCAGGCGATTCTGAAGAAAGATTATCAGACAGCCTCCGATGCTCAGATCAGGATGTACGAACTGATGGCTGAATTAAATGGTTTGTATCGGCGGTACCGCATGAATATCCTGGACTGATCCGATTGAAAATGAACAGAAAATGAATAAAAACAAGTAAAAAAAGAGGAAGTTGTATGGCAGTACAACTTCCTTTTATCATGGGATTTTTTGTCTCCCCCGCAGGAGACGGCAGAAATCAAACGGTTGAATTCAAACCTTTGTTCTAATATTGATTATATTCGAACGCCTGTTCCCTGTCAACACTGGCAAAAAAATGATTGAAAATCCCTGATCATATCAATATGATCGAACGATTGGTTAAATAATGAACAATAATTCTGGATCCAATACAGTTTCGAACCGGTAATTAATTTGATAAAACCGATTAGATTGCGGAATCATCAACAAAGTGTAACAAACAACTTGTTGTATTAACATATTTGTAATTGTTTAACGAAGGTTGAACGAATTGGTTTGATTCAATTGACACGTTAGTTAGATGGATATATTATTGATGCAAAAGCATGGGTTATCATCCTGAAGAAAAAGGAGGATGAGACCCGGATTTTTGGGGAGATTTATTTCTCCCGGGAACGTCAGAAGCATGGGATATAAAAAGAGACCTGAGCTCCTGCAACGATTGGGGAGCCCATTAAGGGCAAGAGTCATCAATAGAAGAGGGGGGAATCAAAGTCAGCAGAGGATTAACAGAAGACACGCGGTTCGGTACTTCATAGGAGAGTCAGACGATAGGATCGCCTGACTCTGAGCCCGACTGAGGGGTAAGTTTTCCAGGTCGCTGTGACCTGGCCATTTGGGGAAATGGTTTTAACTGAGTCTTAATTTAAGGAGGAAACATGAAACGACTATTATCATTCCTGATTGCAGGAGTTATGTTGTTTGGCTCGATTCCGGCATTTGCTGAGAATCAGTCGGCGGCAGGAGTCTCACCCTCTCTGACCTTTGGTCAGGCCGAGGTGGATCCGCTCATCGCCAGCGAATTTAAAAAAGGGAATAAGCACATTCCCATCGTTGTTTATATGAAAGACAGTCTGGATAAGCAGCAGCTTTCCACCCAAGCCCTGGCAAAAGGCATGGATCGGCACTCTGCGGTGGTGGACGGACTGAAAAGTTCAGCATTCCGCGCTCAGCAGGGACTGCTGCAGAATCTGAACGAAAAGGTGAAACAGGGAACCGTAGAGGATGTCAGATCCTTCTATGTAGCCAACGTAGTTGCGCTGGATGCAACGGAAACCGTCGTCAATGAGCTGTCCAAGCGCAGCGACGTTAAAAAAATCCTGTTCGACCGGGTCATTCCGCTGGAAGTCCCGGAAATCGTTCCTTCCGATCCGGAAATCCGTACATCGGATGAACGCATCGAATGGAACATTTCCAAGATCGGCGCGGACGTCCTCTGGGAAGAGGGAATTACCGGAAAGGGAATCACCGTCGGAATCATCGACTCCGGTGTTGACGGAACTCATCCGGCCCTTGCCAGAAAATGGAAGGGAGCAGGCCAGGCCAATCCATCCGATTATTGGATCGATTGTGTTGCCGGAAAACCGCTGCCTTATGACGAACTGAGTGTTCCACACGGAACCCACGTCACCGGAACCATTCTGGGTTCAGAAGCCGATGGCTCCAACCAGATTGGTGTAGCTCCGGATGCTCAGTGGATTGCAGCTAAGGCGTTCAACGCTGATGGCGGTTCCATTGCAGGATTAATTAAGGCCGGCCAGTTCATGCTGGAGAAGAAGCCGGATATTGTAAACAACAGCTGGGGTGGAAATCCTGGTAAGGATGACTTCTATGTAGATGTTGTCAATAGCTGGGTCGCAGCAGGCATCACACCGGTATTTGCCGCCGGAAATGCCAACTCCCAGGTTCCGCAGGTTCCCGGTTCCATCGGAAACCCCGCAAACTACATGAACGTCCTGGCTATCGCGGCTACGGATAAGGACGATGTTCTGGGTAACTTCAGTTTGCTCGGACCTTCACCCTATGATCCGACCAAGATCAAGCCTGACCTGTCAGCACCGGGCGTCAATATCCGTTCCTCCATCGCGGGCGGCGGATACCAGTCCGGATGGAACGGTACCTCCATGGCAACCCCTCACATCGCCGGTGTTCTGGCACTGATGAAGCAGGTTCACAATGCAGAACCCAACCTCTTCTATGAGGACATCCTGAGAAACACCGCCATCCCGCGCACCGACGACATGTTCCGGCAGAGCCCCAACATGGGTTATGGCTATGGTGTCGTTGACGCCTATGCAGCCGTTCACTCGGCTCAGCAGGGACAGGTTGGAGTGATCCAGGGACGTGTTCTGGCTGGTTCAGCCACTCCGGGAGAAACAGCGATTTCTCATGAGCAGCTGCTGAAGGTTGGATTTACATCCAGCGACCTTGACCTGACCGCCGCGGTAAAAGATACTGTTTCTGTCACCAAGGTAAAAGCAGTAGTCACCCAGGGTGAAACGGTCAAGGAATATGAGATGAAGGATATTTCCGGCGATGAAAAATCCGGAGAGTATCAGATTCTGCTTCCGGCAGAAGACCTGAAGGAAGCCAGCCTGACCTATCGGTTTGAAGCAACAAACTTCAACGGTGTGGTTACAAAGAGCCCGGACTATACAATGGATATCAAATTTGGTATGAAGGCCGGATACTTTGAAAACTTTGAAGCCGATCCGGTCGGCTGGTTCTGGGATGGAGACTGGGAACTGGGAACACCCGCCAAGGGACCCGGCAAGGCATTCTCCGGTGAAAACGCACTGGCAACCAAATTAAAAGATAAATATACCGGCCCCGCCAACAGCACCATCATCACTCCTCCGCTTGATTTGAGAGAGCTGGATACGGCATATCTTACATTCCAGCACTGGATTGATACACCCACCGTTCTTGATTACGACCATGGCCGTGTGTTCGTCACGACTGATCTGGGAGAAACCTGGACGCAGCTGGAAAAAACCTGGAAGGGTCAGAGCACCGATTGGACCGAGGCCGGAGTTAACCTGAGCGATTACGCAGGAAGTGAAACCCCAGTCTTCGTTGCGCTGGACTTTTTCTCCGACTATGGAGACCAAGGAGATGGCTGGTTTATTGACGACTTCTCGTTCAAAACATCTCAGGGCGAAGTGCCATCGGATGTAACCGGACTGAAGCTTGAAGAAGCAACGATCAACTACATTAAGCTGGCGTGGGATCCGGTGGCTGATGTCACCCTGGACCACTACCGCGTTGAGCGCCTGAATGAGTGGAGCGGTGAATATGACGTAATCGCCAAAGTGAATGCCACTGATTACAGAGATGCCAGTATCTACTCCAATAAGACCTATGAATACCGCGTGTCAGCCGTAGACTTCTCCGGCAAAGCATCGGCTGTTCCTGCCAAGCTGACTGTTGACTCACTCAAGAGCGACGAGTTCTTTAAAGCAAAATTCAGCAATACCTGGAATACGTACTTCAAAACCGGCGGAATCAATTCCTGCTGGCAGTACGGTGAAGTAGAATGGAACGAATTAGATGAAAACGCTCCATCCAAGCCATACAATTCAAATTACGTTTGGGGAACCAATCTGACCGGCGATTATCGCAAACGGTCCGACAGTTACATTCAGAATGAGACCGCCTTCGCGATTCCCGCAGAAGGACATGCTTACCTGAACTTCACCCACTGGTATGAAATTGAAGAGGGTAATCCTGCCGAGTACGGTGTCGTACAGATTTCTGTCGATGGCGGAGAAACCTGGACCGATCTTTCAGAGAAGTACGCCGGAGAAAAGAAAGTCTGGAGTGATGTGGAAATTTCTCTGGACAAGTACCGTGGAGAATCCAACGTCCTGCTTCGGTTCACACTTCTTTCCGATGACCTGTTCCAGTATCCGGGCTGGTACATTTCCGGTGTAACTGCATACTCCCTGCCGGAAGCAGTTGAACCATTAAAAGAAGCAGAACCTGTTAAAGAAGCAGCAGCGCCTGAAAAAGAAGAGGCAGAGAAAACGCTGCCGACGCAGAGCCTGAAACTGCAGAGCGTTCAGACCGCTGGTATCGCACCGGCCGTTGAAACCGCCGAACCTGCTGCGCAGGCACCGGTAGGAGCAACCATCCGGGTCGTTGAAACGGGCCGATATGCTACCAGCTCCGCCCGGACCGGTGAATATCGCCTGTTCCACAAAGTGGCTGATCAGATCACACTGCGGGCAGAAGCTTATGGCTTTGAAGCGCAGTCCCTGAAGTTCTCACTGGCGGCTGATGAAACCAAGACCGTTGATTTCCATCTGGAACCTAAAGCCACCAACAAGGTGACTGGCGTCATTCTCGATGAAACCAGCAAAAAGCCGATTGCCAACGCGAAAGTCAGAGTCCGTGAGGACGTCCGCGTCGCGGAAGTGGTCACCGATGCCAACGGACGGTTCGAACTTCCCAGAATATATGTAGGAAGCTACACACTGGTTGTATCCCATCCGGATTACCTGGAAGGCGAAAAAACCGTGCATGTCCTGGCTGATTCAGCAACTTCTGCTGCCGTGGAACTGAAACGTTTCGTGGGTTATGAAGTGGTTCAGTCATGGGATGACGGTTCAGGAGAAAACTTCCTGGTCCTGGGCAAGAATGCCGGCAACGTGGTTCTGTTTGAACCCGGTGAATTTGTAAAAGTGAAGGCCATTGACGTATTCTTCGGAAAAGAAGGCTGGCCGGTACCCGGCGGTACTTCATCCTCTGTGGCCATCCTGAGAATGAATGAAGATGGAACACCCATCGGATTTGCCGCTGCTCCCAAGCCGGTTGAAGTCAAACGCGGCGAGTGGAATACCTTCGACCTGTCCGATATGGACTTCAGTACTTCAGGCATCTTTGGTCTGGCAGTAATTCAGACCACAGCCAGCGAATACTCACCGGCCATGGCGCTGGATACCGGCGGCACGGACTTCGTGCCTCAGGAACGCAGCTATGTCTACTCCGGCGGCGGACTGACTCCGCTGTCACAGCTGGGCGTAGTCGGAAACATGATGATTCGCGCCAGATATGCAAAATCTCTGGAAAATATTACACTGGACAACTTGAATGAAATCCATTATGTCAACACCCGGGAACTTCCGGTTTCAGGAAGTGTTCAGGGCGACTGCTCCGTCAACCTGTACCTCGACGGCCGTCTGGCTGCCACCGTCCAGACCGCGGATCGCAAATTCAACACAACTCTGACCCTGACCGGAGACCGCCACGAACTGACGGCTACGGCGATGAAGGATCAGAAAGAAACGACCCCGACCAAGCCGGTTACGGTGATTTTCGATAACGCCAAACCTGAACTGAACGTCACCCTGCCCTGGGATCAGACCGTTCAGGCAGACCGTTTCCTGGAAACAACCGGAAAAGTATTTGATGCCAACTTTGACCATCTCACCATTCAGGGAGAACCGGTTGAAGTGGAATCCACCGGAGCCTTCCGGCATGAACTGATCCTGAACAACGGCAGCAATGTTGTGGTCTATCAGGCGGTCGACAAAGCCGGCAATGTGACGGAAGTACGGCGCAACGTGGAAGTTAAGTCAGTTGTTCAGCCGACTTTCGAAGTTCTCTCCCCGCTGGCTGATACCAAAGTGGTAGCAGGCGATGTGGTTAATCTGCAGGCGAAAGCTGCCAAAGGAACTGTTTCCTTCCAGGTCAGCCTGAGTGATGTGCCCGACGCGGCCGCATGGAAATCCATGACCGCGGCAGACGGTGTCTTCACGGCACAGTGGACAGCACCGGCCATCGGTCTGGGAAGCTATTATGTTCATTTCCGTCATCAGGACGGTTCCGTCGACAAGAGCTATATGGCTCCTGGCAAGATCATGGTCGGAACCGCATCAGTTACACAGCGCATCGCCGGTGCCAACCGGTACGCGACGGCAGCGGAAGTTGCCCGCATGTTTGGCACAAGCGAAAAAGTCTACCTGGTCAGCGGTGAGAAATTCGCCGATTCCGTGGTAGCCGGACCTCTGGCCCGCCAGAACAAGGCACCGCTCCTTCTGACCAAGCCGGAATCACTGACCCCTGAAACCGCCTCGGCGCTTTCCTTCCTGAAAGCGAAGGAAGTCGTCATTGTCGGCGGAGAACTGGCTGTTAAGCCGGAAGTCGAAGCCAGCCTGAAGGCCCTGGGACTGACGGTTACCCGAATTGCCGGAGCTACCCGTTACGAAACTTCCGCTCTGGTCGCTGCTTCCATGAAGCAGGATGGCCGCTTCCTCGTTGCCTCCGGTGAAAGCCTGGCCGATGCCATGGCAGCCGGATCCTATGGACTGCCCATTCTGCTGAGCCCTGCCAAGACCCTGGATCCCAAGGTTGCCGCAGTCCTCGACGGAGCTGCCGAAGTGACTCTGCTCGGTGGTGAGAAAGTTCTGGATGCTGCCCTGCCGGCTCAGATTAAAGCGGGAAAAGTAAACCGCCTGGCCGGAACCACCCGTTATGAAACCAACGTGGAGATCCTCAAGCACTTTGCCGGAACTCCCGAACAAGTCGTTTTGGCAAACGGCACAAGCCTGGCAGACGCTCTGACCAGCGCTCCGCTGGGACTGCCTGTCCTGCTCAGCACGGACAAGGCACTGCCGGCAGCAGCCAAGACCTATCTTGAGGCTTCAACGGTCCGTCAGGTATTGATCCTGGGCGGTCATCTCGTCATCAGTACAGAACTGGAAACAACCATCCAGTCCCTGCTCAAAAATTAGGAGGAATGTATGAAACGATTTATAGCGATCCTTCTGGCCTTTTTGATCCTGCTTCCCAATCAGGCTGTTCTGGCAGAGCCAGTCAGCATGCTGCGGGATCTGAATGAAACCCGGGATCTTTCGGTCAAGCTCGCGCCTGAAGTTGTCAAAACCCAGGGCGAAAGCGGTCTCCACGATTATCTGATCCAGATGGAATCCTCTCTTGTGCTCGAGCAGCTGCCTGTATCCAGGCAGCTCCTGGCCCAGGGGCTTACCCAGAAGCAGGCTCGTGGCGTAGCCACTGTTCAGGCTTTGAAATCCGAAGCGCTGATGACTCAGCAGCCGATTCTTCAGCAGCTGGAGAAGACAGGCTTTGAGTATGAATCCTTCCACATCGCCAACATGATCTGGCTCCGGGCAGATTATCAGACGGTGGAACAGCTGGCAATGAATCCGGCTGTCCGCAAGATCTATGCGGACAAAGAGACTCATATCAGCGAAATGATCCCCTCAGCTGCTCCCCAGGCGGGCGATGCCACTCCGCTGCAGTGGAACATTAAGCAGATCAACGCTGACCAGGTCTGGAATGATGGAATCACCGGACAGGGAATTGTTGTCGGTGTCATCGATACAGGAACAGACTGGACCCATCCTGCGCTGAAGCAGTCCTGGCGAGCCTACAATCCGGCCAATCCGGACCAGCCGCTGGAAAGCGAACTGGCCTACAGCTGGTTTGACGGAGTCGGCACCAGCAAGCTTCCCTTCGATGACAACAATCATGGTACACACTGTGCCGGAACCATCCTGGGACATGAGCCCGACGGTTCCAATCAGGTCGGTGTAGCTCCCGGAGCAAAATGGATTACGGCCAAGGCCTTCAACAGCGACGGCGGCGGATCCTTCCGCGCTATGCTTCGTGCAGCTGAATGGATGCTGGCACCGGGCGGCGACGCTACCAAAGCTCCGAACATTGTCAACAACAGCTGGGGTGTCGGCGACGGCGTCGATGACTGGTTCCGTGACATTGTCCGCGCATGGCGCGCCTCTGGCATTGTTCCACTGTTTGCCGCCGGAAATCAGGGGCTGTTTGATCCGGCTCCGACCCCGGGAACCATTGAAAACCCGAGTAACTACCCCGAAAGCATCGCGGTAGCAGCTACCGACATTGACATGAAACTGGGCTCCTTCTCCAAACTGGGCCCCTCACCCTACGACCCGTCTCTGATCAAGCCGGAAATTTCCGCGCCTGGTGTGGCGGTCCGGTCTTCCATGGCCGGCGGCGGCTATGAGGAAATGGATGGAACTTCCATGGCAACTCCTCACATCGCCGGTGTCGCTGCCCTGATGCTGTCTGCCAATCAGAACCTGTCAGTGGATGACATTCTGCAGACGCTGGAAAAAACTGCTACCCCTCTGACCAACTCCAAATATCCGGTTTCCCCGAATATGGCAATGGGCTATGGTCTGGTTAATGCCAAGAAAGCCGTAGATTTTGTCTCCGGCGGACTCGGACAGCTTAAGGGAACCGTTCTGACCGAAGGAACCGATAATGGTGCGCCTGGCCTGACCATGAATCCCGGCCAGTCCTTTGCCTTTATGGATGCCGATTACGTAGTTACTGCCACCGCTTCTGACGATGTCTCCATCGTCAAGACCGAACTGCTCTACAAATGGCAGGCAGACGAGACCTTCAAGGTCATGGAAATGAAACGCACCGAAGGTGATGAGAAAAACGGCACCTACACCGGAATCATTCCCAAAGCGCCTTTCTTCTCGGCTGTTACCGGAGCTGAGGGAACCGGCCTCAAAGAAGGCGAGATGACCTACAAGGTCCGGACCACGGATTTTGCCGGAAACATTCTTGAAACGGAACCTCAGAAAGCAATGCTTTCCTTTGGAATGAAGCGCGACAACTGGAAGGAAGAATTCCAGGGCGATCTTTACGGCTGGTTCCTTCTCGGGGACTGGAAACAGGGATCTCCCAAAGGATACGCCGAGCCAGCTCCGCTGATTGGCGACAAGTATGTCGGAACCAACGTGGGAGCTTCATCTCATCATGAAGATACCGTCAGCTATCTGATTACTCCGCCCATCGACCTGCGCGATGACACCGTGGAGGAAGCAACCTTCAAATTCCGTCACTATTTTGAAATGGCCAAGAACTCTTCCGTTGCCCGGGTCATGGTGACCGACTGCAACGGAGAAGAATGGTTTGACCTGACACCGGAATACTTCACCGGCAAGAGTGACGGCTGGCAGGCTGACTCAGTTAGTCTGTCCAAATATGTTGGAACCGATGTTCCGGTGTACCTGGCCTTCATCCTGACGGCTGGCGGATATGTCGAAGGTCCCGGCTGGTACATCAACCAGGTGGAACTCGAAGGCAAGGATGTCACCGCTCCGGTGCCCCCCACAGAAGTTAAGCTGGTTCGCGAAATTGAAGGACTCACCCTTAATTTTAAGGGCTCCTACGATGGCGACACCGTTCGCTACGATGTATACCGCAGCTCCAACGGCGGTGACTTCACCAAAGTTGGCGAGACCACTACCAAAACTTATATGGATACCACCGTGGAAGACGGCGTGGAATACACCTACAAGATTCGTTCCGTTGACGGAGCGGCCAACGCCGGTGATTATTCCGAGGCGGTCAGCGGCAAAAAACTTTCCTTTGATACCCTCATCGGCAGCGATTTTGAAGCCAATGACGGCGGATTCACCACTCAGATTGTTCCCCTGGACAACGGCCGCGAAGCAGTTAACAGCTGGGAATACGGCAAAGTAGTCAAGTACGGTCCGGGCCGCGCCTGGAGCGGAGAGAAACTCTGGGCTACCATCATCGCCGGGGACTACCTGGATGATTCCAGCAGTCGCCTGCTTACCCCGGAAATTGTTGTTCCTGAAGGGGACGGCACTGTCGTTCTGAACTTCCGTCACTGGTATGACGGAGAAAAATACTGGAGCTTCAATACTGCCTCCGATTACGGTCTGGTTGAAGTCACCGCTGACGGCGGACAGACCTGGGATCTGATCCCCAATGCCAAATGGGCCGGTCACATCAGAGAATGGCAGAAAGGCATGTTTGATCTGTCAGCCTACAAGGGCAAGACCATTCAGGTTGCATTCCGCTTTGTCTCTGACAAGTGGAGTTTCGGTTCAGAAACCTTCATTGGCTGGTATGTCGATGACATCGGCGTATACCGGATCAAGGACGCTGATTTCACAGTCAGCGCGCTGGACAAGCAGCCCAAAGCCATGGTCGCTCCTGAAAAGATGACCGAACCGGGTCTTCTGACCCAGTACAAGCCGCAGGTCAGCACTGCGACACTCGCGCCGGAAGTGAAAGCCAACCCGGTAACCGCCATCCCGATGCGGGAAGCCCGCGTAGAAGTGGTAGAGAAAGGAATTTCTGTTCCGGTCAACGCTGCGGACGGAACCTGGAGCATGCGCTTCCCGGCAACGGAAAAAGCGACGCTCAAAGCCAGCGCTTACGGATATTATCCGGAAACCAGAACTTTTACTCTGACCAAAGAAGGAACTGTTGAGGAAAACTTCGTTCTGAAGAAAATCCCGCGTTCCGTTGTCACAGGAACCCTGACAGACATCAACACCGGAAAACCGGTTGTCGGTGCTCAGATTCGTCTCCTGGAAGACGGCAAGATCAGCCCTGTAGTTACCGATGAAACCGGAAAGTTCACCTTGAAGGATATTTTCGCCGGCAGCTATACACTCCACATCTATCACCCGGACTATGAAATCATGACCGTACCAGCCGAAGCGGCTCTGGGTGATCCCACACCGCTGAGCCTCAAGATTCAGCCCTTTGTGCCTTACCGCAAGGAACTTTCCTACGATGACGGCACAGCCGAAAACGCGGTCAGCCTTTCAAAGGCTAACTATGGCTACGGCGTGGTCTTCCAGCCGGAAGAACTGGCTCATGTAAAATCAGTCAGAGCTTTCTTCTGGGGCAATGACTATCCGATCCCCGGCGGAAACGAAATTCAGCTGGTTCTGATGGAAGTCAATGACTACATGATCCCGCAGCAGACCAGACTTTGTGAACCAATGACGGTGACCGTACGCCGCGGCGAATGGAATACCTTCGATGTCTCCAGCCTGAACCTGAAGACCGACAAGCCGTTCATGGCTGCCTTCATTCAGCCGGATAGCGGAGACTACTGCCCGGCCATCTCCGTTGACAATGACACGGAACTGGGCAACACCCGCTCCTACATCTTTGACAGCTCCATGATCATGTCCCTGCCCGATGCTGAATTCCAGGGCGGATTTATGATCCGGGCCGAAATGGATTACTCCATGGATACTCCGGTGATCACAGGTGTTACTCCTGCCAGACAGAAGGAATCCGTATACTACACCGATCAGGAAAAAGTTGAACTCCAGGGTGAAGTATCCGGTCCCTCCAAGATCGAACTGAACCGCAATGGTTCCTCCTATGCCACTGTAAGCACTGCGACAAAGTCCTTCAAGACTTTGATCAAGCTTGAGTCCGGAATGAATGAAATCAAAGTCCGGTCCGAGGTTAATGGCGCTTATACTCAGTACTCCGCACCGGTCAAGGTTGTCCGCGACCAGGTTGCTCCTGCCATCACACTCACAGAACCGACAACTGAAGTTGTGACATCAAGAGTTCTGGATGTTAAAGGCCAGGTTAAGGATGAAAATCTCGAAACTCTGACCATCAACGGCAAAACCGTAGCAACCGACAAGGATGGCTCCTTCGCTCATTCCCTGATCCTGAAGGAAGGCATCAACATCGTTGAGATCAAGGCCACTGACCTGGCAGGAAACGCAACGAGCAATCCGCTCCGGATCGACTGCCAGCCGGCATACGCTGAAGTTCTTGTAACGGATGCTGCTCCGGCCGCCAGCCTTACCGTTTACGGCGGAGAGCAGGTCAAACTGCATGTCGAGTCCAATCTTGTCGGCGCTAATGCCAGCTTCCAGCTGTCACTGCCGGCAGGTACCTCTTATGATCCGGCCATGACCGAAGTCGCAGCCGGTGTCTACGAAGCCACCTGGACTGTACCGGCTGAGCTGGTTCAGAATGACATCAAAGTAACGTATGCCCTGACCCGTAGCAGCCAGCGCGCCGTGAAGGAAGCGGAAGGACGGATTCATGTTCGTGCCCGTGGAATTCGCCGCATCAGCGGAACGGATCGCTATGCAACCGCCAGCGCCATCAGCCAGTTCGGCTTTGAACGCAGCGAACGGGTCGTCCTGGCCAATGGCAACTCCTTCGCGGATGCCATGGTTGGTGGAATCCTGGCCGGCCAGTGGCAGGCACCGGTTCTGCTGACTGATAAAGCCGGTCTGTCCGAAAGCCTGACCAAGGAACTGGAACGTCTCGAAGCCAAGGAGATCACACTCATCGGCGGAGAACTGGCCATCAGTTCCGCGGTGGAAGCTGAACTCAAGGTCAAAGGCTATACCGTCAACCGCATCAGCGGAGCCAACCGCTATGCTACCGCCGCCAAGGTGGCAGGAACCGCAGCATCTGAAGCGGAGACTGTTTATCTGGCAAGCGGTACCAGCTATGCCGACGCCATGAGCTTTGCTCCGTTGGCTGGTCAGATGGGGGCAACCCTGCTCTTAACCGATGGCAAAACCCTTAGCCCTGAAACCAAAGCCGCTCTGTCGGATCTCAAAGCTAAAAAGGTTGTTCTCATCGGAGGAAATCTGGCACTGTCCGACAACCTGGAAAATGAAGTCAAGGCGCTGAACCTGGAAACCGAACGGATCCAGGGAGCGAACCGCTATGCTACCAACCAGGCCCTGATTGCCCGGTTCTACGGAAATCAGGCCAGCGGACTGCTCATCGCCAGCGGCGAAACCTACGCTGACGCCCTGACCGGAGCCGGACTGGCAGCCAAAATCGGCCAGCCCCTCGTTCTGGTGAAAGGCGATCAGATCACAGAAACTACGCTGACTGCTCTCAAGGCCATGGCTCCCAAGGAGATCACGGTCCTGGGCGGAACACTCCGGATTACGGATGCCGCCTACAATCAGCTGGCGAACGTTCTGAAATAACCCAATGAATACAATGGGATGGTGCGGCATCATGCCCCCTCCCATTGTTTTTTTAGAAAGGATCTGTTTTGAAAAGTTTGATCGAAATCCAACGAAGCGGACGCGGTCTCTTGACACTCCCCAAACCCAACTATATGATTGATTACATGAGGGGAGGGAGAACGTCTTTGAATATGAATTTTGCCACTGAACCCGGTGAAGTCATGGATTTTTTCTTCAGTTTATGGATGTTCCGGAATGCGGAGCGTGTCATGGAACGAAGAGAAGAGTCCGGTTTGCCGCGAATCAGTGATTTCGAAAAATGGATGATGGAGCAGTATCAGGAGAATTCCGAGCTGCTTAAACTGCTCGCTCCCTATACCAATTATTTGTTTGAGCCAACTTATATTCTGCCCCCGGATACCCTGTTCTCATACCCCACCATCGAGTCCTTCCTCGAAGCCATGGTCAGAATGACACCGGAAGAAACCCGGCTGCAGATCAGCCGTGTGCTGACGATTCTGCTGCGTGACCAGTCGGATGAGCAGGAGGAGGTGGCCGATCCGATTTACTCGGATGAGGAAATGCTCACCATGCTGGAAGAAAGCCAGATTCCCAGTGAAGTGAAATGGGAGCTGTACCTGCTGGTGCGCAATAAACAGGCTTATCTGGATAAACTGGCAATGGCATTCAGTGCCTGCATTCCGCTCTACCGTAAGATTATGGTCGAACGGGCAAGAGCTCTGGAGGGCTGGAACCAGAAAGTAAAAGCGGAAATCGAACAGGATCCGGAAGCGTTCCTGCGCAAATTCGAGAAATATTATGACTTCAGTTCCTTTGATACCATCCAGGTGACATCTTCGGCCATGGTCACGTTATACATCAGTCTGGATAAGGACGGTGAAGTCATTCTCATGCTCGGACCGAACAGTGAGCTTGCCCTGCAGGAAGAAGATTCGGATGAGGACCTGAAAAAGGCCCTGGTCCAGCTGGGCAACCTGACTGAGAACTCCAAGTTCATGATTCTCCAATTCCTTGCGGAAGGCGATCATTTTGGCCAGGAAATTGCTGAAAGGCTTGATCTGACCAAACCGACCGTTTCACATCATATGAACTACATCATTTCCCAACACTGGGTAACGGTTCGTCAATCCGGCGTCCGCATGTACTACCGGTTGAACCGGGATCAGGTGCTGCGCGATCTGGAACACGCCACCCGACTGATCCGGCAGGCTTTGGCCGAACCGGAATCCCCACCAATCCAATAATTCATCAGGGACCGCCAATTGGCGGTCCCTTTGTGATCGCTCCCTATGATTAAGGGTGCAGCGGTTCCCATCAGACATTTGGGGTTTGTCAGTCAAGATGAATCACTGTGCAGAGAATGGGGACACTCCTGTTGGCGAAAGGGGATACTTCTGTTGGTGCTGAACAGTCAGGTGTCATTCCGACAGATTGACAGTCTGAGGGATGATTATAAATACCTTCTCGTGATTCGATTCATCGGGTCAAGGTAAAGATGAAAGTCAGTAAAAAGATCAATGTAACGAGGGTTAGCACAATACCGAGTTGTGGCCTGCCAATTAAGCCAGACGAACCCCGGATAAAGCAGAGGAGGTTGTTCAAGACT
>JABNAD010000613.1_pt1 | contig 18829 bp, 14 predicted proteins | sample 7240381 | NCBI WGS metagenome assembly JABNAD01 (sample SAMN11332834, study PRJNA596920) | anaerobic digester metagenome | biome: digested sludge; isolation source: digested sewage sludge-derived enrichment culture grown on H2/CO2 | place: Germany: Goettingen
TGCCTCAATTGGGATGGCAAAAGTACTGCCTTTTTTATTCCCTGCAAGAGGTTAACATGAAAAAAAATCCATAGTTATTAACAATAAAACCTAACAATCACACTGACAAAAAGATAGCAACCGTATTTTTTTTACCGGTGAAACGTTTCCGGTAATTTCAATGGCTTATTTCTGTACCTGAGTCGCTGAAAAAGGTCAAAAAAAAGACCGGAGATGCTATCTCCGGCCATGATTTTAGTTCTGCGGGAAAGCTATTTACTGTAATACAATCCTGAAAGATTTCGAAAACGACTGAGCCCTTGCAGATAATATATATATGCCAGGTTTCAAACTTGCGGTGGCATTCCACTTTATCCGGTGTTCCCCGCCACTGAGCCTTCCTGAATATACCTGGCTGACGTTTCTGCCTGTCAGATCAGTAACATTGATCTCTATATCAGTATCTTCAAACAGGAAAACCGGAACTATTAACTGCCCTTCAGTTAACGGATTAGGGTAGGGGTAGTCAGCAATAACCATATTTGTTTCACCGGTTTCTCCGATTCCAAGGCCTGTTTCCGGTTTGGTAAGGCGTATGTTGGTATATATCCGGTATTCACCCGCTTGCAGATCAACGGCATCTGATACAGAGGTTACAGATAGTGAATCTCCTGTGAAATATTCATACCATTTTCCTGTCTCCGGGAAGCCTGGTGCCATGGAGCCGGGATAAACATCGAAATTACCAATCACCAGCACCTTCATATCCGGGTGATTCAACTGAATTTTCTTCTGATATCCGCTGAGTGCAAGGGTGAAATCGGTGGTGCTGAACACCTCGTGGCTCTGTCGCAGTTTAATTAATGATGAGACAATGTTTTTAAGCGTTCTTCTCCGGTAATCCTGAGTGTAATCCCATTTTACAGGCTTTTCTCCTGTACGTCCGTTGAAATCGATGCTGATATCATAGCCCAACTCTCCGAACTGCCACAGCATTTTTGGCCCGGGAATCATATAATGAAATACATTGGCCAGTTGCACACGTTGAAGGGCGATGGTTGTGTCGCGTGTCCTGTATGCCGGATTTGCCACGCTGCCCTCTTTCAGGATACGGTACATGATTCTTTCTTCGTCATGGCTTTCCATATATGAAATCAGATTGGGCTCATTCCAACCCCTGGCTTTGTATGATGCCCAGTTGAAATTGTTGCCGGTAGAACTGCCTTTGGCAGCGTTGGCGTATTCATCGCTCATTTTGCCCCAGATCATCATGCCATAATTGGCCAGTACCTTTTCCTCAGCGTTTTCGGCAAAATGTTCCAGAATAACATAAGCATCTGGGTTAACAGACCAGATGGTGTCGGCAATTGCTTTCCAGATAGCTATTCTTGAAGCATCGTAAAGTCCCCAGGCATTAGTATTGTTCAGGGTGTTTTTTTGCGTAAACCCTTTTGAAAGATCAAACCGGTAACCGTCTATTTTATAATTTTCAATCCAGAATTTTACTACCCTGTTTACCAGCGCCTTGGTATCAGGACTTTCATGATTGAAATCAAAACCCACGTTAAAGTCATGTTTTGGAACCGGATTGAACCAGGGATTATTTTCTGCAGGACGATTATTCGCTGCATCCCAATAGAGCATCACCATCGGAGAGGTCCCGAAGGAATGGTTAAGCACCATATCCATAATTACAGCAATCCCCTGTTTGTGACATTCATCTATAAAGCGTCTGAGATCATTTTCCGGTCCATAGTATTTATCGGGGGCAAAATAGAAATTCGGGTTGTATCCCCAGCTGGAATTGCCTTCAAACTCGTTGAAAGGCATTAATTCTATCGCGTTGATACCCAGATTTTTCAGGTAATCCAGCGTGTCAATAAGTGTTTGATAATCGTGCTTGGCAACAAAATCCCTGACCAGCAGTTCATAAACAACAAGTTCAGATTTCGGAGGTGCCTGGAAATTATCCACTTCCCAGATATATGGTGTTCTGGCTGTTTGCAGCACCGTTGCAACCCCTGTTGTTTTTGTTGAAGGATAAGTCAGAATGCCCGGATACGTATTCTGGCTGATATACTTGTCATTCCAGGGATCAGATACTTTTTCGGCGTATGGATCTCCGATTCTGATGTTCCCGTCGACCAGATACTGAAAAATGTATTCTTTTCCCGCTTCAAGATCGTTTAAGGTAATCCAGTATCTTTTTTCGTCAGGCGTGCGGAACAGGTATCCTTCGTCTTCAAATTCCCAGTTATTGAAATCTCCGATCACGAATACATGCTCTTTGAACGGGGCGTAAAGGCACAATGTGACCGTCGAATCGTTGATGTAATTAATCCCGTCAATGATTCCATCCGGCAGTTCAAGTATGACCGCAGGTTGCCGAACATAAAAATAGAATGAATCAACAGCGGTTCCGGTTTGATTTTTTGCCAGTATCCTGACATAGTTTTTACCCGAATCCGGGGATGTGATGGTATCAAGTAGTATATTTCCGGCAACCGATTTTGTGAGGGATTCATTGATAAACAAGAACATGGAGTCGGCTTCATTTGAAATTGATTCTATGAGGATTTCCTCTCCGGGTTCGGAAAGCAGTGCACGTGCAACCGGAAAGTTGAACCGTGTGAAGAGCCCGTCAGGATACACTTCTGCAAATATATCACCACCTGTTTCCGTTTTTCCCTCAAGCCACTGGTTGTTTACTTTAACGCCGCTTCTGAAAACAAATGCCAGTTGCAGAATGGTTTCAGAGGCCGGTACATTATAATACTGTCGTATGGAAGGACCGATTGTGAGTTTGTACAGATCGTCACCGATTCTCTCGAGCAGGGTGGCCGGTGTGTTCTGACCCCAGTTGGTTTTTACATATTTCCAGTCAGAAGGGCCTGAACTCAAGTCAGTGATTACTCCCGTATGGGCATATACCTCGCCGGCATAACCGGCAAGTCCCCCATTGCCAAGTGAAGCATTAAATATAACTTCTACCTCATCGATATCCGCCGGAAAGGCAGGGGTGGAAACGATCAATTGTGCGTTTGCCGGAAATGCGAAAGCAATTATCCATAAGATCAGCCAAAGGCCGGATTTGAAGTGCGCCATTTTTATAAGATGTATGAATTCAGAAAAGGCTCTGAAATATTAATAGTACAAAAATAGCACTAATTTCATTGTCAGATACAAAACAAAAGCGGGAGGATCCCGGTTGTCAGTTTTTGACCGGTTGAAATGCGGCAATGATCAAGATAAAGCCAGGTATTTTAGCCGGCTAATTGCTTGTAATGTTTTCCAGAGTGACATTATTTGATTTCATAGGCAAAATAACCGTGAAAGTAGTGCCCTTCCCGGGCTGGCTGTTAACCTCAATACTTCCTTTGTTATTAATGATCATTTCCCTGCAAAGCATTAACCCCAATCCGCTTCCGGTTTCTCCGTTGGTGCCGGGCCGGGAATCATTTATTCCACCGGTAAAGAGTTTTTTCATATCTTTTTCTTCCATACCGATGCCCTCGTCAGCAAAAATTATTTTTGCATAGTCATCCCTATTGACATAAGTAACCGTTATTTTACCTCCCGGTCGTGAGAATTTTATTGCATTCGTCAATAAGTTCCTGAAAGCAACAGTGACCATTTTCTCATCTGCAAATATTAATGCATCTTCAGGAATGCTGGTGATAAAACCGAGTTGCTTTGCAGCAGCTGATAAGCGCAGGCTTTGGATGATACTGTTTATTAGGGGACTTAAATGTAAACTTTCAGAATCCACCACTACATTTTCCCTCTGTCCTTTGGCCCAGTTTAGCAGATCCTGCAACGTTTTCATTCCGTTTTCAGAAGCATGTGACATATCATCCAGCAGAGCCAGAATTTCCTCTTCTGAAAAATCCTGAATACCTTCCTTTAGAATCTGGGAGAGACTGATGACCTGATGAAAGGGTGTTTTAAGATCATGTCCGATGATCGACATGATTTTATCTTTCTGACTATTAATTGCCAAAAGCTTTTTATGTGAAATGGATAATTCTTCATTGAGCCTGGATGTTTGTATTTCAAGTCTTTTTTTTGCGCTTATATTTCTGATCATCAACAGGTTTGCCTGAAAAGTGCCCCGGTCATCCAATATTCTGATTATCTTGATGTTATACCATTCATTGTCTGCGGTATTGGTTAATATTTCTTTATCCTCGCTGTCATATTCAAGATGTGGATAACAGGCGTCATGCAGCCATCCAACATTTCTGAGATCGCTGTAAAAATATTTCGATCCCAGTTGCAGCAATTCAGAAGCGGCCGGATTATGGTAAATTATTTTCAGATCAGTATCTACCAATAGAATAGCATCATTTAAAATTTCTGTAAGCCTTCTTCGGGCAAACGGGGCAATATCAAACATTCTGTATCTGGTAATACCGAAAAGAAGGACCAGCCCGGATATGCTGAAGCTTAAAATGGTAATATTCAGTCCTTCAAGCGGCGTGTGACCGGTAACATAAATAAGGGCAGCAGTAAACGGGAAAATGCAGGCAATGTTGATAGACCAGGCCTGCCTTTTAAATGTTGCGGGTAAATCCGGAAGTGCTTTGATAATCAGAATCTGAGCAAACAGGACAAGTGCCAGTGAGTAAGCCATGCCAGCGTAGAATACCGGGCCATGGTGGTAGGTGAGGATATTGTTTCCAGCCTCACTCCAGGTGAACCTGGTCCAGGTAAGATGATGTAACTCATTGATTGCCGTAAGAATTATGACAAAAAACGGCATCAGCCAGAATAACCAATACTTTCTTGTCAGCCAATGATTTCTTATTTCGGCAATACCTATGGCATAGCGCAGAAAAAATACCGGTGTTGCCATTGCGCCTATGTATTCCAGTTTTGACCAGAAAACTTTGGCCTGGATGGTTATTGAAGCTGATTCAAGCGTCGACATCAGCGACCATTCAGCAATCATAAGCATTAGCAGGGTGAAATAGATCTGATGATTTGAGTAGCCTTTCAGATGACTATATATAGCAATTCCCCCGGAGCTGAGACAGGTTGCTAAAAGTATCCAGGAGATGAATGTAAAGTTGAGTTCCATGAGTATCCTGGTTGCTGATTTTTTACTGGTTGATTGTTAAATGTAAAATTTGTGAGCAGTATGTTTCTTTATCCAAAATTTTGATCAAAGTAATCCGATAATTTGATCTTCATGAAGCAATGGTAAATGATCATGGATGACCATGAGATTATCTGATCAAACGGAAAAACAGAGCCATTCCAATGCCATCCAGGTTATTATGAATTATCATTCTTTCTATAGCATTTTATGCAAAATGAGCCTTCAGGAATCCTTGTTTCTGTAGCTGTCGTAATTGTGCCGCTGTAACGGCAGATACGGATCTGTATCAGGTTGAATGAAATAATAATTTGGCAGGATGGGCGGGATTATTAAAAAATCGATTATTTTTGTCATTTAGTAATACTTTCGGAGGATTTTCCCAAATTTTATAAAACAAACGACGAAGAAAATGGATACAATGATGAATGACATTATCCTGGTTCCGACTGATTTTTCAGAGGTTTGCCTGAATGCTGCTTACCAGGCTGCGGATGCTGCCAGGCTTTTAAACCACAAAGTGGTTTTGCTACATGTCATTAATAACGAAACCAGGGCTTATCTTAAGAATGAGAATCTGGCTCCGGAATCAATTGATGACAAACTCAGGGAGATTGCATCTCTGCTGAAATCAAAGTATCAGGTAGAAGTAGAAACATTGACGCGCGAGGGAAGCATTTTTACTGAGATTGGTGAAGTAGTGAAGGATATGGGAATCGGACTTGTTTATCTTGGAACCCATGGCAAAGTTGGTTTACAGCACCTGACAGGTAGTTATGCCCTTAAAGTCGTCACATCATCGGCTGCACCAACCATCGTCGTTCAGAAAAGACAGTTTGAAGGCGGGTTTAAAAGCATTGTTCTGCCAATAACCAGCGAGGCCGGTCCGCTTGAAAAAACGCGTTGGGCAGTCTACATTGCGAAAAAGTTCAATGCTACGATTCATGTATATCTGGTAGGGGAAGCCGATGATTCGGTTTACAGCGCCGCGAAGCAGATATCAGGGTATTTTGCAAAGAATAATGTCTCTTATACTGAAAAGACATCCGAAAAGAGTTCGAATTTTTCGAAACAGGTAATTGACTATGCCACATCTATCAATGCTGACCTTATCATGATCATGACCAATCCTGAAAAAGGCTTCAGTACATTTTTGCTCGGCAGCTATGATGAGGAAATTATTTTCAACTCTTCACAGATTCCTGTTATGTGCATAAATCCAAGAAAATTTAATTACGAAATACTCGGACTTTAGCAGGGGTAATCATTAAAAAAGCTCCAGCCCCGGCCGGAGCTTTTTTTATAAATACAAAACCCGCAACTTGTCTGAATCTGCCAAATGCTCAACCAGCCGGATCTGATATGAACCTGATAAACCTCACCGACTTCATCATCGAAAAAATGAAGCGGGAATTGCCCCCGACCATTGTTTACCATAGTCCGGATCATACCCTTGATGTGCATGATGCCGCCATAAGACTTGCTGCCATGGAAGGTCTCGATGAGCACCATACCAGACTTATCAGGGCTGCCGCCTTGCTGCACGATGCCGGAATCACGGTAAGTTTCAGGGATCATGAGGATTACTCGGCTGCCATTGCCCAGGAGTACCTGCCATCATTCGGCTTTAATGAAGATGAGATCAGAGAAGTGAAATCAATGATTATGGCTACCAAGTTGCCGCAACTGGCTACCAGCCTGGCAGAAAAGATACTTTGTGATGCGGACCTTGATTATCTTGGCAGGCCTGATTTTTTTGTTATCGGACAGAAACTCAGGCTTGAATGGGAATTGTCAGGCAATAAGATAGACCTCAGTGAATGGTATATCATTCAAATGGATTTTCTGAGGAATCATACTTATTTTACAACCTCTGCAGCCAATCTCAGGAACGAGCGGAAATGGCAGAACTTGAAGGAAATTGAGCAGCTCTGTACTTCAGGATGCAAACATAATAATGTAAAAATCAACTTATAATTTCTACGGATTTCATTACTTTCTTTCCCTGAATCCAAAGAATCCGATTTTTATGGAAAAGCAGAAAGCCCTGGCGCGTATCCGGCAGTTACGTGAAGAACTGCAGGCCCACAATTACCGTTATTACCAGCTTGCCGCTCCTGTAATAAGCGATTATGAATTTGATCAGTTGCTGAAAGAGCTTGAAACCCTGGAAAAAGAGTTTCCTGAATTTCTCAGCCCCAACAGTCCGACCCAAAGGGTAGGAGGGGAAATTACCCGCGAATTCATCAGTGTGAAGCATAAATATCCTATGCTTTCATTGGAAAACACCTATTCGGAAGGCGAGCTGCGCGAATTTGACAACAGGGTAAGCCGGTTACTGGCCGGGCCGTATGAGTATGTGTGTGAACTGAAGATCGACGGTGTTTCGATCAGCCTTATATATGAAAACGGGACTTTGGTGCAGGCCATCACGCGCGGTGACGGGGTTCAGGGAGATGATGTAACTGCTAATGTAAAGACCGTACAATCTGTTCCGCTGGTACTTGAGCCGGGCGATTATCCTGAATCCTTTGAAGTAAGGGGGGAGATTTTTATGCCGCGGGCCGGTTTTGATCGCATGAACCGTCAGCGGGAGGATGAAGGGGAACAACCGTTTGCCAATCCCCGCAACGCCACGGCCGGTACATTGAAAACCCAGGATTCTCAGCAGGTTGCACGCAGACCGCTGGATATTTTTGTTTATTATCTGCTGGGTGAAAAGATCGCGGGAGATGGCCATTTTGAAAGGCTGAACATGCTGCGTAAATGGGGGTTCAAGGTGTGCGATATCAAAGCCAGGTGTCAGGGCATTGAAGAGGTAATCCGCTTTATTGAAGAAATCGGCGAAAGCCGCAGCCAGCTTGATTTTGACATCGACGGTGTTGTGATTAAAGTAAATTCAATTTCCCAGCAGGAGAAACTGGGATTTACTTCCAAATCGCCAAGGTGGGCCATTGCCTACAAATACAAGGCAGAGGAAGCCAGTACGAAACTTTTGTCAATCGATTACCAGGTTGGAAGGACGGGGGCTGTGACTCCCGTGGCAAACCTTGAGCCTGTATTTCTTTCGGGAACTACCGTGAAGCGTGCCACATTGCATAATGCCGACGTGATGGCAGCCCTTGACGTCAGGGTTGGTGATCTGGTGATTATTGAAAAAGGCGGGGAAATCATTCCAAAGATTACTGCGGTGGACTACCATGCGCGTCTCCCTGAATCGAAGCCCGCGGGATTTATCAGTCATTGTCCCGAGTGCGGAACAGCGCTGCAACGCAAGGAAGGAGAGGCTGCCTGGTACTGCCCCAATGAGACCGGTTGTCCGCCGCAAATCAAAGGAAAACTGGTTCACTTCATCGCCAGAAAGGCCATGAATATCGATAGTCTTGGCGAGGGAAAGATCGAAATGCTGTTCGATAGCGGCCTTGTCAGGAACATTGCCGATTTATACGATTTGACTTATGATAAATTATTCGGGCTTGAGAAAGTAATCACCGGAGAGGATGGTAAAGAGAAGAAGATCAGTTTCAGGGAGAAAACAGTTCAGAATATCCTGAATGGTCTTGAAAACTCAAAGTCCGTTCCTTTCGAAAGGGTGCTTTTTGCCCTTGGGATCAGATTTGTGGGAGAAACAGTGGCCAAAAAACTCGCCAGGCACTATCGTTCCATTGATAACCTGGCCCGGGCAACTCCTGATGAGCTGATTACCGTAGATGAGATCGGGGAAAAGATAGCCGGCAGTGTGTTGAATTTCTTTGCCGATCAGTCTAATTTAGCGCTGATCGGAAGGTTGAAAGATGTGGGTCTTCAACTGCAGTCAGCGGATGAGGCTGTGTTGCAAACAAATCTGCTCAGTGGTAAAACGTTTGTTGTGAGTGGTGTTTTTACTTCTTTTACCAGGGATGGTCTTAAATCTGTCATTGAAGCAAATGGCGGGAAGCTGAGCAGTTCAGTATCGTCGAAAACCGATTTTATTGTGGCAGGTGAAAATATGGGGCCCGAAAAGCGGCGAAAGGCCGAAAGTCTTGGGGTGAAAATTATCACCGAGGATGAGTTCAAAGACCTGGTCGGAGTCTGATACTGCCTGATGCAAAAAAGGAAAGGCCTCCCTGAACCGGGAAGCCTTTGATGTCCTGACTGATTGATGATTTTAACCTTTGCTGATTTTACTGGCTCCACTCATGTCAGAATCGACCTGCTTTGGGTTTCCGGTATATATGACTTTACAGGCGCCGCTTCCGTCAACTTTTAATGATCCGGTTACATAAACCTTCGAAGAGGAAGCCCCGCTGCAATCCAGGGTGCAGTTCACTGTTTTTAATTCTTCGGCATCAAGTTTTGAAGCTCCGCTCAGGTCGGCCTCAAATGCTGACGCATCTCCTGCCAAAGAAATCTCAGAGGCGCCGCTTGCTTCGCATTTCAGCCTGTTGGCCGAAAGGGTAAGATTGACCTTGGTCGCACCGGAGCCTTCAATTTTCAGGTTCTGGAATTTCATCGTATTGGTTCCTGAAATTATAACCGCTCCGCTCAGGTCTATTTCCTCCAGATTGATAAACGAGATATATGCCGTAGGGGAATCCGTTCCGGTAATTCTTGTGTTGTTTTCCAGCCTGAGAATGAGTTTGTCGCCTTTAACTTCTGAAATAACTTTTTCTAGCAATTCTTCACTTGCTTCCAGTGTCAGGGATGCAGAATTTCCCTGGGTAAGGATTACATTAAATGCGCCGCTGACTTCAATTTTTGTGAAATTTCCGACTTTGCGATCCTGTTTTTCAGCTTTAACGGTCAGGGTTACGGTCATAACAAGGACAATCAGCATGATGACCTGAAGGGCCAGATTTTTCTTTGCAGTGATGGTTTTCATTGTTTTGTGATTTTAGTGGATATAGTTGTTGTTGGTAATGTATTTATCAATAAAGTTTTACATCGCTGTTCCTGCCTTTGATGGTTACCCTGGCGGAGGGATTTTTATCGGTTCCGACGGTTCCGCTGTAAAGGCTTGAAGTCATGGATTTCCCGGTGACTGAAATGGCAGCTTTCTTTGGATAGCGGCATTCTCCGAAACTCATATCTGCATTCAGACGGTAGGAAGCGGCAGGGTCAATTCCCAGGTTTATGCTGTTGAATGAAGCATCCAGGCTGATGTTCGAGAACGATGGGTGCACGCTGCTCACATCAAGTCCGCCATATTGTAATGAAAGCTCCAGCCGGTTAATCAGCGCATCAATCCTGATGGCGGTAAATTTTGCAGACCCTTCAAGGCCGGAGATTTTCTCAATGCTGAGGTTGTCATACTGAGAATCAATCCTGATTCCGGTGGTGGTTTTCGTACTGATGGTGGAAAACTTTGAATCCATATCAATGAAATCTGCGGTGCCCAGATTTATTGTGCTGTACTGTAAATCCAATCTGCCTTTGCCAAGTGATTCAATCTTGCCGGTACTGAACTTCAGAATAATCTCATAGTCGGGGTTTGTGAACTTTTTCAGCGTAAGGCTGCCGTATTCAACCGCAAGCCGGGCAGGTGCCGTGGTTGCATCCGTGTAAAGGCTGCCGAACCGGCTTTCGATGTCAAGCCTGGTCGATTCCGGCATCCTGATAGTGTAATCGACCGAGAAAGAGGTTGATTTGTTGCCGGAACTGATACTGCCGGTTTCTGTTTTAATTTCGACCAGTGATGCAGATCCTGTAATGACCGGATTTATCTGGTCAAGTATGCGCCGGGCTTCATTTTCACTCCGCGTATCCACCCGGATTTCAACATCCATACTGATCTCGTTTTTGTCCCACACGGTACAGTTGACCTTCCCGAAGCTGGATTCAACTTTCAGTTTAACATCGCTGTTGACCTTAAACTGCCTGCTGATGTTTTTGGTTTTTGTTTCCTGTTGGGCCAGGCCAAAGGCTGGTGTAGACAGCAGGAAAATGATGAGCAGTGCCGTTTTAACAAAAACTGGTTTCATGATATCTGATATTTAAGTTGTTTTTTGAGGATTCTTCAATTTTTTGCCGGGGCTGATCAATCTGATTGATTACATGATCCAGCAGACCGTTGAGTACCCGGTAATTGTTCCTGATCGCGTTCAGCACACGCTCGTCCCTTTTCCCTTCAATATATTCGGTTTTCAGCTCTTCAGTAGTCCTGTTGAGCTCCCTGACCTGTTCGGAGATCATTGACCTTACTTTCTCCGCCTCTGGACCCGATCCGGCCATTTCATTGATGGTCCTCAGTTTCTCTTCCGAAACGCTGGTATAATAGTATTCAATTTCGCGGATCTCTTCCGGTGCTGCCTTTTGCCCGGCATGTACCGGCTGGTCTGGTTTAAGCAGGATGGTGTATATGGCCGCGCCGAAACTTACAATGATCAGCACCGAAGCCGCTATTTTAAACCATTTGCCGATGGTGGTATATTGTGCCGAACGCTTTACCTGATCTTCCAGCTGCAGTTTTGCCAGAAAACGTTCTTCATGTCCGGGCAGGGGTTCCCCCTCATCGAAGTCCTGCCTGTGGTTGCGGATAAAGTCCTGTATTGTTTTCATGATCTTGCTTTCTGAATTTTAGAAATTTCTGCCTGCCGGTGATTTTCGGGAGTAATCACTGAGCCGGCTGATCAGCGCTTGTCTTGCCCTTGAAAGCCTTGTCCTTACATTGCCGGGATTCAGTTTCAGAATATCCCCGATTTCTTCCTGGTCCATCCCTTCGAACAGGTAAAGCGATAGGATCACCCGGTAATCATCATGTAACTGATCCATGGCATTTTTCACTGCATTTACCTGTAATTCAACAGACCCGTCTTCAGCATCATCTCCGGTTTCCGGTATCTCGGGCAGTGTATCGGTCAGAAACATATCCGGATTACGGTTCTTCAAATGATCCATGGTGTTATTGATCACGATCCGCCTGAGCCAGTAGTAAAACGGAGATTTGCCCCTGTAGCTTTTAATGGACCTGAATGCGTCAATAAAAGAATTCTGCATAATGTCCTCGGCGTCCGCGCTTACCTTAACCATCCGCAGGCAGGTGTTATACATCGGCTTGTAATACTGCCGGTATATCTCCATCTGGGCCTGGCGGTTGCCCGATTTACATTCCTCTACCAATTGATCCTCCTGATCCATTAATAAGCTGTTGGTAATATAAAGACCAGCGATCCGGAATTTTGTTACACTTTAAAAAGACTTTTTTTATTCTGATTCTGATAATTTAGAATACTGATTGCGATTTTCTGATCTATATTATATCTTTGTGGATATTATTTCTGTAAAATTCCATTATAAAAATTTAAATATTTTATTATGAAAAAATTACTGATTGTTACCATGATGATCTTTTCATTTCATTCAGCCTTTTCTCAATGGAATGCACTGACCGGGTACCTTCAACAGGGGCCTGATTATTATTACGAAGGATATCTTGACTTTGATGTTTCACCCGATAACAGTATATATGTGGTTTACCGATATTCGGGTTATTCAATACATTACTCCTATTTTAGTAGGGCTAAAAGTGTTGATGGCGGTTTAAACTGGACATTTCCAGGCATTGGACCAACAGCTACACTTTATAAAATTCAATGTGTTGCGCCCTCTCAACTGGTTACTTTTATTACCGATCAGGTGACCTCCTCTATCAGGACTACTTCTGATGACTTCGTTACCTGGGAAAATGTGCCTGGGTCCAATGTTGACGGATATTTTAATGGCTACGATTTTATAGATATTTCCAGGGGCTTTGCGCTGAATAATTATCCCTGGGGGCGTTTAGGGAAAGTTGAAAATGGAGAATACTCATGGACTTCTGGAGATTCCGTTAATTTTGCTTATGGTTCCGTTAAAATGCTGAATGATACAACTGCCTTTATTCTATGCCGGGATTTTAATTTTCCGGGTTCAACCGTTCCCGGGAACAATATGCTACTGAAAACGACTGATTTCGGAGATACCTGGACAACCATCTATAAGGATACCTTATATAACTTAAACCACTTTACTTTCATTAATGAAGACAGAGGAATATTGGCAGGTAAAGAAGGTAAGATTATTCAGACGACAGATGGAGGAAATTCCTGGACCACCATGAATTCCGGAATCAGTTCCAACATTAATTATATATACTCAAACAACAATATAAATTTTTGTGTTGGTGACAATGGATTGATTCTCCGAAATCATGAGGGTGAACCGGAATGGGAAGACATTTCTTTCGGCACAATGAATTACACGAAGATAAAAACAGATGCCAATAATTATGGCTATATTCTTGCTAAAGGACAATATCCAAAAGATGACAGGATACTGGCCAGTAACTTTGTATTATCAAATTCTGAAATTCCTGAAACCAATGATTTACTTTTTTACCCAAACCCCTGCCGCGATCAGCTTAATTACAGTTTTTCAAATCTGAACCTTTTAAAACAGATAAGACTTCAGAATTCATCCGGACAGGAAGTGCTTTCCGTTGCCGGTAGTTTTAACGGACACCTGAATGTTTCAAATCTGGATTCCGGAATTTACTTTGTATCATTTGATACAGGGGATGGTGTGGTAACCAGAAAGCTGGTGATAATAAGATAATTGACTTTCCTGATCCCTGAAGCGGGGTATTTATTTTCTTTCCTGTAAACTCATGGCTGCGGAATTCATTTTTCGGGCATATTGAGGTATTATCTTAAATTTGCTTCTTTTTTGGAAAGAAACTCATTTAACTGATCCCCGCTCTTGAAATCAGATATTTTCAAATACTATATTTTTGCCGTGCTCTCCATGTTTCTCTGGGGGCTTACCTTTGTCTGGTTTAAAATTGCCGTAGCCTTTTATGAGCCGGTTACCATTATCTTTATCCGGCTGGTGATCTCTTCCTTTTTGCTGTTTCTGTTTATCCGGATTTCCAAACAAAATCAGCGGATAGAGAAATCCGATTATAAATGGTTTCTGCTGCTGGCGCTGACCCAGCCGTTTTTTTATTTTCTGGGCGAAAGTTTCGGACTGAAGTATGTGTCATCCACCATTTCCTCGGCGATTATTGCAACCATCCCTTTGTTCAGCCCGATCGCGGCCATGCTTTTTACACGCGAAAAAGCCGGATTATTAACCTGGCTCGGGATCATCGTATCTTTTGCCGGGATCATCATCATGCTTGTAAACCGCGACTTAAGCCTGAATGCGGCGCCCCATGGTATACTGCTGCTGTTTATGGCCGTCTTTTCAGCAGTTCTGTATTCGGTAATCATCAAGCGCCTGTCACACAAATATTCTGCATTAACGATTATCTCGAGGCAAAACCTGATCGGCGCTCTCTATTTTCTTCCGGTTTTCATGATTTTTGATTTCAAAGGATTTATTCAGGTAACGCCGGACCTCAGCGTGGTCCTAGCGATGCTTCAGCTGGCCTTTTTTGGCTCTTGCCTGGCGTATCTTTTCTTTATTATGAGCATCGCGAAACTGGGGATGGTGAAAGCAAACATTTTTGCCAACCTGATCCCGGTTTTTACGGCCATTGCCGCGTATTATGTTTTGAAAGAAGATTTTACCCTACAAAAAGTAACAGGTATTCTGCTGGTTGTGCTGGGGATTCTGGTTTCGCAATCGCGTGAAATCAGTCAGCTGATCAGTAAAGACCGTGTTAATCTGAAAACCCCAAAACCACAGTTATGAAAATATTGGTGCTCGGTGCAGGGCTCGTTGGTGGCCCGATGGCAATGGATCTTGCCAGGGATGGTGAATTTGAAGTCACTTCGGCGGATATCAGCGCGGAGGCGTTGCTGAAACTCAGGGAAATCCCCGGAATTCAGACGATCAAGGCAGACCTGAGTGATCTGCATGAACTTGTCGCTTTGGCCAACGGATTTGATCTGGTTGTGAGCGCGGTGCCTGGCCATATGGGTTACCGCACGCTCGAAACCCTGATTGAGTGCCGGAAGAATGTGGTGGATATAGCCTTCTTCCCTGAGGATATGTTCGGCCTCGATGAAAAAGCCAAAGCCATGGGGGTGACCGTTATCTGCGATATGGGGGTGGCCCCCGGCATGAGCAATGTGCTGCTGGGGTACGGAGCCTCCATGCTCGACCATCTTGAAAAGGGCATTATTTATGTCGGCGGTCTGCCTGTGGTCAGAAGCTGGCCTTATGAATATAAAGCGGTGTTTTCGCCCATCGACGTGATCGAAGAGTACACCCGGCCTGCGCGTTACATCGATGGCGGCCGGCTGGTGGTACGTGAGGCCCTGTCGGATCCCGAGCTGATTGATTTTCCCGGTATCGGTACCCTGGAAGCCTTTAACAGCGATGGTTTGCGTACCCTGGCCACTACGCTGAAAGGGGATTATATGATCGAGAAGACCCTGAGGTATAAGGGGCACATCGAGAAAATGGCCGTGCTGCGGGATACCGGTTTTTTCAGCAAAGAGCCGCTGAATATCAACGGAACCCTGATCAGCCCGCTGGAATTTACTTCCAGGCTGCTCTTCCCGAAATGGAAACTGGAAGCCGGGGAAGAAGACCTTACGGTGATGCAGGTAATCACCGAAGGCGTGAAGGACGGGATCAGGCAGCGGTATACCTGGAACCTGTTTGACCGGTTTGACAGGGAGAGTGGAGTTCATTCGATGGCGCGGACTACCGGATATGCCGCGACCATGGCCGCCAGGCTGATTGCCGGCGGTCTCTATCATGAAAAAGGGGTGTCGGCACCCGAGTTTCTCGGCCGGAATCCGGTTTTCGTCAATTATCTGCTCGAAGGACTCAGAAGGAGAGGGGTGGTTTACCGGGAAAGTCATGAGGTGATGGGTTGATCTTCAGGGGATTTATACCATATAATTTAACACTATTGTCCGGTTAAAATATGAAAAGAACCTGCCACAAAGACACTGAGACACTAAGTACCACTAAATGAATAAAATAAATTCGTGAAACTTGCTGCCTTTGAGCCACTTCGGCAGGCTCAGTGCATCGCTTAGTGGCGAAAAAGTGAAAGTAAGCTGTAACTTGTTACATTCTTCTGAAACCCATAGCTACTAAGCATTCTGGTCAATTTTATTATTTTTTCCGGACAACAATGATAATTTAAATATCCGCTTTCCGGTTGTTCATTGAAGGTTTGCCGGCCATGCTCTTTCCGTTGTTGTTTGTTTTCCGGGAACATCATCTCCGGCTGATCATTTTCTGTATTTTTTTTCAATTATTCACTTGCAGGGGTATTACTTTCCGGCCCGGTTTATATTAATTCAGGAACGATGTATTAATCACACAAACAGTGCAGACCGGCACGGTAAACTCCGGCACAAAACCCATGAAACAATTACTTTTAATTAGCGCTTTGTTCGCCCTGATTTTGTCGGGCGGATGCACCAAAGACAAGGATGATCAACCGGCAGGACCGGATAACAAGGTCATGGTGGAGGAAATCTTTAAGGCCGGCATGGCCTGGGATAATGAAGCCAGGGCACTGAAATCAACTTATCCTGTAAATATTGATGTGGAGACTTATCAATATGGGGTAGAGGGCGGATACATTCATGTGCTGGGCAGTGTTACCGGAAACATGACTTTCGACGATAATACCGGCCAGATTACCGGTGGGGTTTTATTGCTCGGGCTGACCGAATCGGTTGTAAATTATACTATTGAATGCGAAGATGAAATCTATACAATGAACGGGGCGCCCTATCTTTCGCTGGCAGGGACATTTACCCTGATGCCCGGAAATACCTATGCTTCAGCCTCCACCATGTCGATCGGAGGCGGTGTGCAGGTAACCGGCCCCAATGGATATGATCAGACCGTAAATATTCAGATTTCTATTCTCATTTATGCCGATGGCAGCGGAGGTCGTGTAAGCGGCACCATCAACGGGGAAGGCGTTGATTTTATGATCGGCGGATAATTGTTCTTAAAATAACCGCATGGACTGCTGAAATCTGAAAGTGCTCAGCAGGACTTCTGTCGCTGCCGCGATAATTAAAATATCAACAGAAAAGCTCCGGATAAGGGGCTTTTTTGCTTGTATGTTGTGTGGAAAGGGAGAAATGGCAGGCAATGGCGAACCCATGCTGGAATTGAAAGTGGTTTATAGATACTGGTTTCTGATCTCTCCGGATTTATAAAGCATTGTTGAATTGTTCTCTATATAATCAATTGCACCCCTTAGGAGTATGGAATCTTATCATTGTTTGAACACAATGATTCCGAAGGAGTTAAAAGTTTATAGTAATGCCATCAGGATAATAATTGCCGGCCCGGAGAGGTCGAATTTTTCTGCAGATTTGAATCAGAATTCCTGAATTTAATAAAAAAGGTTGCCATGAACTGACAACCTTTTTGCTTTGTAGCGGGGACGAGAATTGAACTCGTGACCTCAGGGTTATGAATCCTGCGCTCTAACCATCTGAGCTACCCCGCCGTCGATTTGGGAGTGCAAAAATAGGGATAAATTTAATAATTGCAAGGGGCAGATCAATTTTCCGGAAAAAATTGACTGAATAACCCAACCATTGCTCCTGAGTTTACCTACCGTATATCCAAGATACTGAATACCCTGCTGCCATGTTCCAGGTTCAGGGTAATGGTTTCCCCGGCTTTTCTGTTCATCAGCAGGCGGGCAAGGGGAGCGGTAAATGCAATTTTCCCTTTTTTCAGGTTGGCTTCATCCACGCCGACTATCTGAAACTGCTGGGTTTGCTTTGTGTTCCCGATCTGTAAAGTAACATAAGCGCCGAAACGTATGACCTCCGGTTTGTCCTCCTCCGGCTCAATGACCTGGGCGGAACCAATCCGGTTCTCCAGCATCTTTAGCCGGGTGTTTACTACCGCTATGGCGTTTTGCTTGTCATGGTCATCACCGGCCACCAGCTGTTTCAGTTCTGATAGCAGTGACTCTTTTTCCTGAAGCAGGGCTTCCATGCCAAAGGGGGTGACATAATTGGGCACCCCCTCAGGCAGGTCGGCACGCGGAGGGACAAATGGCGCCTCGCGCTGATCGTCTTCATTGACAAATGCTCTGCTCATCTTTATTAAAGGGGAACCGGCATTCCCATATCAGGAAAGCCTGCCCCTCTTTTATTGTTTGTGAGATTATAATTTTAAACAAAATTAGCAATCAATCTGTAAGTGAGGTCGATTCCGCCCTTAAAATCTGCTTTGAGCAACGGATAAGCCCACGGCAGAACGCTCCGGGCCGGGTTGTTCCGATCAATACGAGGTGATACACGATTGCGATAACATATGAAAAGATGATTCTTCATTGCCAGTGACGCTAAAAATTCCCGCGGACCCGGACGATGACTTTATCGTGATTGAGGCAGGGTTTCAATCAGCGGAATTTACATGCGATGTGTTTGATCTTCAGGGCCGGAGGTTGTTGAGCCAGCGATTTCAGGGTGAAACGAACACAATCAGCACAGCTTCCTTTAGTTCCGGAATTTATATGCTTCGCATTCTGGGAGATGGTCAGTCTGTCGTAAGAAAGTTCTGTAAAAAATAAAAGCCCGGTTTCCCGGGCCTATCATTAATTTACTTTTTTCTTTCCCCATTTTATCAGGACAGTCTGCACATCCTTGAATTTAATGGGTTTGGGCAGGTAGTCCACCATACCGGCGTTCAGGTAGCGCTCTTTGTCGCCTGGCATAGCGTTGGCCGTGATGGCGATGATTTTCGGCCTTTCATGCTCGGCATATTTTTCGCAGATCACCTTGGTGGCCTCCATGCCGTTCATCACGGGCATCTGGATATCCATAAGGATAATGTCATATTTCTTGCGCT
>JABNAD010000614.1_pt1 | contig 18812 bp, 14 predicted proteins | sample 7240381 | NCBI WGS metagenome assembly JABNAD01 (sample SAMN11332834, study PRJNA596920) | anaerobic digester metagenome | biome: digested sludge; isolation source: digested sewage sludge-derived enrichment culture grown on H2/CO2 | place: Germany: Goettingen
GATTGCAAAGGGCGGGACGCCCTTGCCGTCAAGGGGGGTGCTCAGTAAAAAATACGTTAGTATTTTTTACGCCGAAGGGGGACATAGGTCCCCCTAGCGGAGTTGCGGAGCAACTTTTTTGTGGATAGGGCAGTGAATAAATGGTATAATTGAAATAATAAATGTCAGGGGTGGTTACATGTCAAAGAAAATTGTATTAATTGCAGGTTCTGTCAATACTAAGAATTTTCTTCTTGGTCAGCTTAAGGAATTTGTTTCAGATGAATATGTAATTGAAGCATATGCACAGGAAGAAGGAATTCAACCGGATATTAAATGTGATCTTCTTATATTTTCAAGCCAGGAAATGAAAGACGAGCTTGACAGGATGGAAATTGCATATGAATGCAGCGACATCGTTGTGTGCGAAAGAAGCATCAACTTTGACTTCATTGACCAGGTGGCAAATATTCCGGTAAATGAAGAAGTGCTTCTGGTAAATGACGAAAAAGAAACAGCATACAGCTCAATCAATGATTTAGTCGAGCTGGGTCTGAGTCACATAAAGTATTATCCGTACTATCCCGGCATAAAAGACTACAAGAAACTTAAAAAGGCCATCACCCCCGGAGAACCTGATAAGGTTCCTGACTGTATAACGGACATAATTGATTTGGGACCAAGAATAATTAACATAAATTCAATGTATGTAATCATGGATAAAATAAATCTTGACCACAAGGATGCAACATTCATAACAAAAAAATACATGAATAAAATAATAAACGTATCAAAACGCGTGTCTGCCATAAACAACAATGTCAATGCATTAAACGGATACCTGAACAACATAATACACAATCTTGTCAATGGAATTCTTGTTTATGATGAGGACGGCTTTATTAAATATTCCAATGAAAAAATGAAGAAGATTTTTTCTTCCAATAAGGAACTCATAAACAAGAACATTAGAAATATCATTGACAGGGACCTGTTTCCATACTTTCTGAGTGCCGACACATTTGAGAACAAAAAAATAAACATAATGGGAGTAACCACAAAGGTTACAAAATTCATAGCACCAAACGGAAAGGACATAGTGGTTACCACTGACAGGGATGAAAAAGAAAAAAGCGGCAAAAACCATAACCAGAACCTTTTGCTGAAAGGTCATGTTGCCAAGTATGATTTTGAAAATATAATAGGCACAGGCATACTAATGGCTGAAACAAAGGAAACGGCATTGAAATTGTCAAGGTCGGATCTGTCGGTATTGATTGAAGGAGAAAGCGGCACCGGCAAAGAACTTTTTGCAAGCGCTATACATAAAAATTCCAAAAGAAGAAACGGACCGTACCTTGCAATAAACTGCAGTGCCCTTCCTGATGAACTTATAGAAAGCGAGCTTTTCGGCTATGAGGAAGGATCGTTCACAGGAGCCAAAAAGGGTGGGAAAATAGGTCTTTTCGAGCTTGCCGATGGAGGCACGATTTTTCTTGATGAAATAGGCGATGTGTCACCCAAGGTTCAGACAAAGCTTCTGAGGGTTCTTCAGGAAAAGGAAATAATGCCTATTGGAGGAACATCCATAAGAAAAGTTGATGCAAGAATAATTGCTGCGACAAATAAAAATTTAAGAAACATGGTTTTGGAAAAAGAATTTAGGGCAGATTTATATTACCGTCTGAAAATAGGATATTTGTACCTGCCTCCACTAAGAGACAGACTTTGTGACATAGATGGTCTGGTTTCATATTTCATTAAAATGGAAACAGCTGCAGATATAAAAATATCCAGAAAAGTTACAGATGAATTCATGAAATATAAGTGGCTTGGTAATATAAGGGAGCTTGAAAGTACAATCAAGTACATGATTGCTGTAAGAACCGGAAATGTGCTGACAATGTCAGACCTTCCAGATAGGAAGTTTTTTGAGGAAACAATCAATACTTCACCTAGACGCTTCCATGAAAATGATGACTGCCGTTTAGGAAGCGAAGGTATTAGTATTTTAAAGTCCATTGATGATTTACAGAATCAAAATATAGCAGCAGGAAGAGAAAAAATATCCGAAAACTTAAAGGTATACGGTTATGAGCTTACAAGTTCGCAGGTTCGTACAAGGTTATGCAATCTGGAAAAACAAGGCTATATAACAAAGAACAGAGGAAGGCATGGTACTGTCCTGACTGATATGGGCATAAGGTTTATAAAAAATTTAAATTTTAAATAGACATTATATAGCAAAAGCAGAACACTGTCATAATTATAAATAAAAAGGAGTTTATTATGAGAATAATAATTGACGGAGATGCATGCCCTCAGCGCGTAAAGGAAATATGTGAGCATGCTGCTAAGGAATATGGGGTTGAATTGATAATAGTTGTTGATATAGACCATTATATAGTAAGCGATTTTCAAATTATAATTGTGGAACAGGGAAGAGATTCTGTTGATTATAAAATAGTCCAGATATTTAAAGAAGGAGATATACTTGTAACTCAGGACTACGGACTGGCAAGTCTTGTATTGGCTAAAGCATCAGCCGTGATTCATACTGCAGGATTTTTCATAAACAAAAACAACATAGACAGTCTCCTTCAATCCAGATATATAAGTGAAAGAATAAGAAAGCAGGGAGGAAAGACAAAGGGACCTTCCAAGAGAACAAAGGAACAGGATGAAAATTTCAGAAAGTGTCTTTATAAAGTTCTCAATGAAAAATTAGGCAGGAAAAAATAGCTATTTGATATTATCAATTTAATGTGTTTCATTCGGCAATTAAATATTCAGTTTGGTAATGCAGAAACAATTTGACATATAACTATTTTTGTGTTAACATTTAGCAAACGATAACAGAGGGAAAATATGGATACACTTGGAAAAGTTCAGTCTGTTGATAAGGCGTTATTGATACTTAAGCTGTTGGCAGACAAGGGACGGGAAATGAAATTAACTGAAATTTCAGATGAGCTGGATATAAACAAGAGCACTCTTCACGGCATAATCAGTACCTTGAAATATCACGGATATGTGGATCAGGACGGGAAGACTCAAAAGTATCGTCTGGGATTGTACTTGATTGAATTAGGAGAAATTGCAGCAAGATCACTGGATATTATTAATATTACATCTCCAATTATAGAGCAGGTAAGTCAAAAGCTTCGTGAGACTGTTCACATTGCTTCACTTGATAATTTTGAAGTTGTTTATGTGAACAAAAGAGAATCTAATCAGTCTATGAGGATTTTCACAAGCATTGGAAGCAGAAACCCTGCATACTGCACTGGAGTTGGAAAAGCCATTCTGGCATTTCTTGATGATGACATTATAAACGGGCTCATTCCGGATAAATTGGAACAGTTTACTCCTAACACAATTACTGACAGGCAGAAGTTTAAAAATTCATTGAAGAAAATAAGAGAAAATGGTTATGCTTTTGACAGGGAGGAATTCAGTGTAGGACTTACATGTGTTGCAGCTCCCATATTTGACAGCACCGGAAAAGCAAAGTATGCAATAAGCGTTTCAGGGCCCACCGTGAGGATGACAGAAGAAAAAGTACGTGAATCAATTGAAATTATAAGAGAAGCAGCTCTGGATATTTCCAGAAAGATAGGGTATAGAGATTAATACCCTAATATTTTATAAAATTATAATAACTGAGTTTGGCAATGACGAACAACTATGAATTACATATGTGAGTTATTGGAATTAACTATTATAGGAGGCAATTATGGAGAAATTAAAAGTGGGTATAATCGGGCCCGGAAACATTGGCATCGATTTAATGATGAAAATCAAAAGAAGCCCTTACCTGGAAACCAGGTGTGTTGTAAACATTAAGGAATCAGAAGGTCTGGATATAGCAAGAAATATGGGTGCAGATGCCTCAGCAGGCGGGGTTGATTACATGATAGCAAATCATCCGGATCTGGACATAGTATTTGATGCCACAAGCGCTTCAGCTCATGTGAATGCAGCACCAAAATTAAAACAAGCAGGATATTTTACAATAGACCTTACACCGGCAGCAGTAGGTCCATACTGTGTTCCTACGGTAAATCTTACAGAGGAAATGCTGAACATGGACAATGTAAATATGGTAACATGTGCAGGTCAGGCAACAGTTCCTGTAGTTGCAGCAATAAACAAGGCAGCAGATGTTGTTTATGCGGAAGTTGTATCATCAATCAGTTCTAAGAGCGCCGGACCGGGAACAAGAGCAAACATAGATGAATTTACAGTTACTACAAGGCAGGCACTTGAACAAGTAGGCGGAGCAGACAATGCAAAGGTAATAATTGTGCTTAACCCAGCCGAACCACCGATATTCATGAGAAACACAATATACACAAAAGTTAAAAGCACTGATATTGAAGTTATAAGAAGTGCCGTTGAAGACTGCGTCAAGGAACTTAACACATTTGTTCCGGGATACAAAATACTGCTGGAGCCCATAACACAAGACGACATAGTTACAACAATGATTCAGGTTGAAGGACTGGGAGACTATCTTCCTGTATATTCAGGAAATCTTGACATAATAACATCAGCAGCAGTAAATATTGCAGAAAAAAAAGCACAGCAATTGGCAGGAGGGGCGAAATAATGTCAAAAATATTTTTAACAGATACAACATTGAGAGACGGAAGTCATACTGTTTCACACAAGTGGAATACAGACGATGTAAGAAAAATAGTGACAGCCCTTGATGCTGCAGGGATAGATTTGATTGAAGTCGGACACGGAGATGGACTTACAGGTTCAACAATTAACTATGGATTTGCAGACTATGATGATTTTGAAATTGTAAAAGCAGCAGCATCAGCAATTAAAAATTCAAAGCTGACTGTACTTTTGATACCGGGAATAGGAACAGTTGAAGATTTGAAAAAAGCTCAGGAATGCGGAGCTAAAGCAGTAAGAGTTGCAACACATGTAACAGAAGCAGATGTATCAGAACAGCATATAAAGGCTGCGAAGAAAATGGGGATGTTTACAGTTGGATTCCTGATGATGGGACATATGGCAAGTGTAGAAAAAATAGTTGAAGAAGCGAAAAAAATGGAATCATACGGAGCTGATGTTGTTTATTGCACAGACTCGGCTGGGGCCATGCTTCCTGTAAATGTAAAAGAAAAAATATCCGCGTTGGTAAAAAATCTGAGCATTCCTGTAGGACATCATTCACACAACAATTTAGGTCTGGCCATAGGAAACTCTCTGGCAGCAATTGAAGCAGGAGCAACGTACATAGACGGTTCACTTTCAGGACTGGGTGCAGGAGCAGGTAATACTGCAACAGACGTATTAGTGGCTGTTATGAACAAAATGAACATTGCACACAATGCTGACTTGTTCAAAACAATGGATGCCAGCACAAATGCATTGCTTCCGGTGCTTGAAGCCAAGGGGGTAAAGGCAAACACAAATCTTGACACAATGATACTTGGCTATGCAGGATGCTATTCAAGCTTCTTACTTCATGCAAGAAGAGCAGCAATCAGGTTTAATGTTGATGTAAGAGAAATATTAATAGAATGCGGCAGAAGAAAAGCTGTAGGGGGACAGGAAGACTGGATTATAGAAATTGCCAGTGATATTGCTAAATTGAAAAAATAAAATTTTGCTATGTAAGTTCAATTAATGGCATTAATTTTTTTATTTGCTGTCGTATTATGGAAATTTAATAATTATCGACGGCGATAAAATTATATGTTAGAATATAAAAATAAATACTATTTTAGAAAGGGGATATTATGGCTCACTTTGCAAAACGCATGAAAAGCATGGAAAATTCAGCATATGTGGTTAAAAAACTGTTTGGTGCTATGAATGATCCTGAAATTATATCTTTTGGAGGCGGAGCGCCTGCAAGAGAAGCACTGCCTGTTGATATTGTCCGTGAAATTTCAAATGACATAATGAGAATGGATTCAAGAGGAATTGAAGCACTTCAGTACGGTCCTGTAATGGGAACAGTTGACCTTAGGGAGGTTGTGGTTAATGAACTGCTTGCTCCAAAGGGAGTGGAAGCAAAAGCTGAAAATATCATAATCACCGGCGGAGGAATGGAAGCAATAAATTTATTGTGCCAGCTTTTTATTGATCCTGATGACATAATACTTGTTGAATCTCCAAGTTTTGTGCATTCTGTTGAAGTTTTTGAAATGTTCCAGGCAAAATGTATACCTGTTTCTATGGATGAAAACGGCATGATGACAGATGACCTTGAAGAAAAAATCATAAAGTACAAACCAAAGATGGTTTATGTAATTCCTACATTTCAAAATCCCACAGGCATAACCCTTTCTCAGGAAAGAAGAAAAAAAATTGCCGAGCTTGGAAGCAAGTACGACACAATCATTCTTGAAGATGATCCATACAGGGACATACGCTACAGCGGCAGCGATCTTTTGCCTATAAAATCTTTTGATAAAACCGGACATACAATTCTTGCCAATAGTTTTTCAAAGATTTTTTCAGCTGGAAGCAGACTTGGATACATATATGCCAATGATGAAATAACTGAAAAGCTCTTTGATGCAAAGACAGCAACAAATTCACACACAGCAATGCTACCGCAGATACTTTGTGCAGAGTTTTTCAAACGTGGATATTATCCTGCCCATCACAAGATGATCTGCGATTTGTACAGGGAACGAAGAGACGTTATGCTTGAATGTATAGACAAATTTTTCCCGGAAGGAACAAAGAGAACAACTCCTGACGGAGGATTGTTTGTATGGGTTGAGCTTCCTGAAAACATAAACACAACTGAGCTTCTTAAAGAATCTGTTTCAAATCCTGATGTAAAAGTTGCATTCGTTGCAGGTGAAGGTTTCTACGCTGAAGGCGGAGGAAAGGGAAGAAACTGCATGAGAATAAGCTATGGAGGAGTAACTCCGGAAAAAATTCGCATAGGTGCTGAAAAGCTCGGAAGACTTATTTCTTCGAAGGTTAAATAAATAAGCTAATTAATTCCCTGTCCAGTCAGTAATGAATATGTTTCATACTGATCGGGCAGGGGTTCATTTTTAGGAGACTGAAATGGCAGAAGCAGGCTTTCTACATATTGCAGGAATGGCGTCAACCTTATTGTTAATTATGATAATCGGCGTTAATTCAGGAAAGAACATTAAAAATTCATCTGACTTTACAACAGGAGGAAAGAGCGCAAGCACATCACTTGTTGCAGGAGCTCTCATAAGTACGCTTATAGGAGGATCTTCAACCATAGGAACAGCGCAGCTCGCTTATTCCTATGGAATGTCTGCCTGGTGGTTCACCCTGGGCTCGGGTTTAGGATGTCTGTTGTTTGGGCTTTTTTTTGTAAAGCCTTTCAGAAACAGCGGTTGTATTACCATTCAGCAGGTAATCAGCCATGAATATGGAAACTTTGCCGGAGTTGTTGCGTCCGTATTGAGTTCCTTTGGAATTGTTTTAAACATCGTGGCACAAATATTGTCAGCAAATGCACTGCTTACTGCAGTGTTTGGCATCAGACCGGTTCTCAGCGCTGCAATTACTGTGGCAATAATGATATGCTACGTTGTTTTTGGAGGAGTTCTTGGGACAGGAATTCTTGGAAATGTAAAACTTGTGCTGACATACATTGCAGTTGGTTTCGGAACATATAAAATTTTGACTTTGAGCGGTGGATTTACTCCCATTTACAATGCTCTTCCCAAGGAACAATATTTCAACATGTTTGCCAGGGGCTTTGGAATTGATATTGGCTCATTGGTATCTGTTATCTTAGGAGTGCTTTGCGGGCAGACTTACGTGCAGACTATTTTGTCGGGAAGAAATGATATTGATGCGAAAAAAGCAACTGTAGCAGCAGCGTTATTGCTCCCACCTGTGGGATTAGGTGCTGTGTTTATTGGAATGTATATGAAAATAAACTATCCATTAATAGAATCAAGTCAGGCATTTCCCATTTTTGTATTGGAAAATATGCCTCCATTGCTTGGAGGTGCTGTTCTTGCAACACTCCTTTTAGCTCTTGTGGGAACTGGTTCCGGCATGGCTCTTGGATTTGGGACTATTGTGTCCAAAGATATTTACAAGAAATTTATAAGAAAAGATGCTGATGGAAAAAAAGAGCTTCTTGTCAGCAGGATTTTCATAGTTTTGTCTTTTCTAATTTCGGCTGCAATTGTGAGCATAAATAAGCAGACTGCAATTCTCACCTGGGGTTTTTTGGCTACGGGACTGAGGGGTACTGTGCTTTTGTTTCCTATGCTTGGGGCGCTTTTCTTCAAGGATAAAATCGACCATAGATTTGCAGTTGCATCGAGCATAGGTGGAATCACTGCTCATCTCACATGTGAATTGTTTTTTGAACTCAGCTTTGATTCCTTGTTTGCAGGAGTGGGTGTTGGATTCATTATTTTTGCAGTTGGTGCAATTGTTAAAAAATTCAGCAGATAGCAATATAATAAGAAACAGCAGCAATTCTGATGATTCAACCGGGCGGGCACAAGACGATGCCACTGAAAAACTATACATTTATTCACTGTCATTCTGAGGCGCAGCCGAAGAATCTCATGTTTTCAACAAAGATGAGATCCTTCACTATCGTTCAGGATGACAGGGAAGACTATTCCAGTGACGTCAACAAGACCCGCCCATATAATATGTGGAAATTTGTTTGTCAATAGTCTGACGGCAGCAATGGCTGCTGTTTTTATTTTATTTTTCAACCATGCTGTAAAACATGGGAACAACAATCAAAGTAAGCAGTGTGGAAACCATAAGGCCTGTCATAAGAGCCACAGCCATTGGTGTAAAAAATGAACTTGCAGATAAAGCCAATGGGACAAGTCCAACCACTGTTGTTATTGTGGTAAGCATTATTGGGCGAAACCTTCTTTTAACTGAACTTTTGCAGGCTTCATCTATTGTTAATCCGTCGCGCCTTGCTCTGTTTATGTATTCAAGAAGAAGTATGGCGTTGTTTACAACAATTCCTATGAGAGACAAAAGTCCAAGGCCTGCAGTAAATGAAAACGGCTGATCAAAAATCCACAATCCGAAAATGGAACCTATTACTGACAACGGAACGGATATCATTATTATCAGCGGCTGCAAGAGTGAACTGAACTGAATCATCAAAATAACGAAAATTACCGCAAGGGATATGGCAGCAGCTATGCCAAGACCTTTAAGGTACTTGGACAATGTCTGTTTTTCTCCACCGAATTCAAAGTCTATGTCATCATCAGAATAGTTTAAATTGATTATTTTTTCAATTTTATTTTGTGCCATCTGGGCGCTGTATCCTTTGGAAACCTCTGCAGTAACCTTTATGACGGGCGATTTGTTGTATCGCTGGGCTGATGGCTCTGCTGCACTTAGTGTAACATCTGCTGCCTGCTTAAGCATTATTTTGTTTCCGGTGGCAGTTGACTTTATTTTAAAGTTTTCAAGATCACTTATGCTTGCAATGTTTGATTTGAGCACAATGTCATACTCATTGTCATCTAAATTTAAAACTGAGGCATTTATTCCGCTAAGAGCTATGTTTACCTGGCGCTGGATGTCATACTTAGTAAGCCCCATGACAGAAGCAATGCTGTTGTCTACGTCTATGCTGTATTCCTGACGATTCTTTGCATATGAGCTTGTAACATTGTACAATCCTTCAATATTCATGAGTTCATCTTTAATCATGTTTGCTTTTTCAACAAGGTTAGTTCTTTCATTTCCGGAAATCAAAATTTCTATGTCTGATCCTGGAGCTGTTATTGCAAGTAGTTTGGCAGTTATCTGAGCTCCTGTGATATTTTCGTTTAATTTATTTTGAATGTGCATCATGAACTCCTGCTTGTCTTTTCCAAATGCTTTATCATTTTTCAGGTTGAATTTTACAATCAGTTGTGAAAAGTCAGCTGAGTCTGAACCAATTGCAGATGTCAGGTAATACTTTGGAAAATATCCTCCAACACAGGTAAAAATGCTTTCTATTGCTTTTTCGTCACCAAGGAGAGATTCTATATCCTTTGTAAGCTCATATGTGCTTTTTATATCGCCCTTCTTGGAGTTTACAACATCTACATACAGGTAATTTTTATCTGTGTACGGAAAAATTTCAAGAGGAAGAACAAGAACAGCAGTTGCCACGCTTAGGAAAAAAATGCCGAATACCAGAATAGCTGACAATTTTTTGCGACTAAAAGCGGCACTTAGCAAATTTGAAAAAATCAGTCTGGTTTTGCTGTCATAGTTGTCAAGTTTTGTGTTTGTCCTGAAAAACATTGCTGCAAAAACCGGTACAACAAATATGGAGACAGCATAAGAAAACAACAATGCAGCAATTATTACAACAGGCATTGTCTTTATGAATTCACCTGCTTCTCCAGGCAGAACAAAAAGTGTTGCAAGGGCAGCAACCGTGGTGAGTGTTGAAGTGAATACAGGTACTGCAGATTCCATAACGCCTTCAAGTGCAGCCTGATTGTTTGGAAGTCCTTCGTTAAGCCTCATCTGCACTGCATCCGTCACAACTATGGAGTTGTCAACAACCATTCCAACTGCCATGATGAGTCCTGCTATGGATATTTGCTGCAAGTCAATTTTGAAAATATACATGAAGCAAAACGAGGCAAATATAGTAAGAGGCAGTGAAACTGATACTATCAGGGCATTTCTTATTCCCATGCCAATAAGAACAATGACAATCACAAATATGATTCCTTCAAAGAGGTTCAAAATAAAATCATCAAGGGCAAGTTTTACATCTTCAGGCTGAAATGTAATTTTATCAATATCTAAATCTGCTGAAGCACTGTTTTTTGTTTTAAGAATAGCATCATCTATTTCATCCCCAACAAGAACAACATTGTTTTTAGTTTTGAAATATGCAGCAAGAACAACTGCATTTTTGCCCTTAGAGTATATTTTTTTTGCATCATCATCTTCACCAAAATAAACATTTGCTACATCCTTGAGCCTTACTATTCCTCTTTCGGATGCGGCTATTATTATATTTTCAATGTCTTCAAGGGACTCGAAACTCTCGGGAACATTAACATTTATCTTTCCGCCCGGTGTGTCAATTGCTCCTGCAGGTATCCGTAAGTTCTGTGCCTGAAGGAGATTATATATTTCTTCTATTGAAATTGAATAATTGTTTAGTTTCATTGCATTTGTTTCAACAAATACTTTTTTTTGCGTATTTCCTGCTATGGTAATTTTATTTATTTCTTCAATAGGTAAAAGGTTCTGTTTTAATTTTTTTACATAATAATCAAGTTGGCTGGGAGTAAGATTATCTCCTGAAACAGACAACAGCATTCCTGCTGTCTCAACCATTGACTCAGTATCAACATGGGGCTCATAACAACCTGATGGAAGTTCAGATTTCACATTGTCTATGTATTCCTTTAAATCAGACCACTGTTTTTGCTTGTCAACGGAATAACTTATGGTAACAATGACTGCACTGAAATTGTCATTTGATATAGAGTCTATTTTTTCTATGCCATCTATTTTTGAAGCTTCTTCTTCAATTTTTTTAGTCACAAGCTCTTCAACATCATGGGCAGAGGCACCGGGGTACACAGTTGTAATTAAGGCAGATGGGCTTGTTATGTCAGGATTTTCCTGACGAGGCATGCGGTAAAATGAAAAAATTCCAAACAATATTGTAAGTACAAAAGCAGCAACTGCAACATACTTTTCCCTGAGCAAAAATGAAATGATTTTTTTCATAAAAGCCTCACTTTTTCATAACATGGGAACCATCTTTAATATTGTCAGTTCCGTTTATAATCAATTCATCATTGTCTGACAATCCCCTTATCAGTGCCTTGTCATCCACTATATCTAAAACCTCAATATTTTTTCTTATGGATTTTCCTTCTTCCAGTATGTAGACGTAATTTTCACCATCATTTAAAATGTATGGTATTTCAAGATAAATTCCGTCAGATTTTCCTGTTATGAGTTCCACTTCGGCTATGGAACCTATGTAAAATTTTTTGTCCGTATCAATGGATATTTCTGCTGTAAATGTCATGGTTGCTTCGTCAGGAGTCTGATTTATGTTTGTTATTTTTCCTGAATACACTTCATTGTTTACAGTGATTCTAGCCAGGGTTCCAACGCTTACTTTTTCAGAGTCTTCCTGAGTTAATCCAACTGTAGCAATTTGATTTTTGCTTTGAACTAATATGACAGGATAGCCTGCAGGAATAAGTTCACCTTCTTTATATAAAATGTCTGCAACGTATCCATTAACATCACAGACAAGAGTTGCTTCTTCATATAGCTTTAAAGCAGCCTCATAGTTATTATAAGACATTTCATACTGAGATTTTGCAGAAGAAATGTCTTCGCTTCGAGTGCCTGCCAATGTTTTATTAAGAACTTCTTTTGACTGATCAAGCTCCTTTTCAGCAATGTTTAAACCAAGCTCTGCTTCTTTGAAGCTTGACTGTGACACGGCTCCTTCTTCGAAAAGAATCTTTGTGTCATTGAATGTAAGAAGGGCGTAGTCATATGCAGCCTGTGCTTTTTCAACATCAATCTTTGCAGCGCTTATATCTTCGTCCTGAGCTCCTGAAAGTGCTTTTTCATATTGTGAATATGCAGCATCTGCCTGATTTTTGGCTGCATCTGTCTGAATTTTTAAATCAGACTTGTCAAGCTCAAGCAAAACTTCCCCTTCATCCACACTCTGGCCTTGCTGCACATATATTGACTTCAGTATACCGCTTGATTTAAAGGAGTATTTTTTTAAGGAATCACTGTTAATTATCCCTACATATTTTAAGTAAGTGTCTGTGCTTTCCAGATTAACAGTAATGGTTTCAACAAGCGCAGCACGATCAGAAACTGCACTTTTTTCCCTGCTGCAGCCTGAAAAAAACAACATAAGGGCGAGCAAAACCAAGAATTTTCTCATAAATACCTCTTATTTTTCTATACTTTCAACAACATCATCAACTATTTTTTCAGAAGATGATTTATAATACATTTTCCTCATGTTTTTTCGCATTGCATTGAGCATGTCAGGATTCTTTATAAGCTCCTTCGTGCTGTTTATAATTTGGAATGTATTGTTTGCAATTATAGCAGCCCCTTTTTTCTCGAAATAAAGGGCATTTTCCTTTTCCTGTCCCGGCACAGGCTTTATTATTATGAGAGGAATTTGAACAGCCAATGCTTCACTTAAAGTTATGCCGCCGGATTTTGTTATCATGCAGCTTGATATTTTATAAAGTTCATCAATGTTTTCGGTAAATCCAAAAACCTTCAGATTTCTAAGACCGAGGGATTCAAGACTTTCCTTCTGAGCTGTATTGTTTCCGCAAACAACAGCAACCTGAATTGATCTGTCCTTGCATAGTTCAACACAAACATTTTTTATGCTTCTGAACACTCCGAATGCACCGGAATTTATCAATACAATTTTTTTGCCTTTTCGAAAATTGTACTTTTTGTACAAATTTGCTATGTTTTCAACTTCTTCAAAGGCATCTCGTATTGGTATGCCTGAAACAACTGTTTTTTCAACAGGAATGTTCATTTTTTTCATTTCTTCCTGAAGCTCATTTGTAGCTATGTAAAATTTGTCTATTTCTTCGCTTATCCATAGCTTGTGAACGTAAAAATCTGTAACAATGTTAAATACAGGTATATTTTTGTTGTTCTTGTCTTTTACCTTAAGTGATGACAATATGGGAAATGTGTTTATTATGAGATTCGGCTGGAATTGCCTGGCTATTTCATCAAGTTTTTTGTAACCAAAGTTTCTGTATAATTCAATGACTTTCATGTCCGTAAGCTTTTCGGAGCCATAATAAATTTTAGAATATGCTTCTCCGAAGTCATAGCTTTTTATGTATGCCTTTTTAATTGTTTCAGTGATTTTGGGGTGAGCCTCTGTAAACAAGTCAACTACAAAGACATTGGTGTACCCCTTGTTTATAAATGCATTTTTTAAAGCTGTAGCCACCATCTTATGTCCGTTTCCGAATGGTGCTGTGGTAATTAGTATATTCAACATAATGCCTCCAAACATAAGCAATCAAAATAATATTTTTGTTCTGATTGTACTTCATATCAAATATTATAATATATATGGACAATTAATTAAAGAGTTTGTTTGATAATAAATTAATGGAGGAATTACATGGAATTCATAGAAGCTTTTGTACTGGTCTTTGCTGCTGAAATAGGTGATAAAACTCAACTTATGCTAATGACCCTGGCTGCAAAGTACACCATGGTTCAAATGCTTTTAGGTATACTCCTGGGGGTTTTTTTAAATCACGGAGCAGCGGTGTTTTTAGGAAGTCTTTTGTCCGGTATGATTGACCAGAATCTGCTTCAGATTTTTGCAGGATTAATGTTTATATTCTTTGGAATTATCATAATAATTTCCGATGATGAAGACTGCACTGACAAGTGTTTCAGATTTGGCCCCATAATAACAACCGCTCTGACTTTCTTCCTGGGAGAAATAGGAGACAAGACACAGCTTACTGCAATGACTCTTGCCATGGAGGCACAGTATCCTTTGATGGTGCTTGCAGGCTCTGTTGCAGGAATGCTGTTCATTGGCTTCATTGGAATAATTATTGGCTCATCGTTGACTAAACACATTCCATCTTATATAATAAAAACAATATCAGGACTGGTATTTATATTATTTGGATTGATGAGGCTTAACGGATAATGAATATTGAATATATAAAAAATAAAATAAATGATGTTGAACCAAAACCAATTGATGAAGATTTCAGGTTTTCTGTGCTGATTCCGCTGGTTGAAAAAGATGGAGAACTTAATCTCATATATGAAGTAAGGTCCAAAACCATAAGACAGCCGGGCGAAATTTCATTTCCCGGAGGAAAGATTGAGGACTTTGAAAATCCAGCCGAAGCTGCCATGCGTGAAACATGGGAAGAGCTTGGAATTCCAAAACAAAACATAGAAATATTGTCTGAACTTGATTATGCTACAAGCAAAAGCGGTTCGTTTGTATATTCATTTCTGGGATACATCAAAAACCTTGACGTATCTGAAATTCCCTACAGCAAGGATGAGGTTGATGATCTTTTTTGTGTTCCCTTGTCATATTTTTTGAACAATGAGCCGGAAAAATATTACATGAACTACCTTCCTCAGGCAGACAAGGATTTTCCATACCACATGGTCAATGACGGAATTAATTACAATTGGGGGAACATAAGGTATCCCGTTTATTTTTATAAATATGAAGATAAAGTTATATGGGGACTTACAGCAAAAATAACCTACAGCTTCATTAATAGGCTGAAAAGTGACAATTAAAGTAAAATAATTATCAATTAATTGGCATAAAAAATTATTAAAGCACAGGAAAACATTTGCGGAAATGATCGATGATGAAAAAAATAAAATAAGCCACAGAGCGAAACAAGGGACTTTGAAGTGTTAATCCACTGCGGTGACAAGTACTCAAAATCTATGCAGATGAATGATGTAACAGAGAATAAAATAAAAGGTGCAATTATATCGCTAGAAGATTAATAAAAAATAATGATAGGGTGGTATGAATGTTAAGTTATGAGGGACTTAAATTAAATAGCTTAGATTTTATTTTAATAGTTGATAAAGAATTTACAGTAGTCTATAATACTCGCTTTGACAAAAGAGTAAATTTTGATGGTACTAAGTTAGGAAGTCAAGAATATTTAAATAAAAATTTGTTTGAAGTTTATCCATCTATAAAAAAAGATTCATCATCAATAGTTAGATGCATAACAACTGGTCAAGTTGTTGTGAAAAAATATCAAAAATTTAAGGATTTTAAGGGAAATTTGTATTGCACACATAATCTAACAGTACCTTTAATACATAATGGAAAAATAATCGGTGCGGTTGAGCTGGTAAAAGATATAAAGACCATTGAAAACCTTACTAATGACAGTAGTGAAATAGCCTATGTAGATGAAGATGAAGTATTTGACGACATTATAGATAATATAAACAAATCTTCATTTGATTCAATAATAACATGTGATAGTAAAATGTTAAAAGCTATTGAGCAAGCAAAAAAAATGTCCATTATAGAAAGCCCAACGCTCATATATGGTGAAACCGGCACAGGAAAAGAAGTATTGGTACAAGCCATGATTAATAATAGCGATATTTCAAGAGATAAGGTAATTATACAAAATTGTGCTGCTTTACCACAAAATTTAATAGAATCAATTTTATTTGGAACATGCAAAGGAGCTTACACGGGAGCTGAAAACAGACGAGGTTTATTTGATGAGGCTAATGGTGGAATAATATTTCTAGATGAGTTAAATTCAATACCGTATGATGTTCAGGGAAAGTTATTAAGAGTATTGCAAGATGGAAGTTTTAGACCTGTTGGTTCAAATGTACAAAAAATAGTTAATGTTAAGATTATTGCAGCAATGAATGAAGATCCTTTAGAAGCAATAAAAAATCAACATTTAAGAAAAGATTTGTTTTACAGGTTAAGCGGCGGATTGATCTTTCTGCCCCCATTAAGGGAGAGAAAAGATGATATACTTTTATTTGTCAATTATTATACAAAAGAATACAATGCAACTTATGGTAAAAATGTTCAGGGAATATCAAAAATGTTAGAAAGTATTTTTTTGAATTACTATTGGGAAGGAAATGTAAGAGAGCTTAAACATATTATTGAGTCAATGGTAAGTTTGTCTGATTGCAAAATTTTAGATGTTCAGAATTTACCGGCATACATGTATGATAGAATATTCAATGATGGCAAAGAAAATATTGAAACAGAACAAAAGATGTTCTTGAACCTTGAAGATTATAATTTAAATAAAAAATTAGAAGAAAAAGAAAAAGAAATCATTACAGAAGTTATGAAGATTACAAAAGGAAATAAGACAAGGGCTGGTGAAATATTAGGTATTCCTAGGCAAACATTAAAGTATAAAATTGATAAGTTAAAAATTGAGTGGTGACAAAATATTGTCGTACAGACAATATTTTGTCACCTTGAATGCTTATAACGACAAATATTTGTCGTTATTTTATTTGCTTAAAAAAAATGTTGAAATTTGAAGGACCAAATAGTGGCATGTAAATTGCTATATACTATTTAAGTTTAAATTATAAATAAGGAGCCTAAAATGAATTTAGAATTAAGAAAAATTCAAATTAAGGATGTTGTTTTTGGTGAAGAAAATAAAATAGAAAATAATATTCTGAAATTAAACAAAAGCAGTCTCATCAACTTAATTGCAGAAGATAAAAGAATTAAAGAAGTTGACTTTGACATTGCGAAACCAGGACAATCTGTAAGGATATTACCTGTAAAAGATGTTATAGAACCAAGAGCTAAATTGAATGGAGAGATTTTTCCAGGAATATTCAAAGAACATATGCAGGAAGCTGGAAGCGGTATTACATATGTTTTAGAAGGTTGTGCAGTTGTAACCACAGGTCCTATAGTAGGTTTCCAAGAAGGCTTGATAGATATGAGTGGACCAGCTGCTGATTACAGCATATTTTCAAAAATATTGAATATCGTCATGGTTATCACAAAAGAAGATTATATAGATCCTCATGAACATGAAGAAACCGTCAGATTAGCTGGTATAAAACTTGCTAAATTTATTGGAGAAATAGGCTTGAATTATGATGAGTACGAGTTAGAATGCTACGAATGGAATGGGATAGGAGAGAAATACGGAGAATACCAAGGGCTTCCAAAGGTTGCTTATGTTTACAACTGTATGAGCCAAGGTCTGCTGCACGATACATATTTTTATGGTAGAGATACTAAGTATACTGTTCCTTCTTTAATATCTCCCTTAGAAGTAATGGATGGTGCAATAATAAGCGGCAACTGCGTTTCACCAGGTTCTAAAACCACCACCTACCATCATTTAAATAATGCAGTTATTAGAGAATTATTAAAGAAACATGGCAAAGAAGTTAATTTTATGGGAATAGTTTTAAATCCACTCATGGTCACACTGAAAGAAAAGTATAGAAATTGTATGCTCTCTGTGAAAAGTGTGGCTATGCTGGGAGCAGAAGGAGCGATTATTTCGCAAGAAGGATTTGGCAACCCTACAACAGATTTAATGATATTATGCCAGTCATTAGAAAACAGAGGAATAAAAACAGTAATAATTACAAATGAAGATGCTGGAATTGATGGAATGTCAGAGTCATTGCCCGATAGCGTAACAGAAGCAAAGGCAATTGTTTCAACAGGTAACAGCAATGCTACAATCATACTGCCAAAGATGGACAAAATTATAGGAAGTTTAAAAGAAATAGAAAAAACAACTGGTGGCAATGTAGATTCTATTCAAGACGACGGCAGATTACTTGTGGAAATTCACGGAATTATGGGAAGTCATAACCTTCAGGGAAATACTTACCTTAGCGCAACAACTATTTAGGGAGGGTAAAAGTGAAAAAAATAGTATTTTACACAAATCAATTTTTCGGGCAAATAGGCGGTGAAGATAAAGCCTATACAGAGCCGCAATTTCACAATGGACCAATCGGTAATGCTAATGCGTTTACAGATAAATTAGAAAATTCAGAAATTATTCACACCATAATATGCGGTGATAACTACTATGTTGAAAACATGCATGAGGTTAAGGAATTCATAAAGGAAAAATTAAAGAATGTTAACTTTGACCTGCTTATTGCGGGACCGGCATTTAATGCAGGTCGATTTGGTATAGCTTGCGGTGATGTTTGTTCGTTTATTAAAAAAGAATATAATGTTGAAGCTATCACCGGTTTATATGAAGAAAATCCAGCTGTAGAAATGTATAAAAAAGATATATATATATTAAGAG
>JABNAD010000577.1_pt1 | contig 18811 bp, 15 predicted proteins | sample 7240381 | NCBI WGS metagenome assembly JABNAD01 (sample SAMN11332834, study PRJNA596920) | anaerobic digester metagenome | biome: digested sludge; isolation source: digested sewage sludge-derived enrichment culture grown on H2/CO2 | place: Germany: Goettingen
CCATTGTACTGCTTCATGTCGTTTCCAGTTCAGACCTGGAAGTCCTGGGGAAATACATCGATACGATCCGGGCCAAGGGATGGAGCTTTGCGCTTCCTTAGGAACTGGATATGACCAAATGATGAACACAGGGAATAAACCCGAAAATGATTTAGCACAATTGAATTGCATAAGGTGCATTGTGCCTGAGTTTGACAAGAAATAGCAATGTGATGCTTATAATTTCAAAACTGAAAAAACCGTTAAAAAACTATTTACGAAAAAAAGTTAAAAAAACAGTTGATTTAGTAGCTGGGATACGTTATGATGTACTTAATCCAAAAGAAAAGCCTCTGATGGATAACAGATCAATACTTAACGAATTCAGTTATTCCTTGATATTTATTGTCAAGGAAACGAGAATCCACCAGATCAAGATCCGATCGAAAGTTTCGGAAGCCAACCAAACTCGTTAGGAACAAATCAAAAACTAGTCAATGATCCCAATCCTTCAACATTAGTTCGGATCAAACCTTACCAATGAAAGGGCCAAATCAAGAACAAGTTCACGATCCAATCCAAAACAAGTGTAACTGGTAAACCAAAACAATCAATACTCGGAACCAAATCAGTAAACCAAGTCAAGGACCAAATCAAAAACCAAGTCAAGATCCAAGATCCAGCTAAAGTTAGGGATGAAAACCCAAACCCAAGTAAGATCCAACATTAAGACCAAGTTAATGATCCGATCCAAAACTATCGTTTCAGATGATGATCCGGAAACATTCTCACAACCATCGAAAAGTATCTGAATCCAAAAGAAGCCGATCCAACGGATGATGTTGCACCAGTGATTGATTTCAATAATATCTTCTATGATATTCACGCAAATTAAATCCTGAGGCAGCAAATCAAGCAATCGAGGTGGTAGCCGATGCAGGAAGAACTGAAGGCATCTCCACCAAAAACATCAGCATAAAAGATCAAAATTTGACTTGTATATCTGGATAAGAATATGATCGCAAGATCATCTCTTATATAACCAGCAGTCATCGAATCCAATGATTCATGATCTTGTATAACTACAATATGCTGGTGTGGATGGAGTTCCTGAAGTTACAACGAAAATGGAGCCAGCCGCAGATCCGAAAGGGATCAACGGTTCATGCTACAGTGCGATAGGCACAAGCATAGTATGTACAAATCCGGAAGGGATTAGAACATTACCTGTACAAACCTGGAAGAGGTTATAACAAATCAGGCATCCATTTGAGTTAAGGGAACAACTAAATATTGTTTTCTAAGGATAAAGGCAGCAGATGACGATCTGCTGTCTTTTCTTTGGGAATGACTTTTAGCCTGTGGTTTGAGTTTTGCATTATTGGAGATGAAAACATATTATATTGTTTTCATCCAGTTAACAGAGCGTAAAAACCTTTTTGATATGATTAGAAAAAATATGAGATATCAACAAGGATGGGTATAGATTATGCAGAATTCAACCAATAAACTGAAACGTGATCTGGATCTGACCGGCGCAGTAGCTGTGGGGCTGGGCGCTGTGATCGGAGCCGGCATATTTGTGGTAACCGGGCTGGCTGCCGGACTGGCCGGACCGGCTTTTTTACTGGGCATGCTGATCGCGGGGTTCGCGGCGACATGCAATGGCCTGTCCTCGGCAAAACTGGCCAGTGTTTATCCGGCATCCGGCGGAACCTATGAGTATGGATATCAGGTTTTGGATCCGGCAACCGGTTTTGCAGCCGGCTGGACATTTCTGTTATCCAAGCTGTCGGCCGGAGGTGTTGTCGCTCTCGGATTTGGCAGTTATCTGAGTCAGCTGATTCCCGGGGTGAATCCTCAGGCGGCCGCACTCACTGCCATAGCGATCCTGACGCTGGCCAATCTGGCAGGCATCAAGAAGGTGGGGCGAATGAACCAGATCATCGTCAGTGTGACGATTCTGGGTTTACTCTACTTTATCATCTCGGGATTGGGCGCTTTCAAGCCGGAAAACCTGATTCCCTTTGCACCAAGCGGCTGGCGCAGTGTCCTGCAGTCGGCCGGACTTCTGTTCTTTGCCTTTACCGGCTATGCCCGGATTACAACACTGGGCGGTGAAGTGCAGGAACCCAAAAAAACCATACCAAGGGCCGTGATAATCACTTTGATTGCTTCCGTTATTCTGTACAGTCTGGTAGGTCTGGCTGCAGTCGGATCCGTTGGCAGCGCGGCACTTGCGGGCTCTTCGTCCCCGCTGGAGGCCGCAGCCAGACAGCTGGGCACCCCCGGAATCACGACCATCATCGGACTGGCGGCCTGTACCGCTATGCTGGGAGTTCTGCTCTCCCAGATTCTGGGCATTTCCCGGATGATGTACGCCATGTCTGAGCGCAGTGACCTGCCCCGGTTCTTCAGCCGGGTCAGTCCCACCGGAGTGCCAGCCCTGAGCATCGGTATCACCGCGGCCATTATCGCGATCCTGGTTATGATCGGTTCCATTCCCGTGATCGCCCGGACGGCCACTTTTGCAATCCTGCTGTACTATACCCTGGCGAACCTGGCAGCCCTGCGCATGAAGGAAGGCAAGGGACTGTTCCCCGACTGGATTTCCTGGGCCGGGTTGATTGCCTGTCTGGTTATGGCCCTGACCATGGACTGGACCGTGATTGCTTCCGGACTGGGAATTCTTCTGGCTGGATTTCTTCTCCGATTTGTAGTACAAAAGGCCGGAAAATAGGATATCATGGAATGACAGAACTTGAATGGAGGTCAGCACATGAAGAAAGCACTGATCGTTGTCGACTATTCCTATGACTTTATCGCCACGGACGGAAAACTGACCTGCGGGGAGCCTGGACAGGCGATTGAATCAGCACTTGTCGAGCGGATCCATCAGTTTGTGGAACAGGGAGATCTGGTCATCTTCACCATGGATGTTCATGAAGCCGATGACCCCTGTCATCCGGAGAGCCGGCTGTTTCCGCCCCACAATATTCGGGGAACGAAAGGCCGGGAGCTGTATGGACGGGTAAAGGATGTATATGAGCAATACCAGGGAAAGCCAAGCGTGCACTGGTTTGACAAAGTACGGTATTCCTCTTTCTACGGAACGCCGCTGGATGCCCTTTTGCGCAGTCATGGCGTCGATACCGTCGTCATCACCGGCGTCTGCACGGACATTTGTGTCCTTCACACAGCAGTTGATGCCTATAACCTGAGTTATCGCATCGAGATCCCGCTTTCCTGTGTGGCCTCATTCAATCCGGCCGGACATCAGGCTGCCCTGGATCATTTTAAGAATTCACTGGGCGCAGATCTTACTGAATAAAAATTATCTGAACAGGAATCAATCACCAGGAGGCGGTAAACGATGGATCAAAAGAATAACAGTCAATCCAGACAGACCGTCTTGCTGCTGACCATCCTGCTGGTGATATCTGCGGTGCTGGGATATGGAACAAGAACCAGGCTGCCCGGATGGTTTGGCCAGGGCACCCCGCCGGTCACTATGACTCCGAAACCAGCCACACCAGCCATGGACTGGACGAAACTGGAGGATATCAAAAGCCACGTGATAAATATGTACAATGGCCCCATTGTTGAGAACACCTTGCTGGAAGGAGCCTTGAAAGGCATGGTCAATTCCCTTCAGGGCGGCGGCCAGTACTTCAATGCCCGGGAATTCGCGGAAATCCAGGCCAGGCCTTCCCTGATCCGGGGAACCGGGATCCACCTCGGGGTGGAGGACGGACGGCTGATTGTCCTCCGAGTGGATGAAGACAGTCAGGCGGAGAAGGCGGGAATTTATCCCGGTGATATTCTCCTCAAGATCAATGAGCGGGTTTATACCGGGAATGAAATTGAGGCTGCTCGCAATTTAATGCTTCATAATGATCGTCGAACGGTTTCCCTGCAGCTGCTCCGGGAGGATCATCAGTACAACGTCCTGGTCGGACTTCGACTTCTGACTCCCCAGAAAGTACGATCCCTGGTAAAGGATGGCATCGGGATCCTGCGAATTCCTGAATTCAATGAACGAGTGGAACAGGAGCTGGATAAACGGTTTGAGGAGATGACCCGGGCAGGTGCTCAGGCGTTTGTTCTGGATCTGCGCGACCTGCCGGCGGGCAAGATTACGGAAGCTGTGCGGCTGGCCGGAAAGTTTATTCCGCAGGGACAGGCCATTGTGACAATCAGGGATACCAGAGGCAGCACACGCCAGTTTACCTCGGACAGCGGGCTCCTGGCCGGAAAACCGGTGGTCGTCCTGATCAACAGCCGAAGCGAAGGTACTGCCGAATTTGTGGCGGGAGCTCTGCAAAAACAGGCGAATGCTCTCCTGGTCGGAGAAGCCACTCCCGGCGAAGGCCGAGTTTACTCATACATCAACCTGCCGCAAGGCGAGGGCATTAAACTGGTCACCGGCTACTACATCCTGCCCGATGGACAGGAGATTCAGGATCTCGGGATACGCCCGGATCTGAATATTCCGGGCAGTCCGCTTCATACCAACAACCTGATTCAGCCGATGGATCTGCAGATGGCGCGGGCACTGGAAGAGGCCGGAAACCGAATGAGCACCCCGTAATGAATCATGTCCGGAAGGTAAGTACAAACCAGTTAGAGGGACAAACCAGTTGAGGGACCAAACAGCTAGAAGAGGCTGCGGTCAGAGAAAACATACCCGACAATAGAATTATTACGAATATGACGAACTGAATAGAAAAACAGCACCCCTGGCATGGGAGGAAATCCCATGCCAGGGGTGAACGTTTTTAAGGGAGCTAATGTCAGTGATTGCCCTACAGGCAAATGGTTCCGATATCCAGTCGAAGGGTGAGCCAAACCTAAGCATTGGCAAATGCCCGGGATTCACGTCCCCGGAGTTTCCCCTGAGCGGATTATCGGCGATTGAACGTTCGCAGCAGAAGATCTTCCAGTACGTCTTCATCCGCAAACGGAAGCAGTCCCTGAATCAGGAAGCTGCTGGCTGTGGGGCGCGATTTCAGCAGCAGATGAATCGTCTCAGAATCAAGGAAGGGAGCGAGTCCAAGAATGACATCCTCCGGGAGGGACTGGCCGGCCTGATCAGACTGCTTGATGATTCGATGCAGACCATCCCCGTCCAGGAAAGGTGCCAGCGCGATCAGGTGATCCGGTGAGATTTTCCCGGTTCGGACCAGTTCGATGGCCAGCAGTTCCAACGCGTCTGACTCGATAAAGGGGGAGGTGGAGAGCAGCAGGTCTCCCGTTACCGGGAGTTCCTTCTCAACGGCCAGGCGGATCAGTCCACCCAAATGTTCGCCGTCCAGGAAGGGCGCGATCGTACTGAGCAGCTGCGGCTCAAAGGTCTGATCCTGGCTGATGATCTGACGCAGCACCCGCTCCAGGGCATCCGAACTGAGGAAAGGTGCCATGGCGGCGATATCCTCAAACCGGAAGGACTGATCCTGGTTTTGCTCTTCATGAGTCGGTTCTTCTTGATCAGAGTCATTTTCGAACTGGGCTTTGGAGACCAGAGGAAGGATGGCTTCCGGATCAGCGGCCTTAGTTTCTATTGCGGAATGAAGCGTTTCAGGCAACCGATCCGATGCAGCCACTGCTTCGACTGCCTGGACTGGTTCGATTGACTGGATCGGCTTGATTGACATGATCGGTTCGATTTTTTGGATCGGTTCGATCGCCTGAGGAGGCTCGACCGCCTGCGGCGGTTCAATCACCGGGGGCTGTGGTGCCATCGGCGCAGACTGCCTCTGGCAGGGCTCAGCGGGAGGATTTCCTATTTGGTCCAGCAGCCGTTCTTCCAGATCCTTCGGTTTCATATAGGGAGCCGATTCGACCAGTTCGGCGACGCTGTGCGGTGTCTCCGTTCCGGAGGCTACTTTGACAATCCGGGCATCCTTATCGTTCCCCATCAGTTCGTCCAGAGAGATGTCAAACAGGGCAGACAGGTCCTTTAAGCGAAGCACATCAGGAATGGAAAGGCCCCGCTCCCAGTTTGATACGGCCTGGTAGGTTACACCCATCTGATCCGCCAGATCCTGCTGGGTCATATTCCGTTGTTTTCGATGACTGGAGATTCTTTTTCCGATTTGTTCCATTTCAAACATTAATTCGTTCTCCTTATTCAGATCCTGAGACGGTTTGTCCCGGAACCAGTTGAATGGTTTCATAATATGGTTTCCTCTTTTGGATTGATTCAGAGCTCCTGGTTCTATTCTATCGAGGCGGGTTCACTTCGTCTATCAAGTGCTCCTTGATGAGTTGAAAATTGAGTCAGGCGGATGGATCCATCCTCTCAAGCACTGCTTTAGTTGAGTCTGGAAACAGCCGCCTGTCCCGGATGCCAAGATTTGCGCGTAAGAATGACAGATGAAATCTTTTCCTTGGGCAGGGAGAGTGTGATATGCTGAACTGGGTGATGCTGCATGAAAAATCTTAATTTAAAACAACTCCGAGTCTTTCTGACGGTAGCCGAAATGGGCAGTTTCACAGGCGCAGCCATGAAGCTGTTTCTGTCTCAGTCTACCGTCAGCAGTCATATCCAGGCCTTGGAAGAAGACCTTGGCGTGGTCCTGTTTCTGCGGGAAGCCAAGAAACAGATCCGCCTGACCAAAGAAGGCAATCGACTGATTCCCTATGCCAGGGAGATTATCAGCCGCTGCGATGCTCTGGAGCACAGCCTGTCAGGTTATGTGGAAAAAGAGCTGGTGATCGGGGCTTCCACCGTACCGGCCCAAAGTTTTGTTCCCCGGTATGTCTCTGAATTTCTGAAGAAGCATCCTGGTACATCTGTTTCAATTCACACCGGCGACAGCGAGGAAATTTTGAATCTCCTGATGAACCATGAAATCCAGCTTGGATTTGTCGGAACCCATTACAACCGTCAGTCTCTGACCTATGAGGCCGTGGGGGAGGATCATCTGGTGCTTGTGACCCCCAATCTGCCGGAATTCTTCCAGATGAAGGAAAGAGGCGTGTATGGCAGGGAACTGTTGGATCAGCCGCTGATTCTCCGGGAAACCGGTTCGGGTACTCAAGCGATGGTTGATTTTTACCTCAACCGGCTGGAAGGTCGAAAGAAACCGCTGGCGCCGGTGGTGCGAACCTCAGACCCGGGCTGTATTAAGGAACTGGTTCGTCTGGGGACCGGGGTGGCCCTGATGTCCGCCCGGACGGTTCAGGATGCCGTCAAGACTGGGCAGGTGATCCAGTTCGAACTGGAAGAGATTCCGGTGGTGCGACGGTTCTATATGATCCATCGTAAAAAAGGCGGATTGAGTGAACTTGGCCAGTCGTTTCTGGAACTGGTCCGAGCGGAGCAGTTTCAATCCTACTCATAAGATAATAATAGGAACCATAAGCGGTTTGTTATCGGTAATATCGATAACAAACCGCTTATGATTTAATCTAACTATTTGTAGCAAATTTAACAGCAATCTATAATCATGGTAGGAAACAAACGATAATCAGAAGATTGCTTCTGTAAAAAGAGGATTCATATGAATTATTTTATCGGAATTGACATCGGATCTACCAGTGCCAAGACCATTGTAATGGATCAGGATCGCAAGGTACTGCACCATCTGCTTCAGCCAACCGGCTGGAGCAGTGCGGATACAGCCCGGTCCATCGGGGACAGTTTGAAATCCCAGGGAGTGGATCCCTGGGAAGATCTTTGTGTAGCAACCGGCTACGGTCGGATTTCAGTTCCCTATGCCGACCGGCGCATCACTGAAATCAGCTGTCACGGGCGGGGAGCCTGCCATATACATGACACGCAGAACCTTACGGTCATTGATATCGGCGGCCAGGATACGAAGATTATCCGGGTCGACGAGGGAGTGGTCAGCGATTTCAACATGAATGACAAGTGCTCGGCCGGCACCGGCCGCTTTCTGGAAGTCATGGCCAATACCCTCGGAGTCACCCTGGATGAGCTGTTTCAATTGGCTCAGTCCGGCGGAGGCACCTCCATCAGTTCCATGTGCACTGTATTCGCCGAGTCTGAAGTGATCAGCCTGATCGGACGGGGCGAGGCCAAGGAAAATATTGCCTTTGGAATTGTCGATTCCATTGTTCGAAAAGTGGCGTCGCAGGCAGCCCGGTATATGAGTCAACCGGGGATTGTCTGCCTCACCGGCGGTCTATGTGACGCGGAGTATGTCCGCCAGTCACTCTCAGCGCTGCTGAAGATGCCCGTACAGTCTGTGCCGCTGGGTCGATACGCCGGTGCCATCGGAGCGGCCCTTTACGCCTGCACCGAGGGTTCCCGGGAGGTATCCCGGTGATCTATCTGGATAATGCAGCGACGACCCTTCAGAAACCGCCCGGTGTGATCGATGCCGTGATTCAGGCAATGACCTCTATGGGAAATGCTTCCCGGGGGACTCACGCATCCTCTCTGGAAGCCAGTCGGATCGTCTATCAGGCCAGAGTTCGCCTGGCCCGGTTGTTTGGCTGTGCCCGGGCCGATCATGTGGTCTTTACTGCGAATTCTACTCAGGCGCTCAACACTGTCATCACGGGTCTGATACGCCCCGGTGACCATGTCATTACCACGGACCTTGAGCATAATTCAGTGCTCCGTCCGCTCTATCGCCTGAAGCGCGAAGCGGCGGTCAAATTAAGCTTTGTGCGGTCTGATACCAAAGGCCGGCTGTACATGGATGACTTCCGTCGGCTGATTCGTCCTTCGACCAGTGCCATTATATCAACGCATGCTTCGAATTTGACCGGGAACCTCGTGGATCTCGCGACGATCGGAGCGATTGCCCGAGAGGCCGGAATTCCATTTGTTGTCGATGCCTCGCAGACCGCCGGAATTTTTCCCATCCATATGCAGGAGATGGGGATCGACGCGCTTTGCTTTACCGGTCATAAGGGACTGATGGGACCACAGGGCACCGGCGGACTCTGTCTCAGGGAAGGACTGAAGCTTCGACCGCTCCTGGTCGGAGGAACCGGGGTGAATTCCTATGAGGAAGGCCAGCCCGATTCCATGCCGGCCCGGCTTGAAGCCGGTACCCTGAACACTCACGGAATTGCCGGACTGGCCGCAGGGGTGGACTTTATAGAAACCACCGGTCAGAGTGTGATTCGCGAACACGAACAGAGGCTGATGCGTCAGTTTGTCGCCGGACTAAAGGATATTCCAGGCGTTCGAATCTATGGCGATTTTTCAGACCGGGAACGGGCCGCCATAGTCGCTTTAAATCTGGCAGATCTCGATTCTGGGGAAGTGTCCGATGAACTGGCCCAGCGCTATGAGATCGCCACCAGGCCAGGCGCTCACTGCGCACCCCGGCTGCACCGCGCGCTGGGAACCGATCGCACCGGCGCGGTTCGATTCAGTTTTTCCTGGTACAATACCGAAACCGAGGTCCGGAGGGCCCTGGAAGCCTTGAAAGAAATTTCGGAATCGATGCGCAATTGACCGGTCAGTGATAAGGAAAGCCTAGAAAAAAGTGAACTGGACCAGGAAAATTTCAGCAATGATATTTTCGACAATAGAGAAATTCCACACAAGAGAATTTCATCAACAAGAATTTGATCAAAGCATACCGGTTGGAGCAATGAAGGGGAATTCAGGGCCAGCGGCAGGTAAAAAATAATAAAAGCGGATCGATGATCTTCGATCGATGGAGGAACAGTATGTCAGATTACGTACAGATGTGGCGGGAACTGGGAATGGACCTGGAGAATCATGATACTTTGTGCCAGGTGCTGCCGATGGCAGTCGGAGATGTTTTCCTGACTCAGGAAAATCGGCCCAAAGCAATGGATTTCTGGGATCTGGTGATCTCACAGGTCCATGGCATCCGTCCAGCCGAACTGGTGGAAGCTCAGAAAAACGGTCAGAAAGTCTTCGGCACCTTCTGTGTCTTTGTCCCGGATGAAGTGATTGTGGCAGCCAATGGCATTGTCACCGGTCTTTGCGGCGGTTCCCAGTTCTGGGTTCCGGACGGGGAGGCGGTTCTGCCCAAGAGTACCTGCTCCTTAATAAAAGCTTCCGTCGGCGCGCGTCTCGGAAAAACCTGCCCCTTCTTCCAAATTGCCGATATGTACGTTGGAGAAACGACCTGTGACGGCAAGAAAAAAGCCTACGAAATTCTCGGGAAGGAAGTTCCTATGCATGTCATGGATGTTCCTCAGATGAAGCGGGAAGAAGATATTCTGAAGTGGAAACAGGAGATTGCTCATTTTGCCGGTACGGTGGAAGAAGTCACAGGAAATTCCGTTACCCCGGAAAAGCTCAGCGAGGCAATCCGTCTGCTCAATGAAAAAAGACGGGCCCTGGCCAGAGTCTATGAAGCCAGAAAGTCCGAAGTGGTGCCGATCTCCGGCCGGGATGCCCTGTTGATGACCCAGATTTCGTTCTTTGATGATCCGGAGCGCTGCGCCAAGATGTGCAACCGGCTGGCCGACGAACTGGAAGAGCGGATCCGGGATGGTGTTTCCGTAGTCCCTCAGGGGACCAAGCGGATCCTGGTCACCGGAACGCCTTTGGCAGTCCCGAACTGGAAACTGCATAACATTATCGAAACCAGCGGAGCGGTGGTGGTGTGTGAAGAAATGTGCACCGGAACCCGCTACTTTGAACACCTGGTGGATGAAGGACCGGACAGCCTGGACGGACAGTTTGACGCACTGGCCCGGCGCTACATGAAAAACAACTGTGCCTGCTTTACCCCCAATCAGGGCCGGATCGAAGACATTCTGCGCCTGGCCCGGGAATACAAAGCGGATGGCGTCATTGACTGCAATCTGAAATTCTGCGGACTGTACGACATTGAAAAATTCAATGTGACGAAAGCCCTGAAAGAAGCCGGAATTCCTATACTCAATCTGGAAACGGACTATACCGACACCGATGCGGAACAGCTGCGCACACGGATCGGAGCCTTTGTTGAAATGCTCCATGGCTAAAGACCTGGTGTACTATATATTATTTGAAAACTATGATCAAGGCATGGCATTGCATGATCTGCTGGATCAGAGCGGGATCGATCATCGGATCGCTTCAACGCCTCGGCAGGTCAAGGGCAGCAAACCCTGCGGCATGTCCATCCTGGTCTTTCCTGAAGCTCTTGAGTCGGTTCGCAAGACCATCCGGGAGCATCAGGCCCTCTATTTGGATATCGTTCCTCTGGAGAATCAATTGAAATCCAGACGGGATGTATATTGCTAGTTGATTCCCTTTTCGCCGGAGTGTGGGTTAGACATTCCGGTCTCTTTTTTTATGCGGATTGAATACTGCCGGTACCAGGAACAGGTTCAGCCGGGTTAAGTCACATCAGGTCTGATCATAATCCTCCGGAAATGGAAGCGGATCTTCGGACCGGACTCGCTGCTTTCGAATCAGGGTTCATGATTTGTTAACCAAATGGCGACAGGGCCTGCAGGCCCATCCATTTGGTTTGATGCTATAATTAGGCCATGAGAAGCGAAATGAAACCCCAGGCAGAAGCACAGGAGTGCCAGACCTGCCACCACGAGGATGTCTGTGTCAGCCATGTGCCGGCATTTATGAAGTTGTCCCGGACGGAGATCGATGCCATCGCCCGTCTGGTTGAGCATCGCGACTATCCGAATCAGGAAATCATATTTCGAGAAGGCGATCCGACGGACCGTCTTATTATCCTGCGCCGGGGCAAGGTCAAACTGATTCGCTACGGTCAGGAGGGCGAGGAAATTGTTCTGGATATAATGACTCCGGGGGACATCCATGGCGGCGACGAGCTGTTCTCCACCCAGCGGCAGAAGGAAACGGCAGTGACCATGAGTCCGGTTGGAATCTGTTTAATCTCCTATGAGCGCATCAAGGAGCTCATAATGGAACAGCCCCGGATCGGAATCAAGATCATGGAGTACCTGTCGCTGAAACTGGATCAGAGCCATGCGCTCCTGGAAATTATTTCGACCAGGGACACCATGAAAAAGCTGGTAATGTTCCTGCTGGAGCGCCGGCAGCGCACGGGTTCGGATCAGCTGGAACTGACCCAGTCCGATATCGGAAACTCCATCCATCTGACCAAGGAAACGGTGAATCGGAAATTGAGCGAACTGGCTGAATCAGACCTCATCACGAAGGGCCATGGCTGGATTCAGCTGAAAAATATCGAAGGGCTGGAAGAACTCCTTCAAAGTTGATTTGAATCATATTCTTGAGGTCATTGCCTCGCTATACTGAAAGCATAAGACGGAGGAAACAAACCATTGCTCAGACCAGGCGGGCTATCCACTGAATCAAGACAGGGGTGAACAATCTCACCGGATCCTGCATACCAGCACTGAATTCCCGTTTCGAGGGCCTTGAGGCTCGCCGAACTTGTCTTCACTAACACCGCTAAGAAAAAATCAGTACTTATCGCCACAAAGGAAAGGAGTTTGAATTAATGAAAAGAACGGTCAAGAACAACGTCTCATGGATCGGAAAAATCGACTGGGAACTGGATACCTTCCACGGGGATGACTATAGCGTCAACCATGGTTCCAGCCAGAATGCCTACCTGATTGAGGAAGAAAAAACAGTTTTGATCGACACGGTCTGGACCCCGCATTCGACGGAATTCCTCGACAACCTCAAGAAAGAGGTGGATCTGGCCAAGATTGACTACATCATCGTCAATCACGGGGAAGTCGATCACTCCGGTGTTCTGCCCCAGCTCATGAAAGAAATTCCCAATACTCCCATTTACTGCACCGCCAATGCCGTAAAATCTCTGGTGGGACAGTACCACCATCCGGAGTGGAACTTCAATGTGGTGAAAACCGGGGACAGCCTGGACATCGGCAACGGCAAGCAGCTGGTATTCGTAGAAATGCGCATGCTGCACTGGCCTGATTCCATGGCAACCTATATGACCGGCGACAATATCCTGTTCTCCAATGATGCCTTCGGCCAGCACTTTGCCTGCGACGAGCTCTTCAATGACAAGGCGGACCAGTGTCTGCTCTGGGAAGAGGCTATCAAGTACTATGCCAACATCCTGTCGCCCTTCTCGCCCCTGGTCAAGAAAAAGATCACAGAAGTGGTCGGACTCAACCTGCCCATCGACATCATCGCTCCGAGCCACGGCGTAATCTGGCGGGAAAATCCACTGCAGATCATTGAGGCTTATGCCAAGTGGAGTGATGACTATCAGGAGGATCAGATCACGGTGATCTATGATACGATGTGGGACGGCACCAAGAAGATTGCTCACCGCATCGCGCAGGAGCTGAGCGAGATGGCGCCGACCACCAAGATCAAGGTCTACAGCATCTCGACCACCGACAAGAATGACATCATGACGGAAGTCTTCAAATCCAAAGCCATCGCGGTGGGATCTCCCACCGTGGGACAGGATATCCTCTCCTCCGTCGGCGGCTGGCTGCACTTCCTGAAGGAACTGAAGATGACCGGCAAGAAAGCCGCGGTGTTTGGCTGTTATGGCTGGAGCGGTGAAGGCAATAAGGTGCTCCGGGAAATGCTTGAAAAAGCCGGTTTCCCCGTAACCGATGTTGAAATCAAGTGCAACTGGAATCCCACCGAGGAAGTTCTCGCTCAGGCGAAGGCGGTTGCCCAGTCGCTGCTGTAGAAATTTAAACCAACCGGGTGTAGAATTACTCCGGATCATAAATAAGACCCCATCCAGCGAACCAGCCCTGGCGTTAAGCCAGGGCTGGTTTATTGCATGAGGTCGAAGCAGGTTCGAGGAATCATTTCGGATCGGTGAACGCTGTGGCCGAATTCTCGGTCAGAGACTCTCGGATGAACTTCAGGAACAAGTCGGAAGCCAGAGTAAGTCTGCGGTCCCGGCGGTGAATATAGTAAATGTTGCGGCACAGCGGAATCGACTGAGTCAGATTCACCCTGCACAGCAGACCAAGATCCAGTTCCTGCCGGACGGCGCTTTCGGACAGGATGGATATCCCCATGCGATTGTACAGACTTTGCTTGATGGCTTCAATGGAGCCGACGGAGAACAGGCGCTTGGAATCGAATCTGAACTTTCCGGCTTGTTCCAGATACGGAATCAGGGAGGTATGGGGATTGGAGATCAGAAATGTTTCTTCCGCCAGCTCGTTCAGGTTGATGGAAGGCCGGTGCGTGAAGCGATGATCCGGCGGAACAACGATCAGGAGAGGATCCTCCAGGATGGACTCACAGACCAGCTCCGGCGGAGCCTCGAATTCCGGTTTTGAAATAAAGCCCATGGGGTAGGTTCCGTCCAGCACCTGGTCAATCACATTTTTAGTGTACTGGACGTTGTTCACAATGGTGATGAAGGGATATTTCTGCTGAAACTTCAGCAGAAGGCTGGGCAGAATGTAAGTTCCGGGCGTACTGGAAGAGGTGATGGCAAAATGCGACTCCTCCATCAGTTTCGACTGAAGCAGATGCGTTCGGGCGTTGGCAAAGCTGTTCTGAATCTGCTGAGCGTAGGGCAGCAGTAGCTGGCCTTCTTTGGTCAGCTCGGCCCGTTTCTTGTTGCGGGTGAACAGCGCGCACTCGAAATACTCCTCGAGGCGCTGGATCCGCATGGATACGGCAGCCTGCGTGCAGAACAGCTGTTCGGCGGTTCGGGTAAAACTTTGGGTCTGTGCCAGAAGAAGAAAGGTTTGAATGGAATCCAGATTCATAGCAGCTCCTTGCATCGGTGGGGAAAGGCAGTGGTGGAAAGGAATCAGTCCGATCGGAAACCTCCTCATTCGGCGCTGACCTGGCGAATTATCATAAACATTTTTTATTGTAGTATAAAACAAATGCATATAAAAACCAAGGCATCACTTAGAAAAAAAATTCGAGGAGCTAACTTAATAAGATTTATTTATGAAATCGGTTCTTATTCAGTCTGCTATCACTTTTGCTGATGATTATGATAAAATGTCGTGATTGTTCATTGTTCTGCTTTTTTATTATCATTAGGATTGTCCTGGGATCACAGGACTGAACAGCCAGCTTTGACAACCCGGGCATTAAAGCTGGACATCGTTGGAATGGAATGGAAGGGGATATGGAAATGGAATCACCAGTAAAAGTGACCAAGCAGAAAAGTCCGTTTGAGCAAAAAATGAAGTTCTTCGGTCTGCCGCTGGCCTTTATCATCTTTGCACTGATTTATTTGATGCCGACACCCGAAGGATTGTCCTACGCCGGTAAAATGGCGATGGGAATTTTTCTTTCCGCACTGACACTCTGGATCACAGAGAGTCTGCCGAATTATGCAGTATCGCTGCTCGTGATCGTTGCTCTGCCGCTGTCAGGAGCCTGGAGTGAAGAACAGGCCATGAGCGTTCTGGGATATGAAGTGATCTGGCTGACCTTTGCCGCCTTCATTATCGCGTCCGGCATGGAAAAAAGCGGCCTGGCCAAGCGCATGGCACTCTCGCTGCTGGTTAAGTTCGGCAAGACAGCCAACAGCATTATGGCGCTGCTGATTGCCACGAACTTCCTGATCGCTTTTATCGTGCCCTCCACCACAGCGCGGGCGGCCATGATGTTCCCCATCGTATTGCTGGTGGTGGAAGCCTTTGAGCTGAGTATCCAGGACCCGAAGAATAATTTTGGTAAGTCTCTGGCTTTGCATGGCATTCAGGCGAACAATCTGTCCACGGCGGCGATCGTGACCGCAACCTCATCTCAGATTCTGGCCATCAGCTTCATCAAGGATCTGACCGGTCATGAAGTTTCGTGGCTGGAGTGGTTCATGGCATCCGCACCGGTTACCATTGCCACCCTGGTTGCCATGTTCTTCATCGGAAAAGTTCTGTTTCCTTTGCCCAAGTCCGAAAAAAACAAAAAGATTGACATCTCCCGGCTGCGTGAGGAAAAAGACAAGCTGGGCAAGATGTCGCTGGACGAGAAAAAGGCCCTGGTCATTTTCCTGGGAACGCTTTCCCTCTGGGCGCTGGACAGCCTGCAGCTGAAGTTCTTTGGCTTCCGGCTCAGCCTGGTCATGGTCGCGCTCCTGTCGGCCGCCATGTTCTTCATGCCCTACATTGGCATCCTGAAGTGGAAGGAAGCCAAGATTTCCTGGAATCTTCTGATCTTTGCCTGCGGCGCTTATGCCGGCGGCGTCGCGCTGGATGAAACCGGTCTGGCGGCCTGGGGCCTGAATAAGATCTTCTCCCGCATCGGGATTGAAAACATGAGCTTTATCGTGCTGTTTGCCGTCGTAACCTTTATCGCCAGCTTCAGCCACTTCCTGTTTACCTCCAAGACGGTACGAACCATTATCCTGATCCCGACCATCATCGGAATCGCCAAGGCCACTGGCTATGATCCGGTTGCGCTGGCTCTGCCGGCTGCCTTCTGCATCGCCGATACCATTACTCTGCCGCCACATTCCAAGGTCAACCTGATCTACTACGGAACCGGATTCTTTACAGTGCTGGAGCAGCTCACCTACGGAGTTCTGGTGCTGCTGGTGAAGTGGGGTCTCATGGTGGTTGCCGCGCTGACCTGGTTCAAGATCCTTGGGATCGCATAGGAGGAAACGGAACATGAAAAAACTCAGTATTTTTGCCGTCCTGCTGCTGACCTTCAGCATGCTTTGGACTCCGGTTCTGGCCGAAGGCTTCTCCGGGATTACCCGGATTGAAGATCAGGTTGTACCGCAGGGAGATCACGCCGTATTGAATCAGAACATCACGGCAAAGACCAATGAACTGGGACAGATCGTCTTCCCGTTCAACAAGAAAGCGGAGCTGATCCAGGTGACCGCGACGACCGGAACCATCCTCAGCATGCCTGAAAAAACGGAGCTGGGTGACTTAAGCTACTATACCATGAGCTTCCAGGAGAAAGAGACCGAGGTTTCAGTTGTTGCATCCTTCCGGCTGGAGGGCCAGTACGTTGGCGAAGAGGCGGATTTAGGGGAAACTCTGCCAAACGATGTGATTGAAGTCGGCTATAAATTCCGCAATACCACTCCGGTGGACATTGCCGCCTACCAGCTCAAGATGGGCGTGCCTGCTGAACGGGAACTCCTGAATATCGTTGATTTCAGCGATAAGAAACCCTTCTCCATCGAAACGACGGATGGTCAGGTGTTCGGCGGATTTGACTTTGCCGAAGTCAAATCCGGAAAAGAAGTCAAGTTTGCCATGAACCTCTTCCGTCGCAATCCGATCCACGGAACGGTCATCGTCGTCCTGGGACTGGTGCTGTCTGCTGCGTTCATGTGGAAGAACCGCGATCTGCTTCAGAAGCAAGCGGCTTAAGTATAGAAAGGAATCAACTATGAGAAAGAAACAAGGACTGCTGATCATTGCGGATGGGCTGGGTGACCGTCCCATTGCGCGATTGAATCATAAAACTCCGCTGGAAGCGGCTCTGACACCGAATCTGGACCAGCTGGCCGCGATGGGCATGACGGGCAATGTCTACCCCATCGCGCCAGGCAAGCCGGTTGGCACCGATGTCGGGCATCTTCATATCTTTGGGTATGACAGTGCCGTGACCTATTCCGGCCGGGGACCGCTGGAGGCGTTCAGCGGCGGCCTGGACCTGATGGACGGCGACGTGGCGTTTCGGGGGAATTTCGCCACCATCGACGAGGCTGGAATTGTTATTGACCGGCGCGCCGGCCGGATCAGAACCGGTACCGCCGCTCTGGCGGACGCTTTGACCGGCATGGTTCTGAGTGATGGAACGACAGTCCTGGTCAAGGAACTGACCGAGCACCGGGTAGCCGTTGTGCTGCGCGGCCGCGGATTGTCCGACCGGGTCAGCGATGCGGATCCGGGGACGGCTCATGAAGGGGAGCTTCTGCCCCGGCCGCAGGGAACGGATGGAAGCGCCGAAGCCGCCAGAACGGCTGAGCTGCTTTGGGAATTTCTCACCCGGGCTACACCGGTACTCAATGATCATCCGGTCAACCAGGCCAGACTGGTCCAGGGATTGCTGCCGGCCAATGTCATCCTGACCCGGGGCAGCGGTCAGAAAATGGCGTTCCAGACCCTGAAAGAACGCAATGGGATCAGAGGAGCCTGCATCGGAGGGGATTTAACGGTGCTTGGCATCGCCGGCATTGTAGGAATGAGCGTGTTTACCGATGATTCATTCACCGGCAGCTTTGATACCAATTTAAAGGGAAAGTCAGACTGGGCGATTGAGCTTCTCCATCAGGGATATGACTGGGTCGTCGTTCACATCAAAGCCACCGATCTCGCCGGCCATGATAATGCGCCGGAGAAAAAGATCGGGATGATCGAAGCGATTGACGCGATGATGGGGGATCTGATACGGGCCGTTGATCTGGAGCAATGCCTGATATCCTTCACCGCCGATCATTCAACCCCCTGCGAAGTGCGGGATCACTCCGGTGACGGAGTGCCGACCATTATTGCCGGAACGGGTTGCCGCCGGGACGGAATCAGTTCCTGTTCCGAGAAAGACTTTGTCAGAGGCAGCCTCTCCGGGCTGACCGCCAATGACATATTCAACCTCCAGATGGATTTAATGGGATTCTCCCGCAAGATTGGCTCCTAGGAGCTGAGCGACCCAAAAGGGCTCACGTTTCAAGACGGATCCGACGACAAGACGAATCCGACAATGCGGATCTGACCACAAGCAAAGAGCAGAGCAGCCTGGGGGCTGCTCTGCTCTTTGTGTAGGATCGACTGTTTCGGCGGGCAGCCTGCAGCTGCCCCACTGAGGATTTGAGCTTTCCAAGGCTGATTTTTTGTAGTTTTATGAGAGACCAGCCGACATGCACAGAGCAAGGGAAGTTCACCAGGTTCTCCATTTCAGAAATGGTTGCATTTTGGATTATGTGGGGCGAACATTAAGGTCTGATTCGAAGTTCACTCAGCGTTCTGGCCAGAGGGTGCAGCAGGA
>JABNAD010000615.1_pt1 | contig 18805 bp, 24 predicted proteins | sample 7240381 | NCBI WGS metagenome assembly JABNAD01 (sample SAMN11332834, study PRJNA596920) | anaerobic digester metagenome | biome: digested sludge; isolation source: digested sewage sludge-derived enrichment culture grown on H2/CO2 | place: Germany: Goettingen
TACATTACAGTAAATACTTGGGTAAATGGTACTAACGTAATAGGTAGCACACTTTTTGGTTATGTAGAAAAAGCATTTTACGGAAATCTAACATCTAACCAGACTATAGTCCTCATAGTAGGAATACATCCCTTAGAAAACGGCATACACACCGCCATCATAAATGCACTAATCAGTAAATCATCAAGCCTTGCCAAAAGATTTGTTATTTATATGGTTCATGTTACAAAGGATGCTAGTGATTATGATAAAGGAAGAATGAACGGACAACTATTAGGCCAAAAATTCATAGTAACAGATGTTGCCAGTGAAAATCCCATGTTAGTTGTGGATGCCCATGAAAATAAGGGTAATGAAAGCGGTTACACATATTCAAGATTTTTATATCCCATCTCAAATACCACCATAACCATGACCTATACTAATGAAATAATAGCTGAAATGCCATTTTTAACAGTATACGCCCCTCCAAATCCTACAAGCCCTCAATATGTTACAATACCCATTGCCGATCAAGGGATAACAACCTTAATCTACGAAACCTATTTATATGATTCTGTATCTAAAAAAGAAGATGATGCAAACTTATTAATCGACGCATTAGACTTACTATATGATTAATTATAATACCATTTTTCTAAGAAAACTAGCTATTACCTATAGTTAACCTTATTATTATAGTTAGGACTAGATCATATCTCCCAGTTAACTTATCCATTTCCCTTTTTTTAGTCATTTATTCCATTTTACAGTTCCAATTATATGGAACAATTTCATTGTTAATAGGATTAACGCGTCTTTCATCTACATCTTCAGGATCATAGAATAGTGATGGCATTCCTATTACTACTGATATGCTGCTGCCTATATTTTTGGTTCCATGGAAGATTCCAGGTGGGATTTAAACTATGCGGGGATATTTTTCTCCCATAAATATCTCGTTAAGGACTTCGTAGGTGGGTGAATTTTCTCTATAATCGTATAAAGCAACTTTCACAATTCCAGTGACGCAGACCAAGTGGTCTTCCTGTTTAGAGTGCAGGTGCCATCCTTTAATCATTCCATAATAGGAATATGAGGCAATTATTTGTTTGATATTTTCTGCCTTCATTTCTTCATCATCTAAACGGATGAGTTCTGTTAAAAATCCTCTTTCATCACTGAACAAATCTATGTCTTTTACTACCACACCTTCAATAATTTGTTCCCCATAAAATCCGGGAACGTTTTGGACGCGTGGTTTTTCTAATTTCTCAAAATCTTCCATACTTTTTATTTGCATTCTTTTACCCCCTTGTTTTCATACATCCATGATAATGGATCTTTACCCTCTTCGAACATAGCTCCGTAAGGTTCGAATTTATCAATGTCAGTGACTGTGCAGAAATGCATTCCCGGGTCTGATTCGGTCATATGGTTTGGTTTTCTCTATATCTCATGAACCGTTTTCTGGGATGTATGTTTCATCGTCCACTTCGAGGTGTACTACTTTACCTAGAATTAGGAGATGTGGGAAGCCTTGACATGTTCGTACATGTTGTGTAGTTTGCATTCCATCCATGCGTAGCAACCTTCTATTCCTGGTGTTTAGACTTTTTTTGAGGGTTTTTCTTTTAGTTCTGCTAGTTCAAATTCATTAACATCGAAGGGTACGTGTGAGGCTGTGGGTATCACTTTATTGACCATGTCTATGCCAGGCATGTTGATAACGAATTCTTCTGTGTTTTCGATGTTTACGTAGGTGTCTCTCATTTTCGCTGAAGCTACACAGACTAGATCGAAGGGGCGTAGGATGGGCATTACACAGGAGTAGGGTGCTATGTTTCGTATTCCGTCGTCGCTGGCTGTGGAGATGAATGCAACGGGTAGGGGTATTAGTGATTCTCTTTTAAAATTTTCCAATATCATATAATATCACCAGCTTTTTATTATTTTGTAATATACTATATAAGTATTATATTTTAATAAAAAAGTATTACAACTATATAACGGCCCATATCAAACAATATTACCCTTAAAAAAATAATTTTACAAAAAAATCCACCAAAAAAAGAATAACAATAAAACCTTCTTTTCTAGTTCTCAACCCCCACAATTCTTCCGTCATCCCCGTTATGTTATTATGGTAAGAGAGAACTAATCCCTAGGGGGTTATAATTTTTCCTAGACAGTATACCTATGATACTGAATGGCTCAAAACAGTCCTCAAAAACACATGCCCAGAATGCACAACCCACCCACACAACCCCACTAGGAAACTCACCCGGAAAGGAAATAAAAGAGAATGCAACCAAGGACACCTCACTATACAAGGCAACCCCACTCTAGTTGCATACCAAAAAAAGACCCCTAAAAAAGACAAACCCCCTAAATCAACTTCTTGTCCGGAATGTCATTCAAATGAAGTACACTATGATCAGAAGCATAATGAACTTATCTGCAAATGTGGCTTAGTATTATCAGGCCCTCCCCACCAAATACCACCCGAAAGATGGGTAAATTATCCCCACGGAAACCGATATGATTATTCCACCATAAACAGGACATATTCCCCTTACGAATACTAAAAAATACATTCTTTATAATTACATATATGGGAGGAAAGATTTGGAGATGGTAATTCCACCATTATTTCCACCTAAAAAAAAGGACTTCATATACACATCCTCCACAATTCTTCCTCCCATAAACCCTCCATACTCCTATTTACTGATGCTGAAGGGCACCCTAACCAAACCAGGGGCGGTAAAAATCTATCCACATGATATGGGATTGTTGATAGGAAAAATCATAGGGAATCCAAAAAAAAGGATTATAGAACTTGCTTTTCGGACATAAACTTACCTGATAACATATCTACATTCCCTGTCATTTTCCCGGTAAAAATCCCATACAAACGCTATTTTAAAAAAAAGGTTACGAGGTGAATTAATACAATGAAACCAGAACACTAAATCAGCTTAACCTGCTTCATATTAGCCATTCTCATTCTAATCATTAATCTAATCTACAACTAAATGGAGAAATCAGAATTGATCCAAGCGTACTTTATGCTGTTGCAGTTGTAGGAATAACTGGCATGATGTTCGCATCACTATGGTTAGGCCAGATAAAACTAGCAGAAAACGCACTTCTCATATTAGGAGGATTTTTCGGTGCGAAAGCAATAGAAAAAGCTCCTTCAAACGCATAAAACAAGAATAAAAAAAGTTAATTATGATTTAACACCCCCTCCAGACCGGACCTGGAATGGGCAGAAGATAACATGACACTACCCAAACTCAAACCCTCTCAACGTTTCAGCGACAAACCTCACAATGCAAACCGGTTTTATGACCATGACGCAAAAGGAGATTTGCACGAATTAAACCAACCAGAATCATCCAAAAATATCCCTATCTACAAAAACATGAGATGGAGCAGCTTTATGCTCAGCACACCCATTACTAATTTCAACACTTAAAAGAATAGAAGAAAAAGTCGATACAATCGATGCTAAGGTAGATGACCTGGAACTAGAGGATGAAGTGAAAAAAAGGTATGCTGCAACTTGGGAAAAATGGAAAGATCCTGCAATTGCAGGTGGATTCACTGTACTTGGTTTAATTATCAGGAAACTAATTGAATATCTCACACCAATATAAAAAAAACATTCCTCCACCAAAAAATAAAAAGAATTAAAGAACTACTCCACAACTTTATCATACTGTTCTAGTTCTTCCTGAGATTTCTCCCACTCTTTAGGATAAACATACATACATATAAAAACCCCTACAGCACCTAACACCATCAACCCAAAGAAACGGAGATTTTCACCGGGTGGAAATGACATATAAACCATAACTCCCATTGCTACTAAAAAAACAACCCCCACTGCCAGATAAAGCTTCTTGTTATAATATTTCCTAAAAGTGAAGATTTCACTTAAAATTGCAAATAAGCCCAACAATATCCCTGCAATATAATATGAAAGTGATAGGTTGCTTAAATAAGACCATGTCCAACTCAATATTAAAAGAACCACTATACCTACGTATGCTAACCTTGCCCCTTTCGATGCCATAATCATTCCACATCCATTTTTACTAAAATTCTTTTATTTGTTAATAATATCTTTTTTATTATAAACTTTGGGATAATATTCTAAAAAAAAATCGGCTAAAACTCCCCTTAGTGTGAATTATAATGATCTTTTAAATTCTCCCGAAACCTTCTACACATTCACAACCTTTACAATCCTTTACAATCCTTTAAAATCCTTTACAATCCTTTACAGTGTAAACCTTTACAGAAAGTGATACCATGCCCCCACGGCCACTCGTAGCACGATCACCATTCCAGAAAGAAATCGAAGAAAAAATCATTGAAGGGAAATCATCCCGTTATATTAGTGATTGGCTGAAACAGGGCGAAAACATCAGTCACACGGCAATCAACAACTACCGCAACGGAGATTTCAATATTAAGGCAGAAGCTGCGAAAAAATATCAGGAAAACAGTGTAAGAAGCGTAAAGAGGGGGCTGTTGATAAGCAGTGGATGATATTGAAAAGATTGATCAGTTCATTGAGGAGGTTGATCCCAGTGTTATTAATGAGTTGGATCCGAAGGATCAGGTCCGGAATGTTAACAATCTCTTAAGGACCAAGTATCAGATTCTGGGTGTGATTGATGATGGTACTGATGTGAATGTGACTTTGAGGTGGACCAGAATCCCACTGTATTGAATGATCCTGATTATATTCTTGCTAAACGGAAGGCCATGGATGAGTATTATGTCAACCATCACCAGAAAGGAGACTGATAAACCAGCACCAATGGATTTGTGGGATTATAGTAAAATAGTGGGTCGTGGTGTTTGGGAGCCGGTTCCTCATATTAATCTGATTATTATGCCTTAAATGGTCAACTGGAGAACCTGGCCATAGCATTATCCCCGCGACTGGGGAAGTCCATGGAGATAAGTGAAATATTCCCCAGTTACATCCTGGGCACACGTCCTTATAGTAAGATCTTGCTGGTTAGTTATAGTGATAGTTTGGCCAGGAGCTTCGGGGGTAAAGCCAAGGATAACCTGAAGAATTCGGTCACTATTTCCCTGGTCATCCGCAGTTGAGTGAGGATACTAAGGCTAAGAATTATTTTAAGATAAAAAACAACACTGGAGAATTCTTCTGTGCAGGTAGCAGTGGTAGTGTCCTGGGGCATGGTGGCCACTGGATTATTGTCGATGACCCAACCAAAAATATTGAAGAAGCACATAGTGAGAGACATCAAGAGAAACTCATAGACCTCTTTGACACCACCATTTCAACTCGTAAAGAGAAAGACCCATATACTGGCCAGAAAGCAGTGACCGTGGTTATTCATCAAGCCTTGATCAAATGATTTGATCGGGATCATTACCGAACACAGGAAATGAATACCCGCTGAAGAAGCACTACCACATTTAAGAAATGGTGAAGTTTAGGACCAGTATGGATGTATCTGCGCCTCCCGGAACTGGCAGAAGAAAATGACGTCCTCGACAGACAACCTGGAGAGGCTTTATGGTCAGAAAAAAGGGATGAAGAAGAATTACACAGTATACGTGAAGATATTGGTGGATTGAAGTTTAACGCCATACACCAACAGGATCCTAAACCCCGTGAGGGGAAATATTTCAAGGAAGACTATTTTGAAATTGTTGACACCCTTCCTAATTAATATCATTCATGAAGTTCAATGGGCAGATCGGGCGGCGACTTATTATCCCCCTGAAAAACCCATATCACTACATGGCCCGGCCACAGCAATCGTCAGACTAGCATTAATTGAGGACAGAAGATTATTCATCACCTACCTGGATGAATTCTGGGAAGAAGAAGATGTGGGGATGATTAATATTATTAACACTGCACGACTTGGAGGTAAAAAAGTTAAGTACTGTATACCACAGGATCCGGGCCAAGCAAGCAAAGGACAAGTCAAGAAATATTCACTACAAATGCCAGGTTATAATTTTGAAGGAATAATAGAAAGTGGTAGTAAAGAAGACCCGGCAGAAGCACCGGGTAACTGGGCTAAGGTGAACAAATTTTATATATGGGACAAGGCAGCCACTCCAGAGTTGATTAAGAGGTTTAAAAAAGTATGCGCCGAGTTCCCTGGGCATAGGCATAAAGATTTCGTGGATGCCTTGAGTGGGCCAAAAGATTTGTTATTTATATGGTTCATGTTACAAAGGATGCTAGTGATTATGATAAAGGAAGAATGAACGGACAACTATTAGGCCAAAAATTCATAGTAACAGATGTTGCCAGTGAAAATCCCATGTTAGTTGTGGATGCCCATGAAAATAAGGGTAATGAAAGCGGTTACACATATTCAAGATTTTTATATCCCATCTCAAATACCACCATAACCATGACCTATACTAATGAAATAATAGCTGAAATGCCATTTTTAACAGTATACGCCCCTCCAAATCCTACAAGCCCTCAATATGTTACAATACCCATTGCCGATCAAGGGATAACAACCTTAATCTACGAAACCTATTTATATGATTCTGTATCTAAAAAAGAAGATGATGCAAACTTATTAATCGACGCATTAGACATTTTGCATGATTAAAAGAAAATTACACGATATAGTAACATAAAACTATTTTCAAACACTTTATATAATTCCATGACAGATTATATGAGTTGTGGAGAAATTATTTTAGTCGTACAAAAACAGAAGATAACCTTTAACCAGTAGGTCATTATCACTATATAGAGCGGCGTATCAGAAAAGGCGATTTTGCTATATGGCCCTTATTTAGATTAAATAAAGTTTATAATTACTTATTTTTTAATAATTTGCTTGGAAAATTCTGGAATAAAAATCATTGTAAAAAAGTAGTGAAAATGTGCAATTCAAATTATTAAATTTATAGGGCTGAATTAACTCTATTTCAACGCTATCCGGCATTTATAGGAAGGCAATTTTAGGACCTCCCGGTGCACCTAGGGGGCCACGGATTAAGTCCAATCCTCTTGATTAATGTTGTTATAATACTTTTTATAAGTTGAAGAATAAAGAATAAATCAGATTTCTGATACAAATATTATTATCAGTAAATATTGTTGATTATTAATAAGAGGTTCAGGCATGAAAGAATATTTAATTAAAATATTATTTATGAGGCAGGGTTCAATTGAAATAGTATCAAGCATTATATACTTATTTCTAACATTATTATTTTTTGAAAATCCTACGTTTCCATTTATCATGCCAGTTACTTTTATTTTTTTATTTGGAATTGTAACTGGTTTGTTGAATTTCGTGAATATTAAAATAAAGTGTTTTATTCAGTAAGCATTGTATTACTTTTAGTGACGCTGTGGATGGTTTATTTTTCATTGAGTATGAATAATATCTTATTCTTTATAGAAAATGTGATTATTACCCTAATTATTATATCAGTGTTTTTATACACACTTCGAACTTGGAGCCATAATGAGAAGATAATAAAACGTTATAATAATATGATTTCAAAAGATCCAGCTAATATTACAACTCTAAACAATAGGTGTGTAGAATTAGCATCTCAAAGAAAATATTTGCATGCAACGATGTGTTTTGACAAAGTCCTTGAAATAGATTCTAATAATGCTGCAGTATTATAAAATAAAGTATAATGCTTAAAAAAGAAAGGAATCATGATAAATCTGAAGAATACCGTTATAAAGCGTTAAAGTTAGATCCGGGTTTAAAAAAATCAAAGGAAAATGGCAAAATGATTTTATCTATTAAAGGGATGAAGATTAAAAAAGTTTAGACACAATTCATCAATTAGATGTACTATTCAGGGTCAATAATATTATATATCTTAATTAAACCTAATTCATGCTATTTATCGATTAAAATGTATTAAATTTATTAAATTAAGAGATTTGATGAGGATTTACTAATTAAGGGGAGAATATAGGAATACAATTAATGGGGTTCATGATTGGTATGATTTTTTATCTTAGGTTCCTCTCGGGGTTAGGTTTTTTAATTGGGGGTATTGCCTTTCTATATGAAAAAAGGAAAAATCCAAAAAAATTAAAAAATTCATACTTGCCAAGTATTCTGCTTATTTTAGCAGGAATTTTCCAATTAATTAGTGCTTTAGCATATGTGTTAGATAAAACATTATAGGCTTATGTTTTTTAATATATATTTACGTTTAGAGGACTATTTTAGAAATTAGAAGAAAAAGGCCAGTAAACTCAATCACTATAAGGAGCGACACATCAAAAATCACGAATTTTGATTAGCTTCAAGTTTTTGACTTATATGTTGATATATTTCCTTGGTTACTCCAACGTTCCTAATAAAATCGTTGGAATATCTGATATCTCCCCTTTGTGGGTTGTCCTTTCTCATGACGTGCTCTATATAATCTGTTATTAATGTTGGTAGTTCAGATGAAATTTATTATTCTACGATTATTAAACATACTATAATTGTGTATTGAAAACGTTTATTTCTATAAGTTGGTTAGATTGCATTATTAAATTCATTTAGGCTATTTAAAATAATATTATCTGCTATTTTTCTATTTTATTAAATTTTAGGTTATTTAGTCTTTTAAACTAAATTTAGTAAAAATATTACATAGTTTTGTGGATGGGAGATTTACTAATTTTTAATGCCATTATTATATTATTAGATAATACTTTTTATAAGTTGACGGATAAGGAATTAATGCGATTTATGATTTAGTTAGTATTAATCAGAAAATATTACTGATTATTATCAATTTTTAAACACTTTCGATCCTTCTTAAACTGTAAACTAAATCCTATGGATGTTTTAATCATAATTTAAAAGAGAAATATTTATTAATAAGGTTTAAATAAATAGGGTGATATGTAAAAATGTATTTAATAGAAGTTTATCACTATTAAGATCAGGGGGAATCAAAATATCAAATAAAAATCTATTTAAGTCTTTAATAAAGTCAATTTTATCATTATTTGTTTTTTTTAATGATATTATTTTTAAAAACAATCATAAATTTTTATTCACTGTAATCGGGGGGAAACAATGGATATAAAAAAGAGTATAGTATTATTGAGTTTTTTTATAATAATCATCTTATTCATGGGGGCTGTTTCAGCAACAAGTTTGAATCTTACTGAGTCAGAACTTGCTTCTTCTGGAGTAAAAAACTATACTGAAGCCCATAATAAACTACCGGGATATGTGGATATATCAGATAAAAACAGTACCACGCCTTCATATTTAAATACAGCCACTAAATTCACGGTAAAACTTAATCAAGGTGTAACCACTCCCGTAGATATTGCCACTGTAGGTAATCCCACCGGTCCGTCAGGATCTGCAACGGGCACCGTATACAAAACAGAATACGTTGATATTGCTAATCGAGTTAGTAATTACATCAACAATAATGGTGTAGCGCCTAATTATGCATCTAGCAGTATAGGAAACATACGCTACGAATCCTTAGTATATATGTATGCAAAAATCTTGAATTATTACTTAATTAACAACCAATTGCCGAATTATGTAAGTGTAGTTTACTATTCAGATACGGATTCGACGGGTGTAGTAATAGATAATATCCCTCCATCTGTAACCAATAACTTACCATCAGGCACTTATGATACTTTAAAAAATGTGACTTTAACAGCCAATGATAGTATTGATCCTAATCCTAAAGTTTATTATAGTGTAGACAATGGCGCTAATTGGAATAATCAGGTTAAAACAGTCACATTAAACCTAAATTCAGGATCAACAACTTTGAAGTATTATGGATTTGATGCATCAGGCAATGCAGGCACAACACAAACTGCAACTTACACTATTAATGCAGCAGCACCACCCAGTGTTACTATAGATGAGTTGTTATACGCTTCTTATTCTGTTCAATCATATATAGAGGCCAATCATGAGCTACCAGCAAACGTGACAATAGCAGAAAAGACAATTACCATGTCACAATTCCTTCAACTAATCAACACGGCGGCAATAAACCTCAATACCAACATAACTACATCCCTACCCCTAGGAAACTATACTTCAGCACTCAATCCTTCAGAAACCATAAGTACAACTGGTAATCTCACAAAAACCGATTATCTTAGCTTAGCAAATAGTGTTAAATCGTATATGGGTTCAAATGGAAGAGCTCCAGATTATATAACAACTAGTTTAGGTAATATGGGTTATGAATCACTGGTTTACACATTTGCACAGGTTTTAAGATCTTATCAAGTGGCAAAGGCATTACCCAACTTCATAAGAATTTTACCCTGGTCAGTTGTTGCCAATAACAATACCACTTTCATAACCATGGACAAGATAAAAAATGCTGCAGACACTGTTCAATCATATATAGAAACTAATCACCAATTACCTGAACATGTGACGATTTCCCAGTCCACAATTACCATGCCTAACTTTTTGAAACTTGAAGTGCTCTACCTCATCAATGCTAAAGAAAATTTATTCCAATCAATTGTATTAAAAAATTATAACACAGCCCCAAACCCCTACGAAAGCATTACCGGCGGTGATCTCAGCGCCACAGACTATTTAAGTGCCACAACTGCTATTAAAGATTTTATGGATACTAATGGATACGCGCCCAACTACAAAACAACCGTAAGGGGCTACATACGATACGAATCACTGGTTTACATGTACGCAGAAATTATAAACTCAGCCAGTGAAAACCTACGATTACCCAACTACATAACACTAACACCGTGGACAACAGTCACGAATACCAATACTGTATTTTTGACCATGGATCAAATAAAAACTGCGGCAAGTTCTGTTAAACTGTATGTAGAAACCAATCACGCCCTTCCAGCCAGTTTAACAATTTCGGGTATTCAAATTACAATGCCTCAATTCTTGAATCTTGAACTTAAAACATTAAAAAATATCAATGCAGGTTTATACCAATCACTTATTCTGCAAAATTACAACACCGCCCCTGGTCCTTCAGAAACGTTAACCAGTGGAAAGATTAACCAAGAAAATTATCTTGTCGTTGCGGACAATATAATCTCTTTCATGTATTCCAATGGTTATGCACCAAACTATGCAGGAACTACGCAGGGAAATATGCGCTATGAAGATCTGGTTTTAATGTACAGTCAAATCTTAAACTACTACAACGTCTACGATAAGGTTCCACAGTATGTCACTGTCCTGCCATGGTCAGTTATTTCAAATCCGAGTACAGTAACTTTCAATGTTGGGCAGATAATTAGTGGGGCAGAAACCGTAAAAACACATATAGAAACTAATCATGCACTACCAAGTAATATAAATATTGCTGGAACTATTGTGAGTATGCCCCAATTCCTGAAACTTTTAACCACATCCCTACATTACATAAACGGCACATATGCTGGTCAGTTAGTTCTGCAGAGTTATGGACTTCCTACAGATACTCCAGAAACAGTTACTGGTGGAAGCTTCAACCAGACACTAGTATCTTGATCTTGCAAGATTGGTTGAGTATTTCATGTATGGTGATGGAAGAGCACCCAACTACCAAAGCAGCAGTCTTGGGAACATAAATTACCCCTCACTTATCTACATGTACAGCCAAATACTAACCTCTTACAAAGCAAATAATTACACTTTACCTGATATTGTCACAGTACGGCCTTGGTCGGTAGTTTCAAACGCCAATACCAAATTCATAACAATTGATCAATTGAAAGATGCGTCCAAAACGGTTAAAACATATACTGAGACAAATCATACACTTCCAAGTTATGTGACCATATCTGGAACACAAGTAACCATGCCTCAGTTCTTGAAACTTTTAGCCACAGCAGTAACAAATATAAATGGGAAACTAAACGCTACAATTGTTTTACAGAATTATAATACAGCAACCAGCCCATCAGAAACCGTGACAGGAGGAAGCCTCAACAATACCTCCTTCATCAACTATGCGAGTAGTATAATCTCGTATATGGATTCAAATGGAAAAGCACCGGACTGTATATCAAGTAATCTGGGAAATGTGCGTTATGAATCATTAGTCTACATGTACTCATTAATTTTAGATTATTATGGAAATAAGACAGCATTGCCTCAGAATGTTACTGTGATACCATGGTCCGTTGTTTCCAATACAAACACTGTATTTTTCAATTTAGATCAGATACAAGATGCTGCCAAAACAGTGCAAGCCTATGTTGAAACTAACCATCAATTACCAACTTCTGTCACAATCGCTGGAACAACTGTAAATATGGCTCAATTCCTTCAAATAACAACTTCCACTGTGTTAAACATAGATAATTCTCTATACACTTCAATTGCCCTTAAAAACTACAACTTACCTTCGAATCCTTCTGAAACCATAAATAAACAACCAATAATCAATAGCGAGAACTACGTTAATCTGGCGAATAATATAATCTCCTATATGTATGCCAATAATCAAGCACCGGATTATAGGACAACCAACTTGGGAGACGTGCGTTTTGAATCTTTGGTCTACTTGTACAGCCAAATAATAAGTTCATACAATGCAACTAAAACATTACCGCAATCTATCACAGTAAATCCATGGGCAGTGATATCCAATACCAGTACGGTCTTTATAACAAACGATCAAGTTAAAAATGCTTCAGAAGCTGTTAAGTCTTATGTTGATGCCAATCATGCACTTCCAAGTACTGTGACTGTTGCAGGAATACAGATAACGATACCTCAATTCTTAAAACTCGCAGCTAAATCAGTTATCAATATTGAAAATTATCTAAATGCATCTGTAATTTTAGAAAGTGTTGGAAACCCAACAAACCCTACAGAAAACATAACCACCGGAACCATACTCAATGACGAATTTGTAGATATGGCCAGTAAAATCATATCCTATATGAATTCCAACGGAACGGCACCAAATAATATCACTGATACCAGTGTAGGAAGTATTATGGGCTATGAATCCCTTATTTACATGTTTTCTAAGATTATGGTATCTTACAATGCCACTGAACATGCTCCTGAAGATGTTTTTGTAATTCCATGGGTCGCGTTATCTAATCCTAATGGGACCTTTAATCTCAGGACCCAGGAGTTATTTAATTCCATACAGGAAGCAATCGATGATCAGGACACCGTCAATGGTGATACTATCTGGTTACAAAAAACAAACTATTTAGAAAATATTGTGATCAACAAAAAAATCACTATAAGGCCGATTTATGGGTGTAACGTAACAGTACAGGCATTAGACCCTAATCTGCCTGTTTTTACATTAAACATCGGTGCAAACGGCACAACAATACAAGATCTGATAATAAATGGATCCACTTATAATGTGGGTATCTTTATCAACAACTCCAATGAAAACCAGATATTCGGGAATAACATCACAAACAACACAAATGGAATCTACGTGTACAACTCCACAGAAAATCTAATTTCTGGAAATGAAATATCAAACAACAGCAACAGCGGCATATTCATAAACATAGGCTCTGATAATGAAATTTCCAGTAACAAGATAAATTCTAACGTTGCTACAGGGATAAATATTCAAAACTCAGATAAAAACAGGATATACAGCAATAATGTCTATACTAATCTGGATGGGATCTATCTAAATAATTCATCAACAGAAGTGCACTTCAATAGGATTGTGGGTAACAGTAGATATGGACTTTATAATGTGGGTAATGGGGCTATTAATGCAACTAATAACTGGTGGGGGTCCAATAACCCCTTGGTTTCTTCAAATAGCCCAAGTGACCTTTGTATTAGTGGAGGAAGTGTTACATATGATCCATGGTTGGTATTATCTATTATTAGCCTCACTGATCGTTCTGATCGTAATGGAACAAACTACAATTACCAAATAACAGCAGATTTAACACATAATAATCAGGGAAACGACACATCATCAGATGGCAATATACCCGATAACATACCTATTTACTTCAATACAACAATTGGAACTATTAACAGTTCTGGAACCACCAAGAAAGGTAAAGCTGAATTAAAACTTACGGGGTCATCAGCAGGTTTGGCTAATGTTTCTGTAACCCTAGATAATCAGACACTCTCCAAATCAGTTAATATTACCAGTGTAAATATCTTGGGGGTTTATAATACTAGAACTCAGGAGAATTTCTCCAGTATTCAGGAAGCAATAGATGATCCAGATACAATTAATGGTGATACTATTATTGTCGGTGAGGGTATATACACAGAAAATGTTGCAGTAACCAAAAGGCTTACCATTAAATCAGCTAATGGCGCCATTGTAAAGGTCAAAGCTAAAAATGAAAATAGAAGTGTTTTTGTAATAAATAATGACGGTACTGGGTCAACAATACTAGGATTAAACATAATCAGTTCCAGTGATTCCTACGGTTTATCTTTAAGCCATGTATTTAATAGCAACCTCATTAACAACACCATATCAGAGAGTAATAGGGGAATTTACTTATATGAATCAGGAAGTAACTCCTTAAATGGAAATATCATCAAAGATAGTTATTATGGAATAGTATTATACAAATCTACAGGTAATAATTTAACTGGAAATATTATAAGGGCCAATGAAAATGGTGTATACCTTTTCAATTCCCATTATAATGTGATGAACGGGAATGCTTTGATTGATAATTACTATGGGTATAACTTCTATCATTCCAACAACAACAATATCACTGGCAATAATGTCACTGGCAACTGGGTGGGAATTTATCTCTATGATACAAACAACAACCTCTTAACTGGCAACACGCTAGCTGATAATGGTGCCGGAGTCACGTATCATAACTCTATTGGTACTGCCATATCAGGAAATAATTTCACTGGTAATTGGTTGACTGATGTTTCAGTAGTGGATGATGGTGAGATGGTAATGGCTACCACCATCTATACTTGTGGACCAGCAGCACTTGCCACAATCCTAAAAATTATGGGAATTTTCACTACCGAAGCGGAAATTGCAAAAATAGCTGAAACCGATGAAACGGGAACCAGTCTCTATGGTCTTAAAATAGCAGCACAATCTAAAGGTTTAACTGCGATTGGGGCTAGATTAACTATTGATCAGCTACAACCTAACTATTTAGTAGTTTTGAATATAGATGGAACTAAGCACTTTGAAATCGTACGCAACATCACCAATACCACGGTTTATTTGTTTGATCCTAACCTTGGAAATATAGAAATGAGCTTAGAGAAATTCAGCGAGCTTTATACAGGAGTTGCACTAATAATAAATGGACAGGCACCAGCTAATGCTACAATATTAACTGATGATGAAATGAGAAACATCAAAGCCCTTTGGCATACAGTAGCAGTGAAACATACGAAGTGGGTAGGAGGATATTGGACTTGGACTTATCGTTGGGTAGGTTTTACTATAACAGTACCTTACAAATTTTCTTTGAAATTTATTCCAACCAGATATTTATTCGGAATACCAATAGGTGGATATTTCCAATATCAAATATATTGGCGTACCATAAGCTTTGGAACTTGGGTGAAAATACCACGCTATGTACCACCAAAAAAGGTAACATATTACACATATATGGATGTCCCAGACAGTATAAACATTAAATTTAATGAAGCTAGTTTTTGGAGTGCTGCAAAATTTGAAGCAAATAAATGGGCGATAATGGGCAGTATTGCCACAGGAGGTTTATCTTACGCGGCGTTGGCGGGTGTGAGTGCAAGTGCTGCACTGCTAGGATGGGATATAAAGGATGGTAGTTATAATCAAATGATGAGAGATCCTTGGCTAGATGTTCAAGTAGATGGAAAAACAGTTTACAAGAGGCATTTTTTACATGGGTATGCATCAATGCCTATTTCACCCATAATTGGCATGTCCCCAGTGATTTCCATGTATTTACTACCCTAAAAATTATTTAATATTTCAAATTTTTTGAAGAATAGTAGATAAGGTGGTAATTATGAATCCAAGACAACACTTGACAATGAGTATTATATTTATTATATCAATTATTTTTCTTTTAATAATAGGTATTTTATCCTATTTAGGAAATCCCTCAAATTTATGTCGCATTCCTTTAATATTTGTCCTTTTAATAGTTATTATATATTCAATATTTGACCTCATGAAATATTATAATAAAAAAGTTTATGTGTTGGTTATCACTATGCTTTTAGTGATAATGTGGGTAATAGGTTTAATTGCACTGTTCACCCAAATAGATGAGATCACCTGTTCTACCGCAATATACTACTTAGAAGTAGGATTAATCACATTTTTATTCTTTTTATCAGTTCCATTTACATTCAAAGGAAAATTATAGCTTAGTAAATAATTCAAAAAGATAATACATATGGGATATTAAAATGAAAATATTATCAGAAAATAAGAGCCTAAATGAGGGGCATACCTAGGAAAATTGTTGTTTTAGTTTCATTATTGTGTATATTGCTGTTTTTAAGTTTTAACACGGTTTCTGCAGTGAATGTGTCTTCAGAACAAGTGTGTAGTGCGTCGGGTGTTGTTAAAGATCATTGTAGAAGTGAATCATACGCTTCCAAGTGGTGTGGATGATGGTGAGATGGTAGTGGCTACCACCATCTACACTTGTGGACCAGCAGCACTAGCTACAATCCTAAAAATTTGGGAATATATTCCACCGAAGGGGAACTATCAAAATTAGCTGGCACAGATGAGACCGGGACGAGCCTCTATGGTTTAAAAATAGCAGCACAATCCAAAGGATTAACTGCAATCGCTGCCTTTTTAACCATTGAACAATTACAACCCAACTATCTAATAGTTTTAAATATAGGTGGAACCAATCACTTGAAATTGTTCGCAATATAACTAACAACACAGTTTATCTATTTGATCCCAACTTAGGGTACATTGAGATGAGCCTTGATAAACTCAATGAACTCTACATGGGAGTAGCGCTGATCATCAATGGTCAAGCACCGGCAAATGCTACGATATTGACTGATGATGAAATGAGGAATATCAAAGCAAAATTCCACTGGGAAAAAGTAGAACATACCCGTTGGATACCAGGTTATGTTTTTTATACATATTTAAGATAAATATAATAATTAAAATACCTTCCATTTCTTTAAAATGGGTTCCTCCATACAAATTATGGGGGTGGTTATACATACCTGGACACTACGAGCTACGTTTCGGTTGGAAAATTATTAATGTTGGAATTTCAATTCGAATATATCATTACGTGCCTCCACGTAAAATAACATATTATACATACAAAGAGTCTCCGATGCCAATGACATACCAGTATATTTTGCATACAATACTAATATGAATCAAGCTGTAAAACGCATACAATGGTGGTTGGAAAATTGTTGGGGGTATGGCAGCTGTTACTTATGGTGGCCCAGGAGGATGGATCTTGGGGGCTGGTGCTATTTGGGAAGGAGGAAATGAATATTTACAACATTTAAATGAGACAGGTAGAGGAGATGATTATCGTTTTTCAGATCCTCTCTTTTACCTATAATTTTCTATTTAATTTTATAGGGGGACAATTAATTGGTAAAAGTTAGGAACAAGATATCATTAGTTATTGGATTTTTCTTGATGTTTATTATTATAGCCATAGTTGTAGGTAGTCAAATATCTCTAATTTTAATATATTTGCTCTTATTTGCACTATATTCAATTTTAAATGGAATTTCATCCTATAAAACAGAGATATTATATGTAATTCTCGGTGTCATTACATTAATATCCGTTTTCATTTGGTTAATAAACCAAAAGTCATCATTATCTTTTGAAGTGATACTTGGTGTTATTCTTGGGATTATAACCATAATATTGGGAATAGGAGTACTTTTTGAATATTTTCCAAAAAAATGGATACAATGGTATTAAAAAAGTTCTTAATACTTTAATGTACGTGGGGGGGTATTGCTGGAGGTGTTAGTGTCACAGGCTTGTCTATTTTAGCAATACCAGGTTCATCCGGTTTAGCAACTCCTTTAGCTTACTTGGGGGTAATTGGTGGAATAACTACTGCCACGGGTAGTGCAGGACTTTTGTATCTAGAGGTTCAAGGATCCTGGTATAATCCGGATCCATATCCAATAGCCGGTGGTGGGGGAGCCTTTTAATAGTATTTTGGGGTTCATTTTAAAGGATCCTTATACCATTTTTTAAGATATTGGGAGTTAATAATGAAACAAGAAATAGGTTTAATTTTGAAGATAATAGCTGCTATTGTTGTCTTTTTTTCCGTTTTTGCAATGACGGATAATATTTCTAAGTTAATGGGTTATCTAGTAGTTTCTATATTTTTGATCTTTATCCTTTTTGATACTTACAGGATGACAAAATATAATTACAAACTCTTCTATTTGGTCTATTTAATTATTTTGGCGTTACAGGGGGTTATGTTAATACAGTTGGTGATTTTAGTCTTTTACGAGACATTTTCCTCTATTTTAAAAGGTTTATTCACGTATATGATGATCTTTGGCTTAATATTAATCTTCATTTCAAATATCTTTACATTTATTATAATCTATAATCTTTCGGATAAAACACAAATAACCTCTTTTTACAGGTTCAAAAAAAGAATAATAAAAGAATAAAATGTTTAATGTGAAAGGGCAGGCTATTTGACATGGTTACTTACAGTGTGAGTACTTTCTGAATATTTTCCAAAAATATGGATACAATGGTATTAAAATGAAAATATTATCGGAAAATATGGGTCTAAATGAGGGGCATATATATGGGAAAATTGTTTTTTTAGTTTCACTATTGTGCATATTGCTGTTTTTAAGTTTTAACA
>JABNAD010000616.1_pt1 | contig 18790 bp, 16 predicted proteins | sample 7240381 | NCBI WGS metagenome assembly JABNAD01 (sample SAMN11332834, study PRJNA596920) | anaerobic digester metagenome | biome: digested sludge; isolation source: digested sewage sludge-derived enrichment culture grown on H2/CO2 | place: Germany: Goettingen
CATCCAGACATTCCAGAACAGAGGGTGCGTTTGCAATAATTCCTTTACAGCCTTCTTCCTTACAATCCAAAACCCGCAAAGGATTCTTTTCAAAACGCTCCTTGCAAGTTGGGCAAAGCTTATCCAGATTTTTCCCAATAAACTCTCGTAAGGTTTTGTTGTAGCGGCTACGGCAATCTGGACAGCCTAAGCTGTTCATCCGCAGCTCAACCCCTTCAATACCCATTTCTTCCAACAAAGCCGCCGCTACAGAAATGGATTCTGCATCCTGGGCAGGGCTGTAGGAACCTAGCATCTCTACGCCAAATTGGTGAAACTGACGCTGACGCCCCGCTTGGGTATTTTCACAGCGGAAGGTAGGTGAAATATAGTAGAGCTTCGTTGGCTGCGCCTGATTGTGCATACCATGCTCAATATATGCGCGGGCAACACCTGCAGTACCTTCGGGACGCAACGTTAAAGAACGATCTCCGTCATCTGTAAAGGTATACATCTCCTTTTGCACAATATCTGTGGTTTCGCCCACACCTCGTACAAAAAGCTCTGTAAATTCAATTATGGGTGTTCTGATTTCGCCAATGCCAAAGGTATGGCAAAGCCGTCTCATTTTATTTTCGATTTCCTGCCAAGCAGTTACCTCTGCCCCAAAAATATCCTTTGTGCCTTTCACCAACTGAATCATTTCCATCCTCCTTTAGGTAATCCCTGCTCCTTGCGGGCAATCATTTCATCAATTCTTGCGATATAGTCCTCAACGCTCTTAACATTAAAAACACGCTCAATTTTATCGGTAACAGGATCCACAGTTTTTGTGCTTGCGCCTGCCCCCGCCGCTAAAACCGTCTGTTTTTCTTCCATAATTTGAACGTTATATACGCCCTCTTTTCCGGGATGACAGTAACCAACGTTTTCAAAATTCCCCACCATATTTTTCTGGCGGTACATGTAATAAGGCTCCATGCCCATTTTTTCTGCATACTCCGCGGTAATGGAAAGCATTTTTTCCAAAGCATCCGCCGTGGATAGGGTGTGCTGATCGAATTCTTCTTTTAAACGAGAAGCACGTTTTACTGCCAAGGTGTGCACTGTGATATTATCTGGAGCCAACGCAAGAATTTCCTCCATTGTTTGCTCCACATCTTGTGGTTCTTCCCCTGGTAAGCCTAAAATCAAATCCATATTAATATTTTCATGTCCCAATTCTCTGGCTTCATGAAAAACACGGCGAATATCTTCCACAGAATGCTTTCTACCGATGCGCTTTAATGTTTCCTCATTCATGGTTTGGGGATTAATGGAGATACGGTTTACGCCATGTTCCTTCATAATCCGCAGCTTTTCCTTGGTGATGGTATCAGGGCGCCCTGCTTCAACAGTATACTCCATGTCCTCCGTATGAAAAAGCTCAGCCACCTTTCCCAAAAGGCGCTTTAATTGCAGTTCCGAAAGGGAAGTAGGGGTTCCCCCTCCGATATAAATATTCTTCAGATCAAAGTCCTTAGCATATTCAGCCAAGAATTCCAATTCCCGGAACATAGCATCCAAATATTCATCTACTCTATCTTTATATTGTGCCAAAGGGTATGCAGTAAAGGAACAATATAAGCATCTGGTGGGGCAAAAAGGAATGCCGATATACAAACTGATATCGTTGGGTTTATTTTTACCCAAAAGCTTTTGTTCCGCCTTGGCAACGGTAAGGGCAAGTCTCGCCTTATGCTCCATCACCAGATAGTCCTTTGTCAAGTATTCCAAGGAAAATTCATCGCTTTTCCCTTCTGCCAAAAGCCCACTGACAATCTTCGCAGGACGAACCCCCGTAAGCAATCCCCATTGGGGACGCAATCCAGTATCTTCCTTTAGCAGCTCATAGATTGCAAGCTTTACCAGACGTTTCCTTTCTTTTTCTGATGCATCCTCCCCATAGGGCAACGACCACTGATTTACCTTCTCTCCATCACGATAAAGCGTTGCCGAAGCAATGCCATTTTCCATACAGCTGATTACGGATAAGCCTGAAGACCCAACTTCCTCCGCTCGAATATAATGAAGATTTGGATAAAAAACCTGAATCATTGTCTGTACATCATTTTGCAGTTCATGTCCCTGAAGAATATAGTGTATCATTATAATTCCCTTTGCTTTAAAATATTTTTTCGCTATCCAAAAGCAGTGTAACAGGGCCGTCGTTTACCAAGGCAACTTTCATATCCGCCTGAAACTGACCTGTTGCAACTTTTTTGATAGGCATTTCCTTTGCTTTTTCACACAATCTCTCAAACAGACCTGCCGCCACATCCGGCGCCGCTCCGCTGGAATAACCGGGTCTTCTGCCCTTTCTCGAATCGCCATAAAGGGTAAAATTAGGTACAATTAATAGCTCACCATCAATATCCAAAAGAGAAAGGTTCATTTTTCCGTTCTCATCCTCAAAAATCCGAAGGTTTGCAACCTTATCCAGCATATAGTCCATGGTCTTTTCATCATCAGTCCCCAGCATGCCGAAAAGCACCATAATGCCTTTTCCAATTTCACCGATTACCTCACCATCCACCGTAACACTGGCACTTGTCACTCTTTGCAATACACCACGCATAAGCTCCTCCTGTCTTAACCTGTCACACGTTCTATATCTATAACATCTTTTACACCTTTAATTCGTTTTGTAATTCGCACCAACTGATCCTTTGTTCTAATCTCTAACGTAATATTGAAGATTGCCAACATATCTTTGGTGGTACGAATATTAAAGCCCTTCACCGCAACATCCTCATCCGCCAATAGCCTGCTAATTTCAAACAATAGCCCTGTTCTGTCGTTGGCAATCACTCGAATTTCAGCCCAATAAGCTGCACTCAAAACATCCCCGTGGGTATACTGTGCATCCCACTCCGCATTGATTAAACGGCCTCTTTCATCATCACTTAAATTCATAATATTGACACAGTCTGTTCGATGAATGGTAACCCCACGGCCTCTTGTAACAAAACCGATAATTTCATCCCCAGGCACAGGGCTGCAACATTTTGAAAAACGCACTGCAACTTCGCCAATTCCTTCAACCACAATACCACTTTTGCTTTTTTTCTTCTTGGGTATGGGCTTTTGGTCAACGGTTTTTTCAAAATCCTCTAATATTTCCTCTGCAGTCTGTTTCTTTCGCTTCTCTTTTAAATACTCATCAATCAGACGGTTTGCAACCTGTCCCTCCTTAATTCCACCGTAACCAATAGCAGCCATAATGGAATCCCAGTTTTTGAAATCGTATTTATCCATAATCAGCTCCATCCACTCGGGACGCAGAAGGTCATTGGACGCATAGCCCTTTTTCTTCATGTCGCTGAGGAGCATTTCTTTCCCGCGAAGAATATTATCTTCCTTTTCTTCCTTCTTAAACCACTGCTTAATTTTCGATCTGGCCTGAGAGCTTTTAACCAAAGTAAGCCAATCTCGGCTAGGTCCCCTTGAATTTTGTGAGGTCATAATCTCAACAATATCACCATTCTGAATATTATAGTCGATGGTTACCATGCGATTGTTCACCCTTGCCCCTACCATTTTATTTCCCACGGCAGAATGAATCATATAAGCAAAGTCAATAGGGGTAGAATCTTTAGGCAGTTGCACCACTCGGCCTTGGGGCGTAAAAGCATAAACCTGGGTGGTAAACACATTTAAGTCCAGCTTAATGGTATCCAGATATTCCTTATTATCGGACATATCCCTTTGCCACTCCAGAATCTGGCGTAGCCATACAAGCTTTTCTTCCTCAGTCTTTTCACTGGTGTCTCCTGTTTTACCCTCTTTATATTTCCAATGGGCAGCAATACCATATTCACTGGTTCTGTGCATGTCCCAAGTACGAATCTGTATTTCAAATGGCTGGCCGTTGGGGCCAATCAAAGTATTATGCAAGGACTGATACATATTAGGCTTTGGCATGGCAATATAGTCTTTAAACCGTCCCAACATTGGGGTATACATGGTATGCACAATACCCAAAACCGCATAGCAGTCCTTAATGCTATCCACAATGGCACGAACGGCAAACAAGTCATAAATTTGATCCAAAGTCTTATTCTGGTTCACCATTTTTTTATAGATACTGAAGAAATGCTTGCTTCTGCCTTCAATCTTGCCGGAAATTCCGGCTTCATCCATTTTAGTCTTAACCTCAGTCACAATGCTTTGAACAAAGGCTTCTCTCTCTACCCTTTTTTTCTCAATCTTTGCCGCCAAATCGAAATATGCTTCCGGATTCAAATATTTAAAACAAAGATCTTCCATTTCCGTGCGGATTTTGGAAATACCAAGTCTATGGGCTAAGGGAGCATAAATATCCAAGGTTTCTTGGGCTTTTTCATGCTGTTTCTCAGGCGTCATATAATTCAGCGTACGCATATTATGAAGTCTGTCTGCCAGCTTAATTAAAATAACGCGGATGTCCTTGGCCATAGCAAGGAACATTTTGCGGTAATTTTCCGCCTGAATTTCTTCCTTGGTTGTATAAGAAAGCTTCCCAAGTTTTGTAACGCCATCAACCAAAGAGGCAACTTCTTCACTAAATAACTTGGCGATATCATCATGGCTGTAGTTGGTATCTTCAATCACATCATGGAGAATCCCTGCCACGATAGATTCCATGTCCAATTCCAGTTCCGCTAAGATATATGCTACTTTTAAGGGATGGATTACATATGGCTCGCCTGATTTTCTTTTTTGTTCCTTGTGGGCATCTGCTGCCAGCTCATACGCCCTTTCAAGCATACTGAAATCTTTAGACGGATGATACTGTTTAATCCGCTCCAGTAGCTCTTGGAATAATTGTTCTGCTGTTGCCATGTCCATCACCTCCTTATTTTTTATGACTCTTGTCATTTTATTACATAAATGTCGAAAAAACCTGTAAAATTGATTATAACTTCTCAAACCTATATTTTCAAGGAAATTCTCTTAATTCACAGTAAGCCCTTATCATACTTCAGGCTTAAAATTCTCTTCAAACTTTCCTTCACTTGTGCTTCTTGAATACGTCCATCCTGAACCCCATGCAGCAAGGCCTCATATGCTTCATCCAAATCCGCCGGCATTAACACGATATCGATACCTGCAGAAACTGCCATTACCGCCGATTCGCCTACACCATAGTAATCTGAAATCGCCTGCATATTCATTGCATCAGTTATGACAATGCCATGATAACCTAAATCCTGCCTCAAAAATCCCACAGCTTGGGCTGAAAGGGTTGCAGGAAGATTATCCGAAGTTGCATTTGGTGTTTTAATATGCCCTACCATAACAAAATCAACACCCGATGCAATGGCCTTTGCAAAAGGAACAAACTCAACTTCTTTCAGTCTTTCCAAATCATGGGAAACAAATACCTCTCCTTTATGACTATCTGCTGCGGTATCTCCATGTCCAGGAAAGTGTTTTACCGCACCACTGACCCCCGTCCCTTGTAAGCCTTTGAGAAATGCGCAAACCATATCTCCAGCTTTATTGGGCTCATTTGAATAAGCCCGGGTTCCTATGACAGGATTATCAGGATTTGTATTCACATCCCCTACTGGGGCAAAATCAACATTTACACCCATTTCTGACAAGGTTCCCCCTATGGATTTTCCAGCCGCCTCCGCCTGTGCTGGTTCTGTCATCTCTCCTGCGGCGGGAATTGTTTCATGGGGTATATTGCTTTTATTCAAACGGGAAACCCTGCCGCCTTCTTCATCAATTCCAATGAATAAAGGAATTTCTGCAGCATTTTGCAAATCCTTCGTTAATTTCTGAGTCTGTTCTAGGGTATCAAGGTTTTCTGCAAATAAGATTACGCCACCCACATGATATTTCTTTACTTTTTCTGCGGCTGTCTGGCTTAACACCGTCATACCGCTTCCATCCTCATTATTTCTAAAATCAACCATAAATAACTGACCAATCTCTTCTTCTAAGCTCATTGCATCCATTTTTTCCTGAATTGCTTCCTGTTTCATTTCCTCAGCAGTTTTAACCACTTCTGTTGGTGGCTCTTGTTCTGTTTTATTGCCACAGCCTGTTCCAAGACACATTACAGCAATCAGTATGCCTGCTATCCATCGCTTCATATTCATACCCCTTTTCCTTAATGCTAACATTATAGTCTTTTTTATTTAAAAAAAACAGTATTCATTTTATTTTTCTTTTGATTTCAATAAAAAAATAAATGTATTGTAGTTATCCTGTCTTGCTTTCAAAAGACTTTCCTCTGCCCCTATTCACCTTTTCTCCTCTTTTATGATATACTTACAAAATTGGAGGAATGTTGGGATGAAACGTTGGCTACTAAAAAGATCTAAAATTGACACAGCAATCATGTCAAAAGAATTGGGGATAAAGGAAGCTGTTGCTTGTGTATTGGCAAACAGAGGCTTGGCAGAACGACAGCAGTCTAAAAAATTTATATATGGAACCATCGATGAACTAAGGGATCCTTTTCTCATGAAGGATTTCAGTTTGGGAATAAATTTAATCGCAAAGAGCATTCGGGAGAATAAAAAAATCGCTGTTTACGGAGACTATGATGTAGATGGCGTTATGAGCACCACAATCCTTTACCGTGCCATTTTGAAATGTGGTGGAACAGCCGTTTATTATGTCCCCCACAGGCAAAAGGAAGGCTACGGTTTAAATTTGGACGCCGTGGAGGCCTTGGCACAAGAAGGAATCAGTGTACTCTTTACTTGTGATAATGGTATCGCCGCCTTAGCAGAGGTAAAAAGGGCCAAGGAACTGGGGATGACCATTGTTATTTTAGACCATCATGAACCTGGTTTTATAAATGAAGACGGTTTAGAAAAAGACATCCTTCCCGTTGCAGATGCCATCATCGACCCAAAGCAAAGAGATTGCGACTATCCCTTCCCTATGCTTTGTGCTGGAGGAATTGCCTATAAATTTGCATTGCATTTATTGCAAGCGTTTGACATAAAGGATGAGAAGCTGGAAAAGGAATTCCTTTGCTTTGCTGCCATTGCAACAGTTTGCGATATTGTTGATTTACTGGATGAAAACAGAATTTTAGTTCGCTGTGGTCTTTTGGAAATCTCTGAAACAGAAAATATTGGTTTGCAATCTTTGCTTGAGGAAACAGGAATTTCAGGCAAAACAATCAATGAATATCATCTTGGCTTTATGATTGGCCCTTGCATTAACGCCACGGGCCGACTGCAAAGCGGTAAAAAAGCAGTAGAATTATTCTGTGAAGAGGATGCCAAAAAGGCAAAAGAAATTGCTCAGACCTTGATTTCCTTAAATGAAGAGCGTAAAACCTTAACCACCCAGGCTACAGAGCGCGCCATGAAACGTATTGTTCAAGAGAATCTATATAATGAAAAAGTACTTATTTTGTTTGATGAAGAAACCCATGAAAGCATTGCAGGAATTGTGGCAGGAAGGCTAAAGGAAAGCTACTATCGCCCTGTGGTATTAATTACCGCAGCAGAAGATGGTGCAAAGGGTTCAGGAAGAAGCATTGAGGGATACCACTTATTTCAATCCCTCTATCAGTGCAAAGAGCTGTTCACTCGTTTTGGCGGCCACGCCATGGCTGCCGGGTTGTCTCTACCCAAAGAAAATATCTCTTTGCTTAGAGAAAGACTGAACAATGCATGCCAATTAACAGAAGAACAAATGACTCCCGCCTTGCGTTTGGAAAAGCAACTGGGATTTTCTGAAATCGACATGGAATTGGCAAAGCAATTAAGAGCCTTAGCTCCCTTTGGAAAGGAGAATCCTTCTCCCCTATTCGCCTCAAAAAATATTTCTGTGGACAGGCTGGATCTTATTGGTAAGAATAAAGATATCCTACGCATGACATTATCTGAAAAGGCCAGCGGGGTTCGCCTCCAAGCCTTATCCTTTGATGGTTATTCCCAAATGCTGTGTTTATTAAAAGAATTGTATCCTGACGAAAATTGTGATAAAATATTGAGTTGTGGGAAAATAGGCCATACACTTGATTTTGCATATACTATAGAAATCAATACATATAACGGCAGAAATTCCGTGCAGTTAATGATAAAAGACTTTAGGCTTTCAAAATGAGGAGGAGCATCAAATGGAATTGAAGGATAAAATCAGATCTATTCCCGATTACCCTGAAAAAGGTGTCATGTTTCGGGATATCACCACTCTGCTAAAGGACGCAGAGGGATTGGTAGATGCGGTAGATCAGATGCAGAAAAAGCTGGAAGGATTGGAATTCGACTTGGTTTTAGGACCAGAATCCAGAGGCTTTATTTTCGGTATGCCAATTGCATATAATTTAAAAAAGGGATTTATCCCCATCCGAAAAAAAGGCAAACTTCCCGCAGAGGTTGTCAGCAAAGACTATTCTCTGGAATACGGAACAGCTACCATTGAAATGCATAAAGATGCTGTAAAGCCCGGACAAAAGGTAGTCATCATAGATGACCTTTTGGCTACAGGGGGCACAGCCAAAGCCATTGTGGATATGGTTGAAGGCGTTGGGGCCGAAGTGGTTTCTATGAACTTCCTCATTGAATTAGGCTTTTTAAAGGGTCGAGATGTTTTGGAAGGCTACAAAGTGGAAACAGTCATTCATTATTAAAAATAAAAGGGTGTCGATTCTGTCGACGCCCTTTTTTCTTTGAGAAAACTCTTTATTCCGTTAATGGGAGGTACCATTTTTTAAGGAATGGTACCTCCAAAAACCTATGAGTTGCAGTAAAAATGGCTTTCAACGTTTATAATCGGGGGATTATGCAGTAGAATTTTTGCCGCACTCCTAGGGGTTAAGAAACAAACTGATTCTTTTCTGATTGTTCTGTTTTATCCGTTTTATAGTTTTCATAACTAGGCGCAACATGCGTAGTTTCTTCCCAAAGCTGCTCCGCACAAGGTGCCCAGTTTTTTGCATATTCATGGCATTTTGCGCAAAGATGCTCAGGAGATTCAGGTGATTGTAAATCCGTAGATTTGGCACCTGTTTCCCGAACCATTTTTTCTAAAAACCCAGGATTTTCAAGCATTGGGCAAGGTTTTAAATGATTTTTATTAAAGGGCTGATTCTCCCTGTAGGCCATAAATAAAGGCTGTTTCAAAATTTCAAGCAAGGTATGGGTGCGAATGTTTGCGTTGGAATAATGGATAAACACACAAGGCTCCGCATCGCCATTGGCATTAATATGAAAATAGTTCCTCCCGCCGGCAATACAACCGCCGACATACTCTCCATCATTTTGGAAATCCATAGTAAAAATTCCTTTTCCATGGCGCATATTTCTAATTTCCCGCACACGGTGATACATAAATTCCCGCTGCTCTGGGCTTGGCAGCAAGTCAACGGCGGCATCATTTCCCACAGGCATATAGTGGAAATAAAATGCAAATCTATTTCCCTTTTGAACCATTAAATTCAGAAAATCTTCACTAACCACAGTCTCCACATTCTTAGATGTGTAGCATATGGATGTGCCGAAAATCAAACCATGTTTTTTAAGTAAATCCATAGCCAGCATCACTTTTTCAAAAACCCCCACGCCTCTGCGTAAATCATTTACCTCTCCAAAGCCTTCCAAGCTGAGTGCGAGATAAAAATTACCCACCCTCTGCATTTCCTTGCAAAGAGCTTCGTCAACCAATGTTCCGTTGGTATATGCCAAAAAAACACAGTCATGATGCTTTTTGCACAGACGGATAATATCAGCCTTTCTTACCAGGGGCTCTCCCCCTGTCAGCATATAAAAATAAACTCCCAAGGCCTTTCCCTGCTCTATCACCCCATCCATTTCTTCAAAGGATAGGTTTAGCTTGTTCCCATATTCAGCAGCCCAGCATCCGGTGCAGTGCAAATTACAAGCGCTGGTTGGATCCATAAGAATTACCCAAGGAACATTACACTGATGTTTTTCCCGCATTTTTCTAGTCGTTTTGGTGCTGTAAAAAAATGATTCAAAAACCAAATTCATTGCTGTTGTTTTGAGCACGTTTGGATGGACTTCTTCAAATATCCTATTTATGTATCCATACAATGTTGCATCCTTATCACAAACTAGCTCTCTGAAATCATCAAAATTTACATCAAATTTCTCCCCAGACATATAATTCTCTGCAAGGTTAAGGAGTTTAAGAATCATTTTTTCCCGTTCCTCCTCCGGACAATTCAATACTCTATGTATGGCTGTACTGAACGCCAGCTTTCCCGCTGTGTGTGAAAATGTTCCCATGGTAATTCCTCCCCTTTATGATTTTATTGCCAAACAGATAGGCTTTTGTTAATGAAATACCGCCCCATTCATTCCTTAGGTAACCTCTTTCACTGTATAAATCACAACCCAAAGGTTTAAGCACCCCTCTAAAAAAAAGATTAAACCCATGACATACTTTAGATTGAAAATATAAATTAGCCCATATTTTAATAACCTTTCCATAGGTGGTACAACAAAAAGGATTGCGCTCAACGCAGTAAAAACCGCCAGTATAAGAATACTCCACCATTTTTCCATCCCAAACCTCTTTGCTTCCAAGGAGGTTTGAATTTTTAAAACAGCATCTATGAAAACAGCAAATCCAATAATATTCAAAAAATTATTCTGCACTTCTTGTTTAAAGCAATAGAATAATAAACCTATCACAAGATAAAAAATCCCCATGGCAAAATCAAACTGGAATGCCAGTTGATACGTATCTTTACTAAAATAGCAAAAAAATTTTATGATTCCATATCCAATAAAAACGGCACATAAAAAATTATATAAAATATTTAACCCTATTCTTTGTCCAAAAAAGAAAAAGCAGACCCCAAATAATAGGAATAAAAGAGCCGGTATGCAAGATATGATTTTTATTTTGCTCATTGTTTTCAAGACAACACCTCCAGTATCTGCTCTTTTCAGTTTACCGTTGTACCATTGGGATTAGTATGGATAAAAAAAGAGAAATGCACAGTTTTTGGGCACTTCTCAAACTTTGTCTAAATATCAATGGCCTTTCTCTTTGTATGTAAAGCTTTTTAATGCCATCTCAACGGTATTCTCAAAAATATCAGACATCTTTCTAATAAAAATTTGAGAATCTTCTTCCATACCGCTTTTGATCCAATTAATAATCATGCCTACCACCGAAAAACGATAGTAATCGCATACAAATTTTTTATTTTCTGGAGCAATTTCTCCATCTATTCTTAGCTGCTCAATGTAATTTTGCAAAATAATTTCTGACACAGTATTTAAGTGCCCCACAAAAACCTCTCGGCTTTTAGAGTGATAAATATGGATAATGGATCCTCTATAACTGGTAATAAAGGCGGCAATGCGCTGAAACTCTTCATAACAGCTACCACCTCTCTCCTGTTCCTCTAAAACCTTATTTGTTTCCGTTTGAAAAATATCTCCCATTAGATCAAAAATATCCTTATAGTAATAGTAAAAAGTATTGCGGTTAATTTCACATGCCTCCACAATATCTTTCACCGTAATTTTATCAAAAGATTTTTTCAAAAGAAGATTTAAAAAATTCTCACGAATTGCTTTTTTTGTAAACTGAGACAAGGTTATCACCCCTATATCATTATTACGCAAACTGTGCGCCCTCTCATACAAGCATACGAAAACATCTCCACTCTAATACATATAAAATACCATTAATTTGAATCAATGGAAAGGTTTTTTCTAAATTTTGTATATTTTTTAACAAGTTTTGCAATTTGCTCTATAAAAGTTTATATGTCTTCTCTTTTCTTATGGTAATCTCCTTGATTCATACCTTACTTTTGTATTCCTTGCTATTTACTAGGTTTTTTGTTATTATAAAACTGAATGTAAAATAATTAAAACGGCATTTAAAATATGCTCTGATGAGCTACATAAAACAAAGTATATGGGTATTGCATCACGCCTATCAGGTACAAAGGAGAAAAATATGTTTGGTCAATTTTTTGTGTTATTTGGTTTAATGGCTGTGGGCTATATTTGCAGTAGCAAAAAGTTTTTAAATGGGGAAATGACCATCGGAATAGGAAATATCGTCCTATTTTTTACCATTCCAGCCATGTTGTTCACTACCTTAGCCAATACCAAGGTGGAACATGCTATGCTGACAAATTTTGCACTCATGGTAGGCCTACAATTTATAAGTATGCTCCTTTTCGGGCGAATTCTTCGGCAATACTACCGCTTTCGCGGATTTCAGGAAGAACTTCTGAATATGCTGGAGGTTACCGGCGCCTCCGTAAATAATGCCTTCATCGGCTTTCCCATTGCTTTGATGTTTTTTGGAGAAGAAGCCGTTGTGTATATGTCTGCCAGCGTTTTAGGGTTAAATCTTTATGTTTGGAGTATCGGGTTATATATCATTAAAGGAATTAAAGGGGAACGCTTGGGAACAATGCTTCGCACCTTACTCAAAGGTGCAATCAACCCCAATATTTCCTCCATTTTGTTGGGTCTTTTTGCCTCAGTTGTTGGGCTGATGGGGTACATCCCCGATTTTGTTCAAGAATTAATCAAATCATTGGGAGTCATTTCCACGCCTCTCTCTCTGATTTACATAGGCGCATTAACAGGAAACAGTGGTCTTAAATTATTATTGAAGGATAAAAAATCTCTAGAAGCCAGCCTTTCCAAAATGATTTTAATGCCCATTTTGGCCTTTATTTTTATTTATTTCATTCCCCTTCAACCGTTGATGAAGGCTGTGTATTTTCTTTCCTTGGCTTTGCCCTCTGCCGCCATCGTCCCTATGGTTGTGGGTCGTTATGGTGTTGGTGTAGAAACCTCTTCAAAGATGGTTATGCTTACAACGGCATTTTCCATGGCAACACTTCCTCCTTGTATTGCCATCTGCCATATTTGGGTATAATATATATGAAAAATTTTGAAATATGGGATAAAACGCTTGAAAATGCTTGCACACCTTTCTGGATTATGTTATAATTCTGAATTGTGATTACGGATGGTCCAATGATGCATCAAAGGGATGGCATCAAGAACATCTTTGTAGGAAGGAGGAAATAAAATGGATATTATTAGAGAACTGGAAAAAGAACAGCTGAAAAGCGAAGTTACTCCTTTTAATGTTGGTGACACAATTCGTGTTTTCGCGAAGGTTGTGGAAGGCACCAGAGAAAGACTTCAGATGTTTGAAGGCGTTGTAATTAAAAGACAGGGCGGCGGCATCAGAGAGACTTTTACAGTTAGACGTATTGCTTCTGGCATTGGCGTAGAGAGAACATGGCCTTTGCACTCCCCTAGAATTGACCATATCGATGTTGTAAGACGCGGTATCGTTAGACGTGCAAAACTTTTCTACTTGAGAGACAAAGTTGGCAAAGCAGCAAAAGTAAAAGAAGTACTCAGATAAAAAATTTACCTCGGTGGAACTGTTTCATCGAGGTTTTTTTCGTAGGCGACAAAGATCTTTGTCGCCTACGAAAAAAACACAGATGGATACTGATCAAACACAGTTTCAAAGTTTGATTTTTGCGTCTAAATGCACACATGTCAGGAGGAGACAACGGATGGATCAAGAGGAACAAAGCACCATGGAAGCGCAAGAACAAATTCCAGAAAAAAAGAAAAAAGAGTATCCCTTTTGGGTACAATTGCTTTTTTTACTGGCTTTGGTCTTTGTGCTTCGCACCTTTGTAATGGGAACAGTTTATGTAAAGGGTTCCTCCATGGAGCCGAACTTTCACCATGGAGATTTGGTATTTGTCAATAAATTAGCTACTTCTATAACATCCCCTAAAAAAGGAGATATTGTAATATGTCAGTTGAATTCCGATGGTCAAAAGGAAAAAATCATCAAGCGAGTAATTGGTTTGCCTGGAGATGTCATTGATCTTGTTTGGAATGGAGATAGCGAAAATGTAGAATACTATCTTTATATCAATGATAAGCTGATTGAAGAGCCCTATATCAATGAACCAATTATGACACAAGGTGATATTGATTATCCCTTTACCGTGCCTGACGGAAGCTATTTTGTAATGGGCGATAACCGAAATGCCAGCTCGGATAGCCGAAGGGAATCCATCGGGCCAATTGCAAAAAAGAATTTATACGGAAAGGTCATATTCCGTTTATTTCCCTTTGACGGATTCGGACCGATTTCTTAAAGGAAGGAACAAATAATTATGAATATTCAATGGTACCCTGGACATATGACCAAAACACGTCGTATGATGGAAGAAACCATTTCACTGGTAGATATCGTGATTGAGCTGGTGGATGCACGCATCCCCTATAGCAGCAAAAATCCCGATTTGGACACTTTGGCAAAAAATAAGCATCGTATTATTCTTCTAAATAAATGTGACTTGGCAGACGATAGAGCCACTGCAATTTGGACAGATTATTTCGAAAAGCAAGGCTTTCGTGTAATTCAAATGAACTCCCTAAAGGGAACAGGAATGAATCAGGTTACTGACGCCGCAAGAAGCCTGATGCAAGAAAAAATAGAAAAGCTAAAGGCAAGAGGCCGTATTAATGTGCCTATCCGCAGCATGATTGCAGGCATTCCTAATGTTGGAAAATCTACATTCATTAATAAGTATGTGGGAAAAGCAATGACAAAAACCGGAGATAAACCCGGCGTAACAAGAGGAAAACAATGGATTAAGCTGAAAAAGGATTTCGAACTATTAGATACACCCGGTATTTTGTGGCCAAAATTTGAAGATCAAGAAGTGGGTTTAAAACTTGCCTTTACCGGTGCAATCAATGATGATATCTTAGATGCAGAAACTTTAGCTATATCCTTCCTAGACCATCTGCTTCTTCGCAATGCAGAAGCCATCAAAAAACGCTATCAAATTTCCTTTGATACCGCCGAGGAACCTCATGTGGTGCTACGACAAATTGCAGAAGCAAGAAGCTTTAAACTAAAGGGCGGCGAACCTGATTTGGCACGTACCGCGAAAATTTTGTTGGATGAATTTAGAGGTGGCAAGCTTGGACGCATTACCCTTGAACTGCCAGAGGACATTACTGAAATGTTGGAATCTAAAGCGGAACGAGAAGCATCTAAAACCGCAGAAGATAAAGTACGTAAGCAAAAATTTAAAGGAAAAGAAACAAAATAAAAAAAGTTCCTATTGCAAGGAGATTTCGCCAAACAATAGGACTTGTTTTTTTGCTTATAAACATGGATTCCCCTTTTTACCAACCAAGCGCTTATTTCTGGCTCAAAAGAACAACAATATTTTGAATCACTTGAGCTGTAAAACCCCAAATAGTATGGCCCTTATATTCATAAAACAGCTCAGGAATATGGCATTTACTAAAAGGATACTCCTGCCCCCCTTGAATGCGGTGATAAGGAAAGCTATCCAGCCTTACCGATTCCCAAACCATGTCGTGAATTTCCGGTGGAGTCTCCATGAAAAAGGATATGGGCACAGTAAAAATTTCAGCCACTTCGTCGGGATTTGGTTGAGAGTTTCGCAACACCTCATAGCATACATAGCCCAAAAACGGCTGAATAACACCACGATACATGGTAAGCATATAATCACTTTTTCCCAATATGGAAATTTCACTTTGGGGGATGCCCAACTCCTCCTCCGTCTCCCTCAATGCTGTCTGTTCCAATCTTTCATCCACTTCGTGGTGCCCGCCGGGAAAGCAGATATCCCCCGGTTGCCGTACACCGGGCGCACGTTTATTCAATACAAAACATAGTTCACCGTTTTTTTCGGTAATTAAAGCTAAAATGGCATACCGCTGAAGCTTAAATATTGGTTCAGCCTTATGCTCTCTAAAAATATTTGAAATTTTTTGAATATCCAAGTTTTGTTCCAACATAGGGTCAATCCTTTCTTAGCTTTATAAATGACGCAGCTTTCCGCCGCCTTTGGTCTTCAATTTCCGCATAATGCTTTTTGGTGGTATTTACATCAGCATGCCCAAGGGTGTCAGCCACCAAATATATATCCCCTGTCTCCTGATACAAATTGGTACCAAAGGTGCTTCGCAGTTTATGGGGAGATATTTTTTTCATCGTAACACCCAAAGCGTATTTTTTAACTAAATTTTGTACCGCCCGCACCGTAATTCGCTTACCTTGGGAAGATAGAAACAATGCTTCCTCATTCTCTTCCTTTGTTATCGCATTCTTTCTTTCTTCTAGATATTCCTGCAGTGCCGTTTGTACCTCATCTCCGAAATAGAGGAAAACTTCATTTCCACCCTTGCGAATGATTTTTATAGCATTGTTCTTAAAATCTATATCTTTTATATTTATGCCGACACATTCGGAAACGCGCATGCCGGTTCCTAAAAGTAGCGTCGTTATAGCTAAATCCCTTTTTTTTGTTCGCTCATGATACACCTTTTGGTGATCCGAAAGCTTCCCTCCTGATTCAACGGCATCCAAAAAATCCGCCATTTCATTCACATCCAGACGAATTATTTGTTTATCATGAATTTTAGGGGTTTCCACGATAGTGGCAGGATTGGCTATTACCTTCTTCTTCTTATAATAGTATTTGTACATAGAACGAATTGCTGCCAATTTCCGAGACTTACCTTTTTCATCATTGTGTAGTTCTGCACCGTTCTCAGGGTTCTCATAATCAGGCCTGATATAATAAGAAAGATACTCCATAAAGCAATCAATATCATCCGAGGTAATTTCATTCAAGCTTTCCACCGCCAGCTTTCCTCGTTCTATCCCTCCCAAGGTTCGATGCTCCTCAAAAAGATAGCGAAAAAATATACGTAAATCATAGGCATATCCTAATCTTGTTTTTGTAGATGTGGTTTGGGCAATTCCACGGAAAAACTCCGCCAGAAAAGGTGGTAGCTCTTTTTGAATCTCCCGAAGTCGTATGGTCTCTATATTTTTTAAATTCTCATGATAAGTCGACATGGATTATATCTCCCCATTCCATCCCTTTAAATTGGAACGCTTGATGGCACCAAATACTTTTTCCTGAAGATTATCATAGTTTTTGGAAAGCTCCGCCAAAAGTTCCTTTGTTTCCTGTCGCTTTGTATTTCCATCTGCAAGGCAAGGATTTTTCACTATATTAATTTCGCTTTTCACAACAAAGCTCTTTGCCTCCCCTTCCGGAACATACATTAATGGACGTATGGAATAAATCTTCTTTCTGTCCAAATAACTCACAGGGGCAAAACAATTGATTCTGCCTTCATAAAATAAAGACATAAAAAAGGTTTCAACCACATCATCCTTATTATGCCCTAATGCCACCTTATTACAGCCCAGTTTCTCTGCTGCATCATTTAAGGCGCCTTTGCGCATTTTGGCACATAGTGAACATGGATTTGGCTCTTTTCTTTCATGAAAAACAATTTGACCAATATCCGTCTTAACAACGGTATAATGCACGCCGATTTTGTCACACAATGCCTGAATATCATCATACACAGCTCCTGGAAGCCCTAGGGAAACGGTAATTGCTTCTATCTCAAAATGCTTGGGATAAAACCGTTGTAAGTGCTTTAAGGCTAACAATAGGCAGATGCTGTCCTTGCCACCGGAAACACCAATGGCAATCTTGTCACCCTCATCAATCATATTGTAATCATCTACGGCACGACGCACGTAGCTAAGTAATTTTTGCAGTTTCATAAAGAAATTCTCCTCTTTCGATTTTTTGCTTATTCGTAATTATATCATAAAAGCGTAGAAAATTGGCAACAAACAGAGAAAACTCTAACGAGCTTAGAAGGCTTCTCTCTGTTTGCGCCCTTTTGCGGAGCAAAAGACCGAGAAGTCCGTGACTTCGAGGTTCTACGCTTTTAAAAGAGAATGAACAATGAACAGAGAGAACTCTAACGAGCTTAGAGGGCTTCTCCGTTTGCCGCCTCTTTTATGGAGTGAAAGATGCATTCAAAAAGGCGCAGTTTCAGTGATTACTGCGCCCTCTTTTCATATGCAAAGTCTATCGTGGAGCGTTGTCCACTGCCCATTGAATCAACAAAGTGCATGCATTTCGATTAAACGGAAATACGCGGTTAAAATAGATATAATAAATCAGCATAGACCAATAAACCTCATATCCACCTTTGTCGTATTCCTCCTCTGTAGGGAAATAACCTGTACAACCATTGGTATAGCCACCAAAATAAAAAAATTCATTTCCTGTCAATGCTTGGGCCCGCAAAGCAAATTCACACATAATTTCATTTGCTACACCGCACAAACAACCATTTCCAAGGGAAAAGTAGTGAATTTCAATGGTTTCTTTTTGGGTCTTAATACCACTTCTGTGCAATCTTAAAACCTCTGCTAACCACAAGGTGCCGTCAATCCCTGCAAACTGTTCCGCCTCTTTGGCAATTTCCACGGCTCGTTCATAGGGAAGCATATCTGCAGATAAATCAAGCCCCGAAGTGCACATTCCCAACCGTTTGAAAGGAAGGGGTTCAATGTTATCAATTATTGTTAAAACCTGCTTCAATACTTCCTGAGCCATCAGGCCCATTGACTGCTCAGACCGAATAAAGCGCTGGTCCCCAGCATCCGGAGGGGTCAATGTGGAGGTAAAATATTTCGGTGCCACATTTCCTGATGCACCTTGGGTTACCATCACAGGGCATCCAAATCTTTGCCGTAAGGTATCTCGAACAGCACCAAAATAATCGGGAGATATGAGATAATTATCTGCCTTTAAAACATTTGCATGAGCCGTTAATCGCAAAAGCAACAATCTTAACTCACCACTTTTGGGATCCACCGCCTTAAAAATGCCAATTCTTCGATCCAAAGCGTTGTTATCCAATCTACGGTTTAAGCCAATATCCCCATAAGCATTCCCCCATAC
>JABNAD010000617.1_pt1 | contig 18786 bp, 20 predicted proteins | sample 7240381 | NCBI WGS metagenome assembly JABNAD01 (sample SAMN11332834, study PRJNA596920) | anaerobic digester metagenome | biome: digested sludge; isolation source: digested sewage sludge-derived enrichment culture grown on H2/CO2 | place: Germany: Goettingen
CTCTAATTTCCGCCAGATTAAAGAAAGGTCAGCAATACCATGCTCTCCTACTGTTGCCGCCGTTGCCATAAAAAGAATTTTGTTGGTAGGTGAATAAAAATCCTCTTCCTTCAACAGTCCGCACCCCTGAATTGCCGCCTCTTGATCTAAAAACATACTACCCAAAGCCGCCTTTTCCGTTTCCAGCGAGTATGGCTTAGTCAATTTCTTCTCAGCCATTTTCATCACCTAGCCCCAACATTTGCCGCCTGAGATCTATTGCACTGTCCTTTGGTGTGTCCGATCTGGTGCGTGCCGTTACCAGAGGTTTGTATTCATCCTCCCAGCATCCACCGCTTAACCATGTTGCTGGATGAGGTATGTATGCGCCGCCGTCTTTTGCCCACTCTTGGCTATTAAGTGCCTTTTGCAATCCCTCCATAATTGCCTGAAAGGTTTCGTTGGAAATCTTCATTGCCTTCCATCGTCTAAGGGCTGCCGCCTTTGCTTTTTTGTTGGGATATAGCTTCCAAAATTGGTCGAATCTTTGCTGGTCGGAATACGCTTTTTCTTTTTTCTCTTTCAAGCCCTCCTCGACCATATCTTTTTCTTTATCTATATCTATATCTACATCTATATCTATATCTACCGTGCAAGATTCCTCTTCTGTTCCTTTTTGTTCTTCGTTGTTCCCCGCAGTCTCTATTCCTTCTGTTTTATTTTCAATTCCCATAATTCCGTATTCAGCCAAAAAACCCGCCAAAATTTCCTTAAAAAGCGGACTTTTTACCTTTTTAAAATCCTTTAACATACTGTTTACGTTACCCGTTTGCTTCGTCCAGTGATATTTCTTCCAATTCACAATCAAAACCTCATTCGTTTCATCATCAAAAAGCACCTTTCCCGACGAAACCAATTTCCCCAAAAGTTCTTTAATGGTGTCCACACTGTACCCAGTCTCAACACCAGCTATGATCATACCCATTTCATAGCACCCCACTGCATTTGTGCGTCCGTTTGAAATGAGATAATTGAAGAAATATCTTCCTGCAGGTGTCAAGCTTAAAATAAAATCATCCTGCCAAAAACTATGATCTATCTTACTAAAAGTCCCCATATAATCTCCCCCCAAATAATACTCATCCCCATATCACCGTGACATTCCCAAAAACCATAAAGAACCAAAAGAACGCCACAAAATATAAAATGATAGCCACAAGCCCAATAAGAGCAAGCTCCTTTAATAAACGCTTTGTTTTCTTGTCCATCGTCACCCCTCCAAAGTCTCGTCCTCAATCTCTACCGAAATATACCGTGGATACCTTGTTTTTATCGTGCCGCACTTTACATGATAAAGATAAGAAGTTATCGTTTTCTCCTTTCGTCCCAAGAGCCTTTCCAACCCCCTACAGCTTTCGGAAACTGCAAGAGGTAACCCGTATTTATCCTGTGTAATCTCCATATACACCTTCATGGTGCCTCCCTAAGTAAGTTTTTTTGCCATGCTCTTAAAGATAACAGCCAAGGGAGTCCCCCTTGGCCGTGTTTTACTTCGGGGTCTTTTGTAAGCCTTCCAAGTAATTCAACTATTCATGCCGACCCCTCCGTCCTTATCTCATTAATACAATGCGCTTTCCAGTAATCTCTTCCGAAAGCTCAAACTCTAAGTAATCATAAATATTCATCTTTGCTGCTTCCTTCCATTCACCGCCGTCGGCTTCAAATAATGCGCATCTGCCGCCTTCCTTCATGCGGAAAACAAAAAGGCTTTCCGGCTGTCCTGCTTCAAAGAAGGTGCGGTATGGTTTCAACTTCACAGGGTTTGGCACTTTTACCTCCGCCACAGTTGCCACACCAACTTTCACATTGACAGATTGGCTTACACCATCATCCCCAATGCTGCGCACACTTTCCTCTTTCAGGTTACCAACAACCTTTAGAATGATTTCTTTATCATCCGTATCCAAAAATACGCTTTGCATCTTGATATTAAATTCTTCTGCACTATAAAATTCACCAAACCGAAAAATAGGCGCCGTAAATTCAGAAATGACTAACTTCTGACGACTCAGTTCCGTGGAAACAATCGCCGAGCAAATCTCAACGGTGCAATGGTCTTTAATGCTAATTACCAAAGGTGTTTCAAAGTCAGTAATCCAACTTTTTTCATCTTGAGCAATGGTCTGAATATACTGAACCACCCCGGCCAAAGAAGAAATTCTCAGCGGCATAATGATAGGCTGTTCAACGGGATAAATTTTCTTATCCGTGAAGGTTCTGCCCTCTAAATCCATTGTTTTTACTTCGTTCAAACCAACTATGTACTGCAATGCTTCCTTAATCATAATTTTTTCCTCCTATATTATTGTTCTGCCATATGTTTATGAAGCCTCGACCAAGCACCTAAGGTGTAAGAGAGGCGGAATATAGGGCATGGTTAACGGTCTTTTCCTAAAAGGAAAAGAAATAACATCATTAATGTTTCGTGTTCTGCCTTATTTTGCTCTTTTTTGAAAATCAACAATGCCTGTTGTTTCTGGAACAGAAATTTCCTGCTGTCCCCGCATTACATTCTTCTCCCACTCCTGAGCCATAACCGTTCCGTTGCCATCTTTTGCAATAACCATTGTGCTGCTAATGGCTTTGCGTGGCTGTAATGTGGTTTTCGCCACCACCTGCACATCAACCATTTCCCTGTCAGCCTTACTGGGTCTGAAAATCAACTCAATGGTTAATTTTCTCGCCTTATCAACCTCGGTGTTAGGGTCAGCAATGTTTTCATAAACCCTTTGAATTGCATCCTGAATCCGTTCCGATACTGCCCCTCCGGCAAAAGCCGAAAGGTCAAACTCCTTTGCATTTTCCATAAGCGTCCTCCTTTATTTTTGCCCTTAACTTTCTTTTGCTTTGCTTATATTCATGGTTTTGCTGGCAAGCCAAACAAAACAGAATCGTTAAAATGCTATTTATTGTTAGAGAAATGCCTAATACTTGTCCCAATGTCATTCCTCCCAATCCAAATAATTTCTTCCCACAATCGCCATGAATTCCTCCCGGGTGTGATCTTTTTCAAATGCAGCCTGGCACTCACGCTTTAGCCGCATGTCCAACCCATGCCCTTTCCTGCAATGCACACCCTGATCCGTAGTAGTATGGTATGCAGGAATCAGCCAAACCCAAAACCCGTGCTTGTCCGAAATATCCCTCATGCCGCAACCAAAATAAATGTGATGCTTTTGCAAATCATAATCACAATTAGTTAAATAGCAGCTCTTTTCTTTCCCCTGTAAAATGCTTACTTTTCTGCTTCCCTGCATAGTTTCCCCCCTTAATGTTTCCAATCTTCTTTTGGTATGTATAAAGCCATATCATTTTCATATACAGAATGGTCAATGATGTTTTCAGGTATTGCCCTTGGAGCCGTTCCCTGAATGAACAGGGAGCCAGCAAACTGTCCATAAAGTTTTTTGTGCAGCTCCCTACTCTCCATAAAAAATCCCCCTAGCTATAACTAACATGCCTTTCCCGTCTGATCTTGCTTATCAAGTTCCTGCTTAGCCAATAAGGCTGATGTCATACAGTCAACAATTGCATAACTTTTCTCATCCAACTTTTGTACAAGCTCTAAAAACTTTGTATATTCGGTTTTTTCCATAAAATCACCTCGCAATAATTCCGTAAAACCGTTTTATTACTTATAATTTATTCGGTTTTTCCATTTTTGTCAAGTGATTTTTTAAAAATTTATTGACTAATATCGGTTTTACCGATAATATGATTATAAAACCATAATTTAACTGAAAGGAGGGTTAGTCATGCGAGAAAGAATTAAATTACTGAGAAAAGAATTTCAACTTACACAATCAGAATTCGGAGAAAAAATTGGAATTACTGGAACAACTATTAGTGATATTGAAAGAGGAAAGCTAGATTTAACGGAAAGGAATCTTACTTTAATTTGCGAAAAATTTCATGTAAATGAAGAATGGCTAAGATATGGCACAGGTGACAAATATAACTATGACGACTTACCTACCGATGAATTATCTATGGCCTTGGCAACCATTGATAAAGAACACCATGAAAAAATTAAATCTCTGCTCATAAAATATTCAAAATTAGATAGCAATAGCAAAAAAGTAGTCAATGATTTTCTTGAACTTATTTTAAATGAGCAAAAAAAATAGAGAGTAAAAACTCTCTCTTTTTTTGCACGTATCACAGTAAATTTTTTATAAAGCTGTAAATCTTTACGAGGACACCTTCTTCTTGAATCCCATCAATCATTTTGTGAATAGCTGCCCTGTACACTTCCTGCATAGCATTCCCCCTTTCTATAAGAACGCAAGTTCTTATAGAAAGTATATTATCACGATTGTCCGTTCTAGTAAATTGCCATTTTGCCAAAATTCCCCTGTTATTTTTATCTATATTGCCTAGAATTAGACAAAAATTGATCAACTGCCACCTACTTATTATTCCATTTTTCAACATTTTATGATATTCTGGAAATTATAGGGAGGGATTTTAGCATGGAAACAAAAGATCATGAAAATTTATCATTAAACCAAACATCCGAATATTTCGATGAATTTGAATCCTTATTAAATCAGTATTATCCTGAAGCTGATTTTGATGATTTTGATGAATTTGATAAGCCCAATCCACTAGAAACTGAAAAATTGATAGGTCATAAAAAAGAGCCGGCAAACAAGCCCCCTCTTACTCCTGAAGATTTATCGGAGAAATTAGATAAGGCAGCCAGAAAAGAAAAACTATCGGATTACGAAATTACGAATAATAAAATTAAACTTAAAAATGAATTTGGAGATACCCTAAAAAGCTTTGATTTAAGAACTGATGAAGATCATGAAAACTGGAAAAATTCTATCCTTTTTCTCCACTCATATAGAATTACTGCCGCGTTCCTTCTTCTCTTTCTCCCTTTCGCATTGGCTCAATTAGGTCAATTGAAAAAATTAGGTTTTTTTTACTTTTTAGCATCATTGCCTATTTTCTTTCTATCAGCTATTATTCCATCCTTTATCTTATGGGGGATAATTCTTTCCCTTCCTCACTTATTTGGATGGGAGTATCGAAAAGATATACCAATGCGGAAAATCATTCTGGTTGCATCTATAGCTTTTTTAATTGCTGCATTACTTTTTTTCTTTTCACCAACCTTACCAATAAATTTATAAATCAAAAGCCTGCACCTATTTTAATTAGGTGCAAGCTTTTCTTTTCAATTCATTTTCACTTTTAAGTGCAATTAAAATATGTAAGACCCACTTTTGAGGTAGCAACATCCATAAAACGTGTCATCTTAGCATAATCACTCATTTATACACCTCAATTTATACCCACCACCACTGATTCGATTCTCCCTGTTTCAATAACAGTCATCTCTAAGCCTTCCATGGATAATAGATAATATTTCCCACCGCATTTAATTTTATTAGTATCTCCGTCAATCCATACGTTTGTTGCAACTACATATGATTCATAAACTGAAACTGCAATTTTATCTGTACCTACAAAATAATAAACGTTTTGATTTAATGCTTGAATTCCTCCCATTATAAAAAACAAAGCAAAAACAACCAGAAAAGCACCCACTGGATACATAATACTTTCTCGGGACTTCATTTTTATATAACCATCTAGTATATTTCTTTTATCATCGTCACTAAAATCATTTTTTTTTGCTAAGACAGTCCATTTTTTAATTTTATTATCAGATGCATTTAAATACAATATAACTAATATAATAACTGCACTAGTTATTGCAACTATTCCAAACATTAAAGATTTCAAATAAAATAGTAAAAACAAAGAAATAATTAAAGCTACTCCTGCAAAAAAAATATACATTTTCCCAAAAAACTGCATAAACTGGTTGAATAATTTTTTCTTACAATGTGCCAATGTTGCACTAATAATTAATGTTCCAGCAAAAAAGATACCTATCAAACTAATTATAGGGAGATTTCCCATAAACCTTGAAGGTGATGTTGAAGTAAGAAATAAAGGAATTCCATAATAATAGTTATATCCACCATTGTAGGCATAAAATAAAGCAAACGAGGCAGCAGTAATTATCGTCAGTATTATAGCACTATCTATGTAACCCCGAATTTTATCGACAAATGTGTCGCCTAATCTTTCTGTCAAGTTGTCTCTATTTTCCTCCATTTATTTACTCTCCAATTCTTTTTAATTAAACATCTCACATATTATTCACCTTAAAAAACCAAAGGAATCATTCTTGCACTTGAGATTCCCATTTAGCATTTTCATGTTCTCTCCAAGCTACCCATCCAAATTGTAATTCTGAAATTACATTAATGGTAGAATCAATCCTTTCAATTTCTGCTAAACTAACGATAGCTGCATCATCCTCATTTGTATCATCACCGTCTAAAAACTGCCACATTCCATCTTCCTCATCATGGAATACTATTAAAATGGAAGCCTCTCCATTAATTACTCTTTTTGTTGTTATAACCATTGTATTCGGTGCATCTTTAAACATCTTTTTCACCTCAATTCTATTTATTTGATTTAATCTATTTTCTTTTCTAGACAATACATGTGCATTTACATAACTTTATTGATCCACCTATTTCAAACATCTATTTCAAACATCTATTTCAAAAATGTGTAGCTAATTATTTGAGATTTTATTAGAAAAATTGTTTAATATATTTTCAAAATCTATTCTTTCTTCTTCGTCCATCCAGTCATAAGTTTCATTTACAATCAATGCATCATCTAAAATCCCCCCTCATATCTAGTAAATATTGTTTCAAAACATTAATTTCCACTTTGGACTATCTTTTTCATTAACTCCCCTTCATACATTTCACCAGCAAAAGGATTTGTCTTTAAAAACTCAACCGCCTTAGGTATTGCAATATCCATAAATTCATTCTGTCTAATCATCCTTAATACATCTGGAACTTCTATTTCCGAAACTTGTTTGTCTATCAATTGGTTGAACCACTTTTGCAGTGGATAAACTTCTGTTTCACTTTCAATATAGCCACATTTCCAAATATCTTTTATCTTCTTTTCGTCTTCCATTATTTGATACATTCCTAACGGCTTGAACATTTCTCATGATATAGGAATTTGTATTGTCAAAAAAAGCCAATGCCTAAACAAGCATTGCCCTCTCTACTAAAAAACCTTTCATTGTTCTACCTTTAAATGTTGCATGGTGTACTTCTGAAAAACAAAAGCTTTTTTAAAAATTATCGGAAAACTAACACTCTGGAATAGTCGGAGTATCCTCATCATACTCATATCCATTTTTATCGAATAGTGAAGATAACCTAACCACTTCACACTCAAGCCAATCGCAAATGCTATTCCATTCATTTAATTTTGTTAATTCATCTCTATGACATCTAAATATTTTCTTGTCACTTTTATTTAGATCATAAAGTACAATAGATCCATCCCAAGAATAACTTCCTATTATTAAGATATTCTTAGGTAGTTTATACTCTTGATTTAGCTCAATTATACCGTATGGTTGAATAGCTTCATCACCAGTTCTTGCTTTAGAAGTTTTAACACCCCATACACTTAAACTATCTGAAAATATATTTATACCATTTGCAATTGATATAAATTCAATAAAGTCATTCGGTAAAGTAGTATTTAACACGCTCTGAATGTGCTTAATAGAATTTTCATCCAGCTTACCATATATTTTGTGTAGCCATGCATTCGGAGCAACGTTGGGAACGTTACAAATAATTTCTGTTCCATTATTAGTCTTTCTATTTCCACAGTTTTCCCATTTTCTTAAAATTGAAATAATTTTATTATATCTTTCTCTCAAAACAATACCCCTACTCATCGTCTCTTCTTTCTTAAATCATCAAAAGTATAAATTATAAATTATTTTCCCTCTTAATTGCAGAATATATTAAGTTGCAATTATATTTTATTTTTTCTATTGCTTCTGTAACTTCTTCATAAGTAGGAACCACAACTTCTCTGGATTCATATTCCTTTGCATATCTAGTTTTCATTATTTTTTCTTTTGAAACATTTGTAAGATTTCCACGAGAATGCACAAGACAATTTCTTGTTTCACAGAAAACTATTAGATCATCAAGAACGGAATTATAATCAAAACTAATATCTGTTATATTCTTTCTGAACAAATTAAGTTTTTCTTTAATTGCCATGAAACTAAAATCTTTTAGTTTTTCTTCCAAAATTATTTTATTAAGTTCGTCTACATTTTCTATATTTAAAAGATTGTCTATATTAATTTTAAAATTTCTATACTTTATTTTCTCTATTGTAAGAAAAAACGTTGCCATTTCCTGCAAAAATTCATCAAAAATGGAATATATATACACATATATCATAGTATTAAATTCATTTGCAGTATATATTTTCTTATAATCTATACCTATCCAACGAAAAGTAGATTCCGCAAAGAAAGAGTCATAACGCTTATTTGTTTTCATATTAATACAATCATGTCTGTTAAGTAAATAAACTTTTTCATCTTTTATTGTTATATTACTTGTAGTTGTCCATTCAAAGTTATCTGGAATTTTATTGTCAATTTTAATTTCCCCATTACGAAACATTTCAAAAACATTGTTATAAAAATAATCACCATTTTCGGTTACTGCAATTACCTGATCTGTTAGATTTCCATAATAACCTTCACCTTGAAGCTTCAAGATAAGAAATTCTTCGTAATATCTAAATTCTTGCCAATCAAAAGTAAGAAAAAAATCTTTCTGATTACGTTTTGAAATATTACACATAAAATCTACAACCCAATCTAGATTTTTGTCACTTAACTCTTTTTTTACTTTTTCTAAATATAACTCCTTTCGCTCTTTTAAGGTATTTTCAACTGCTAATATTTCCAAACCAAATTTACCCCTTGCCTTCCGTAACACTTCGCCTGGATCAAAATCAAGAGATTCATAAGAAAACTCCTCAACCAATGGCAAAGTGGAAGCTTCCCAAACTTGCTTTATGCAGTCTAACTCTTCGTGCCATGAATATATGTAACCCGTTGTATTTGGCGAGTTAACCAATTCTATTTTTTTATATCCATATACTTTGTAAATGTGTTCCGGCACTCCTGCATAGTAATGCATATCGTGATACATTTCTCTCGGAGCCTTATATAATTTACCATTCACAATTTTTCCGTACACCTATAAATTCCTCCTATTGTAGATATCGCATATTATCATACCATTTGGTTGCTTTACTCAATATAAACAAATAAAATTCAATCCAGCTTTGAAAAAAGCTTAAACTAATTATTAAATAATATAATTATACACTTTAATACAAATTTTTCCATGATTTTATAAAAATTTCTAATTTTTTGTTTTACCTACTCAGATCCATTGAATATTTAAGCCAATAAAAAGCCTGCATCCTCAAGACACAGGCCTCCCATTACCTTCTATACTTCTTCCCAATATTAAAGCTTTCAAATATCACTTCCCTTTGCCCCTTGCTATATCCCTTTTCCAAAACCCAATTTACAAACATTTCCCTCTTTTCTGCTGTCGGCAAACTGCGGTTTGCAGAAATATATAAATAATTCTTTACCTCTAAAAATTTGTCTATGTTCATTCCTGCTTTGCTGAAGTTGTATATCCGTTCATCATCATCCTTCGTGACTTTTTCCTGGTAAACATATTTTTTGGATTCTTCACTCAGCTTAGAATTCAAGAGAACATTCCGCTTTTTATTGTCCGCTTTACTGTCAGCAATCCGCTCAACACAATCATAAATTGTGTAGTCGTCCTCCTCCCCCATTCTCTTTAAAGTATCCATAACCCCTTTGTCCTTATCACTAGCAAGTAGATCATAATAAATAATTGGCCTGCCCTCTTCTTTTATGGGAGCCAACCGTAAGGCTCTCCGCTTTCCTGCTGAGCTCTCCGCTTGCATAACCTGACCAATGGCACCGTGGGCCTGCATATTTACAATTCCCTTTTCCTTCAACTTTTCATAAGTGGAAGTTCTCTTTTCGCTGAATGCTTTTGTCTGGCCGTCTAAATAACCCTGCGCCTCGGGTAATGCCCACTTACCAAAAACTCCGGCCTTTGCCCAACTTGCAGGGTTAGACTGGTCGACAGCAAACTGCAACTGCTGTCCTTTGTTGGTGATGGAATAACTCCCGCCCTTTGCCATGGTATTCAGACCGCCAATTGTTTTCCTAACTTGGCTACCGCCAAAGGGTAGTGCGGCATAATATAAAGGGTTGGTTAGATTTTTCATGGCTATACTGCCCGCTCTTTCCCACGATCCATCACCTGTGGTGGCATTGATTACCGCTCCACCAACGGAACCAAGCCCCGGGTCGGCTGCCGATAAAGGGATACGTCCACCATCAAATAGAACGCCGCCCACAAAAGGAACGTTTCCACCAATGTTTTCCACTAGCTTTCCTGCGGCCTCAGAAGCTTTTCTCTTTCCTGTTTCTTCTGTTAGCTGCAAACCGTTTCCTTTTATCAAATCTTTCCCTACGTCTATAGTATTGCGAAGTCCTGTCCCAGCAAAATCCTTTACGGCCTCATTGGCAATGCCAATGGGGTCAAGTGCAGAACGCCTGCCCGTCAGTTTTTCATACATGTCGTTGTACATATATGCCCCAATCAACACCCCGGAATAAATCTTCATAGCCTTCGCTGCACTTCCATGGGCTTCCTTTGGTAAATCTTTTAAAAGGAAATCTAATTGATTATTCACTTCCAACTGAAACATGGTTAAAGGTTTCAATGCCTTGCTATGAAAATAGGTTGGCATAGCTCCTTTGCTTCGGCCTGCAAACAACCTTCTGCTATAATCATCCGCCTCCAAAATGGCTCTGCTCTCGTCAAACCCTCTTTTGATATTTTCATAATATCTACTGCGCCACACTGCCTGTGTAGAGAATTTGTCCATTAATTCCATGGGAGCAACAGCAATATTCGTTGCCTTTTGCAATCCTGTTTGATAAAGCATTTCTCTGCCCTGGCGGGTGGTTAAAAAAGCACTTTTCTTTGTTAAATCATCCATGCCGTCTTGAAACATGTATTGCATTGCCTCTTTGAGTCCCTTTAAATTGCTACCTGTACTCATTGGACTCATACCTTGAGTAATGGGAATCACATTAGTAAGGGCTGAACCAATATTCCCTGCAACCATATTTGCACCCACTCGGCTTTCCAGCGTATTAACTGCCTTATAAACACTACGTCCGAACACATCGGTTTCCAAGGCCCTATCTAAAGAATGCTTTTTTCCTGCCAGCAGATCCGTATAACGGCGAATGTTGTTCACATAGTTTTGCAAAGTATGATTTTGTTTGTTCTGTTCATACAATTTGTCAAGTTTCTCCCGTATTTCCTCATCACTGAAAGCAGGATTTTTTTTGATTGCGTCAGCCTCGGCCTTCACTCCATCCGGCGAAAGAGTATATCTCAAGTATTCCTCGTATTCCCTCAGTTTCTTAATATTATCTGTGTGATAAATTACATCGCTAATATCATCCAAATATTTATCCATTGCCCGCAGTGCATCATAATCCGTCTTATCACTGGTACGTTCCAGAAGATTTCCCGCCCATTTCTTTCCTGGGCGAAAAGTTTCCGTCCTTCCAGCAATGTCCATTGGTAGCTCCTTGGATGCAAAGTCGAAACCTAACTTTTGTAATGCCTTTCCCATGGGGTCTGTGGCATCATCAAAAAACATATTTGGGAAGTATCCTTCTATGTATCCGATTGGGTCATATCCATTTCTTATCAAAACCTCGTTAATTCTTGGATGAATATTTTTATAAACGTCCTGAAACTCCCGAATTCCTCTATCAATTTTTGCAAGCTGTTCCTTAGATACCACACCTTCTGCCGCTGATACCTCAGATCTAAGTTTATTGATTAAGTCTACATCCTGTTGACTGATTGCATTGCCCTTCCTTTCAAGCGTTTGCAATTGGTATCGCTTGGAACCTAAATAGTGAACCAAACCGCTTTCGCTAAGTTCGTATGTCTGGCCGCTTGCATCCTTAAGGGCATATTTCTTTTTCGTGTCAATATTCAGCTTCTTTATTTTGTCTGTAATACCCTTCATGAAAAGCTGTCTGTCCCGCTCTGCGGTGTGAATTGGCTCAAAAACCCTTTGTATAATACGTTTACCTGTTTCCTTGTCAGTTATCTTTTCCAAAATACGTTCCTGGTTGGAACGCCCCATAAGGATAGGATTCATATCTCTCCAACCTTTTTTTCCATCCTTGGAAACCCTGATTTCACCCACTGTATCCGCAATAAAATTTGTTCGCCCCATAGATTTTGCAGCTCTATAATCTTTAATGGTACCCTCAATCTGGCGAAGCTGCTTTTCCGCATGATAAACATCTGTAATACGCTTTACCATATCCGCTAAATTGGGACTAGCAATTTTACCAATATCATCAAAGGAAATATCTCCATGCAACAATTGCGTCACCATCAGCTTTTCTGAATTAGTAAGAGAAGCCCTTTTGTTCGCCCGTTTCAACTCTTTTCTTACCTGGTACCTATCATCAAATAATTTTTCCATATCCTTTGTGGAGAGAGCGTCAACGTTCATTTTCATTTCGGAAGCCATCACCTTGCGAATTTGCTTTTCTCTCCGTTCTATCTGTCGTTGTGCAACCCTTTGAAGGTTTTCTTCAACCTTTCCCAAAGAAGAATGAAAGCTTTCCTTTAAAGACGCACGTTCCTCCTTACTCAGCATATCCAGTAAAGATGTATTTTTCACTTTCATGTCATCGGCAACTCTTGCGATCTGTGCCAATTGCTCTGCAGGATGCATGATCTCTCCTGGGAACCGCTCCGGAAATAGTGAATGTAACTCACTGTAAGCAACGTCAATATACTCGCCTCTTCCACCCTTTGAGATCCCACCTATTTTACCAAAAAGACTTTTTCTGAATTGCTTAAAATCAGGAATATTGGCAGCATCCATCTTAGAAATTCTAAGCACTGTTTTCTTAAGTGTATTTTTTAAATTCTGGTCAATCATTTCTCTGTTTGAAACTTTCCCAACGGAAGCCATTTCATTAAAAATTCGTTCTTTGGTTTCTCTGGAAATCCTGCCATACTGCCTTACATCCGCTGCTGCCTCCTTTAATAAGTCTTTTGCCAACACCGTATTTTCTTTTCCACTAACACCAGTCATCGCCCTAATTTCCCGCAAAGCCTCGTTTATAACCTTAGCTTCCTCTTTTAAAGTTACATTGTCCGCATATCCCAATGTTTCGGCGAGTTCCGTTTTTCTGTCCCTTGTTTTCTGAATAAACTGCTTTAGCTCCTGAGAATCATATCCATACTGATTAACAATTGCTTCGTACTTTTCCCGAATCTCTTTGCCCCCAACGAGAGACTCTAACTCTTCATCTAGTGCCTTTTTATTTTCTACGTCCAAAAGCTTTGTCACTTTACCTGTAAAACCTAGTTCTTTCATTTCTGCGGGAGTCATTTCCCCCTCGTTTTTTATTAAAATTTGATTGATATTTTCGCTGTTAATGGATATACTATTATAAACAGAGGATTGTTGTGTGACGTTATCGGACGTGCGCTGAGGGTTTCTTGCATTAGAGGACGCAACATCCTCTATTTTTTTATTGCCTGTTTTACTTTTGTATGCCGAAACAACTTCCACTGTCTGTCTCTTAGAATTAGGAACCGCCTCAACAACATAATAAGTTCCATTTATTCTTTTAGAGACTATGATACTTTTCGCTGGTGTATTATCACTGTTTTTATAACCTCGTGCCGTACTATTCGCCATTGTAATGCTATCATAATTATCTAAAACATACTGAATCTTTCCTAAATCACGTTCATCGGACATACTATGGTCATGGATACCATTTTTCCCATGTCTATTTTCGATATGAGCAAATGCATTTGCTTTTGCATTCGTTTTATAGCCACTAATATCAAAACCAACTAAATTACTAACATCACTAACCATTCTACGATTAGCTGGTTTTAATAAATAACTTTCACCGGAATATGTCTTTCCTGTATCTACATTCTGCTTAAACTGAATCAGTTCATCATCAACTGGTGCATGTTCATATTTAATCTTCTCCAAATCAACCCCCAGAACCGGGCCTTTTTTAGATGCATTCTTTAAAGCCTTCCCCCCGACCTGCAATACACCAAATCCAAGATTAAACCCTAAATCTATTGCCTGTTGCTTGGCAACATCCTTTGCTATTTCCCTACTTCCTTTTCCAGCCTCTACGCCTTCTAAAATAACTGTTGGGGTAGTTAGTAAAGTGTCTGCCGCTTGCTGCCCTAATATATTACCACCAAATTGAAGCCCCTTACTGATTGCAGGGTTATACCTCCCTAACGCATATAGCTGTTGTGCCGTCGTGGAAGCTGTGCTTGCACCCATCCTTGTTCCCAATGCGGTGGTTGCTTTTGCCACTTGGCTTTCAATAAGTGGGGAGAAAGCCCCATATTTTATGCCTTCCCCTGTAATACGCCCCGCCATAACGCTGAGGGGGTTGTCCTCCACTGTTTTCTGGCCAAGTTTCTTTCTTGCCTCAACCGCAGCCTTTAATTGTGCATCTCCACTCTTTTCAACATAATTATCGGAAATCTTATCTCCTAAATAATTTAAACCGTAAGCATCCCCGTATCCTTTTCCTCTTGCATATCCCTTTGTCATATAGGTAAGGTCACCTTGTAGTGCAGTAATTGCCTGTACTAATTCAGGGTTCCGCTCCCCACTGAATATGCTTTTGTCTCTCAAACTTCCCGTTACTGCCAAACCTTTCTTTGCAGCAAGGTTCCTTGTGTTGACATCCATTTCACTGTCATTCACAACATATCTATATTTTTCTAAAACTTCCTGGGGAGAAAGCAAACTATCATTCGTTTCATAAAGCATGGTTTTTCTGTCCTTGGCAGTGCTTCTGATAGGCTCCGCCTTCTTTGTAGCAGTGACCAAAGTGGGATTTACCGTCACTAAGCTTTGTATTGGCTTTTTGTCTAAATTTATATTTACTGTGGGTTGTTTCTTTGCTAACAACGCCTTAAAATCATCAACGGTAGGCATATTTACAATCATTGGATTCGCAGGGTTAATCGTTCCCCCACTAGAACGTAAGGCAGGGGAAGTCCCTGCCTTTTTTGCCACGTCGCTTTCTACTCTCTGGGCAGCCTTATATAACCCCATAGAATTATTATCGTATGTAACCTTTGCCCCAGCACTAGTCAAAGCTGTTTCTTTACTCCCCTTCGCCAAATTCTGCAAAAAGGCACTGGCAACAGGCTTTTGCACAGTTTTCTTCTTTTCTTCTTCCACTCTTCTTTTTAAAAATTCACTCGCTGCCATAAGACCCTCCTTAACGCCTAGCCGTATAGTAAATGTTTAGATTTCCGTTTTTATCTGGAATTTGTGTTTCTGTTATCGTCCCATTGTTCACATATTTCAGTAAATCGGCATTGGTCAGCTGACCGAATCCAGAAACAAATACCCACCCATTTCCATTTTTGTTTGCTATTTTTGTTTCTGTGGATTTTTCGTCATCCACTTTTTTCTCTTGGTGATAAATACCGCCTTTCGCCGCCTGAGTCAGCGCAGACGTGTCATACCCTGCCGTTTTCAGCTTATTGTAATCCCCAAGCTTCAGTGCCATCTCAAGCTCATACTGCTTTAAGCTGTCTTGATACTGCTTATTGCTGTTGTTAAGCTGAGTCTGCTGCCATTCCCTGTCAAGGCTGTCCTGCCTCTGCTGATAGCCAAACTGCTGTGCCCATTGGTCATAGGCTTGCTGCTGTGCTTGTTGCTGCTGATAAGCTGCCAAAGCCGACTGTTGGGCATCGGCGTAATATCCGCCAATATCGCTGTCCGCTTGTAATCTAGCTTGCAATACGCTGTTGGCCATCTGCTGCACCATTTGTTGTCTTGCCTGTTCGTTGCTGTTCAAGTTGTTTTGATATGTAGTGGAAAGCCCCAACTGTGCCGTTTCACTGGCACCGCCGCTAATACCCATGGCGGCCAATTGTTGGGGTAGATTCATCTGGCTTTGCCGATTGGCAATATAGGCCTGCCTTGCAATCTCATCAAAGTTTAGGTTACTTTGGCTTTTTTCTTGTTCCAACTGTGCAAGAGACTGCTCTAATCTGGCATTTCTCGCCTGCTCCAAATAATTTGCAATACTTTCATATCCTCCTAGCTCATTACTACCCTTTGCCTGTTCTGAATAACCCATTTTCTCTGTCTGGGGTCTGTAATAATCTCCACTATAATTCATCAGTCCACCGTTCATACCATACTGAGAACGCAAAGCGTCATTACTTAACTTCAAATCCTTTGGATCAGAAAGCCTGACGGCAAAGGTATTATTTTCTTTTCCCTGGGCGGATAAAATATTGTCTGTATTGGCAATCTGCCCCGCCACCCGTGCCTTGTGGGCGTTTATATCTCCACCCGTGTGGGTATAGCTTAAATTCCCGTTGGCATCATATGCATTGGTTGTAACAGAATTTCTGTTGTACTGGTCCACATATCTGTTTCCCAAGTCGTCCACCCTAGCAGTCATATCCCGAATAAAGCCAATGTCGTTTTGCCCTAAGCCGTAGCCGCTGCTGTTCTTTGTGGGGTAATAACGGTAATTATCCCGTAGCTTTTCCGCCATCTGATGCGCCGCCTGCATTCCCGTGTTGTCTCCATTGGCTTTTGCATCATTATAAACGTTTTGATATTGGCGCAGTAATGCCAAGTCTGGAAGGCTTAAGGAGCTGTCTCCTGAATAATTCCCTTCTGATTCACTTGTTTGGTCATCCGGCCGATTATAATAATATCTCCCGTCCTTTTGAAATGGGATTACCCCCAGCTTTTTTAACTGGTCAGAATATCCTTGATTCTCTGCAATCAGTCTTGCCTGTTCCTGGGGATTGGATGTAGCATAAAGCTGACTATTTTGTTCCATAGCCTTAAGGCTGCTTTCCATACTGCTGTTCAGGGCATCCCTCTTAATTTTACCCATATCCACTGAGGATCCATTTCCGGCAGCACTGGGATTTCCAAATGCCGAAGCTGTCTGCCCACTGTAAATGCTGTTGCTGTATCCATTTGTGTTCTGCCCCGTTGCATTCATCCAATCCAGTTTATTTTGACGCTCCGCCACAAGCTGTGCCTTCTGTGCCGCATCCGTAGCACTGTTAATGGCGGCAGCATAGTCCTTTTTTTGGTCGAAGTAACCGCTTGAAGAATTCTTGCTTCCCCCGGAAGAAGCACTTGAACCACTACCAGAGGTATATTTTTTCGCCGCACTGGATGCAGCCGAAACAACACTTTTTAGAAATTTGCTTAATGCCATTTCAAAGCCTCCTTTCCATGCATATTAAAATGGATTTCATGCTTTTTTGCTCCTTTCATATCTCTCCCAAATCACAAAAGTACGCACCATTTTGTAATCCAAATCTAGCTTTGTTGGATCGGCAAAACATCCCGCATCAATCATCTTGCCAATCACTTCACGCCCCCAGGAAGGAACGTCCTCCAACGTTTGATATACACTTTTTTCTTCATTCATAGCAATATACTCCTTTCCGTAAAATGCACAAATACCCTTTGTAATTGCTACAGCACAACTGCGGCGGTATGCTGTAGATCTCAATAACTCCGCCTCATTTTTATTTGTCATAAACCCACATTCCACAAGTACTGAATGCATTTTTGTAGCATTTAAAACATAAAGTTCCCCACTGGCCTTGATACCACGGTTTTTTAGTCCTGAAGCTTCCACTAACCTTTTATGTATACTTTCCGCCAAATTCCATGTTTCACTGCCCTTCGCCACCTTATCATAAATCCATGTTTCTAAGCCGTTGGCTTCATTCCAATCACTGCCATATGCATTGGCGTGAATACTAATATAACAATCCACTTGGCCATCATTGGCACGCTTCACTCTGGTTTGTAAAGGAACGTCCTCAGCTTCCGGGGCTACCATAAGCACCTGAAACCCGCACCGCATCAATTCCCCATTTAAAATCTCTGCCACAGCTGCATTAAATTCATTTTCCTTCATAATGCTCCCATCGGGAAAGGCTGGGGTTCTCTTCCCCGCCGTATTATTTCCGTGTCCATCGTCAATGGCAATCTTAATGGTTTTCATTCTTCCCCACCTCCTTCGGTAATTCTCCATTTGCGCCTCTCTCAATTAATCTAGCCGATACATCAAGCCCCTTGATGAAGAATTCAGGAATATCAATTCCCATTAAAACAAGATTTTCCACAATGCTGCGGATCTCATTGACTAAGTAGTTTGCAAGGACAAACCACCCCACCAAAGGCATAAATCCCAATGGAAGATTGAGCTTGCTGCCCATTTCCTCAAAGGAAAATCCAATAAAGAAAGCAATCCCGATAATCACCCAATACCAAACCTTTTTCAAAACACCCTTGGCACCCTTAGAGCTGCTGCTTTCATGCCTCATCACGGCCACCTGCCATCCGCTCAGCCAGTCAGCAATATTTAAGGCTAAAAACCCAAGGAATAAAAACCAGTACTGACCGAAAACCCCGGCGAGAACCATGATACACGCACCTCCGATTATGTTTGCCTGTTCCATCAATCGTGACATTTAAAACCTCCTTAAATAATATGGCACTCCTGCCCCGTGATTTCTGTATACTGCTCTGCTGTGATTCTGCCACTTTTTACAAACATGCCTACATTTTCAGCAGAGTAAATTTGAGAATCAAAATACCGCTTTACAATTTTGTAAATCATTATTACACCCCCTGTTG
>JABNAD010000618.1_pt1 | contig 18780 bp, 25 predicted proteins | sample 7240381 | NCBI WGS metagenome assembly JABNAD01 (sample SAMN11332834, study PRJNA596920) | anaerobic digester metagenome | biome: digested sludge; isolation source: digested sewage sludge-derived enrichment culture grown on H2/CO2 | place: Germany: Goettingen
GAGGAAATACAAATGAACAAAGCTGAACTGATTAACGCTGTCGCCGCCAAGACGGAGGTTTCCAAGAAGGAGACGGAAGCCGTCATCGCTGCTACTCTGGACGCCATTACCGCCGCCATGCAGCAGGGCGACAAGGTGCAGCTGGTTGGTTTTGGTTCTTTCGAAGTGAAGAACCGTGCTGAGCGCATTGGCCGCAACCCCAAGACCAAGGAGGAGATCAAGATCCCCGCTTCTAAGATTCCCTCTTTCAAGGCTGGCAAGGCTCTGAAGGATTCCGTCGCGAAGTAAGCACCGTCTCCGCCAAATTATATCAGACGTTTCGCGCGGGGGGACAGTTGTCCCCCCGCGCATTTTTCCATTGCGAATTTTGCTGGATTTTAAAAGGAGGCGCAATTTATGCGGCTGGACAAATATCTTAAAACAGCGCGGCTGATCAAGCGGCGCACCGTGGCAAACGAGGCCTGCGACAACGGCTTGGTCTGCGTGAACGGAAAGCCCGCCCGTGCAAGCTACGACGTGAAAGTGGGAGACGTGATCTCTCTGCGGTTTGGCGTGCGCACCGTGACGGTGGAAGTTCTGTCGGTGGCGGAGAACGTCCGGCAGGCGGATGCCGCCGGTCTGTACCGCGAAGTGTCCGGCGGGGCATAATCCGCCGCCCCGTCCCATAGAATGGTGTGACCGCCGGAAAATCGGCGCGCAGACCGGGGAGGGACGGAAAATGAACGACTATGGAAATACCATGCCGCAGGCTCACCACATTGAGCTGGATGGCCGGGAACACTTGATCGTCTCCGGCGTGGAGGATGTGGAACGGTTCGACGAGACGGGGATTGTGATGTCCACCGCCGCAGGAACACTGATTGTCACCGGCGAGGATCTGCACATTGGGCAGCTGTCCTTAGAGGGCGGAGAACTGAAGGTGGACGGAAAGATTGATTCTTTGTCCTATGAAGAGCCTTCTGCGGGCCGAGGAGGGCTGCTGCGGCGGCTGCTGGGGTGATATGCGAAACTTTGTGGACCAGCAGCTGGAAGTCTTCCTCCAATCCATTCTCCTTGGGCTTTCCGTGGGCGTGGCCCATGATCTGCTGCGCCCCTTCCGGCTCCGTCTGCCCCGCTTTGCTTGGGCGCTGGATTCCGGATATTGCCTGTGCGCCGCTGCGGCACTGTTTTTATTCTGCCTGAACCGGACACAGGGGCAGCTGCGCATCTATGTGCTTTTGGGCGCAGCTGGGGGTGCGGCGCTGTTTTTCTCCCTGTTTTCAGACCTCCTGCGGCCGATTTGGGACTTTTGGGCCGATACTTTGGCCTTTTTGCTCCATCTGCTGCAAATACCGTGGATTTGGTTGAAAAAATTCGGTAAAAAAATTCACCAACATCTTAAAAACATCTTTCTTTTTACAAAAAAATGCTATACAATAAAAGAAATTGCGTATCGACGTTATCAGATTGGCAAAAGGAGGAACCGTCGTGGCAAAGGCAGGCAAACAGAAAAAAAGCCGCCAGCAGATTCGGCTGGGTCTTTTCGGAAAGCTCCTTCTTCTGCTGCTGCTCGCCGCGCTGGGGTGGCAGCTGTACCATCTTCAGGATCAGCTGGAGAGTGCCCAAGCCCAAAAGATTCAGCTGACTGCGCAAGTTCGCAGCCAGCAGCAAAGCAACGACAAGCTGCAAGAGGCCATCGACGGCGGCGGCACCCAAAGTCAGATGGAGGAGATCGCCCGCGATGAGCTGGGTCTTGTGGCCCCGGGCGACCGGGTGTTTTACGATGTGAGCAACTGAGCGGCATGGGGCGTTTTGCCCCGCGCCGGTCTTTTGAATACCCGCCGGTCATTTCGGCGGACAAACGAAACCTGAGAAGGGAGAAACTGGACACAGTATGGGAGTAGAGCCTGAGGTTGGGAGCATCATGGAGGGCAAGGTAACCGCCATCATGAAGTTTGGCGCGTTTGTCGCCCTGGAGGGAGGCCGCTCCGGCCTCGTACATATCTCGGAGATTGCGAACAGCTACGTAAACGACGTACATGACTACCTGCAAGAGGGGCAGACCGTCAAGGTCCGCGTTTTGGCCTCGGAAAACGGGAAAATCAACCTTTCTATTAAAAAGGCGCTGCCGCAGGAGGAAAACCGCTCTTTTGCGCCTCGCTCCGCGGGAGGTCCGCGTCCCATGGGCGGCGCTCCGCGAAGCGCTCCCTTCCGCCCGGCGGGAGGTCCGCGCCCCATGGGCGGCGCTCCGGCCCATGCGGTACCGGGAAACCGACCCGCTCATCCCCAGCCCATCCCACCTTCGGGCGATGTGGACTTCGAGGACAAGCTGAAAAAGTTTCTCTCCGCATCTGAGGGAAAGATGGCCGATTTGAACCGCAGCGTGGACGGAAAACGCGGCGGAGGAAAAAGACGGAAATTGTAAAAAAGAAGAACCTGCGGCTTTCACAATAGAAGCCGCAGGTTCTTTTTTAGTTTTCGCTCGACCGCTTTCCCCAAAAGCAGTGGAAAACCAACCGATTCCACCCCTTGCATTTTCCCGCCGGTTGCAGTACGATAATCGAGGAAGCTTTCCAATATCCCACCCGTTGGGCCGTCGGCGTTCAATTCGCTGGCGGCCCCTTTTTTTACTGAATTGCCGCGCACACCCGCAAACCTGAGGCAATGCGCCTCTTCAAATCCAGCCTCTCAGATAAGCTCAGTCCAATCCTTAAAAGAGCGGATGTAGTAATCCGCCTCCGCCTTCATGGCATCCTGATCCGGTTCCGACGGGTCATAGACCGCCACCGTCCGAAATCCGGCAGCTTTGGCGGTGCGCAGCGCAAACAGCGCGTCCTCAAACACCACCGTCTCCTCTTTCCGGCAGCGCAGACGGCGCAGCGCCATCTCATAGACCTCAGGGTCCTCTTTGCCCCGGCCCGCGTCGCCGCAGGTGACCATTCCACGAAAATAATCCGTCAGACCGGCGTGATCCATAGCAATTTCCACCAGCGGATGATCGGTGGCAGTTGCCACATACATCCACACGCCCTCCATCTTCATCAGGGACAGCAGCCGCTCCACGCCTACCTTCGGGGCAACACGGAACCGGTAAAAATCCTCTATCTCCGCCCGCATCAGCCGCATGACTTCCTCCGGCTCCAGAGCCAGACCGTACCGCCTCACGCAGTAGGCAGCCCCCTCCTGAAAGCTCATCACCCGCAGCATTTCGTCAAGGTCCTCATCCGGCTCCTTCCCCTGCCGCCGGAGAAAACTGGACCCCAATGATTTCCATGCCTGCATAGAGTCCAAAAGCGTCCCATCCATGTCGAAAATCGCGCCCTGCAATCTCATAGTAGTCTCCATTTCTCTATTTTCGGTAATACCGCCTGTGTCGGCGGATTTCTCTCGCCCTCTTTCGCCCTCACAGGCCCCTCAGGAGGCTCAGCATCTCCTCATCAGGGTCCAGCAGGGGGAGACGCGTCCGAGCCGCCAGAGCGGCCTTAAAATACGGAAAATGCGTACAACCGAGGATCAGCTTCTCCGCGCCGCAGCTTTGAAACCAATCCGCCAGCGCCGCCAAATGATGGCGTTCCACCAGTTCCTCCGGCAGTTCCCCCGCCTCCACCGACAGCACGGCGGGCAGCGCGCAGGCCCCGTAAAGGTCCAATTGCGGATTGGCGGTCAGCAGCGTCCGCTCGATTCCCGCCAGCCCTTGGGCGTTGGCTGCAATCACACCAAGCCGCCGATAGGCTCCGGCCGCGCGGCGATAGACATCCATGGGTGTCACCACCGGCAGGCGCAGTTGTTTTGAAAGGCTTGAAAAATCGACGGCGGCAGACATGGAGTTGCAGTATACCAGCGCTTTGCGGCATCCCTGCTCCATACCGCGCCGCAAAATTTCCGCCACGGCCGCCTGCTTTTCCGCCTCGGGCAGAATCTGAAACGCAGTTTGTGCCCGCGGGTCCTCCGACACCGGGAAGGGGATTCCGGTCAGGCCGGCCTTTCGCAGAACTTCAACACCCATCCAGGTGTCCACCGGCGTCCCCGCCAAAACAGCAATTGGCTCGTTCACCCTCCCGCGCCTCTCAGTTGCCAAGATTCCGGGGGAAGTTTCCGTCCACCTGAACGCCGGACTGGAACACGACGAACGCGTGAGGGTCCAAGGAGTGAACCGCGCGGCGCAGTTCCTCGATCTCATATTTGGACAGGCACACATACAACACATGAACGCCCTCGCCGGTGTAAGCGCCCGTTCCCGTCCAATAAGTGACGCTGCGTCCAAAGTTTTGAATAATAAACTGGGACAGCTTTTTTTCGTCCTCCTTGGTGAAGATCATGGCCTGCATGGAAATGTTCTGCTGATGCAGCCGATCCATCACAATGGCGGTAAAATAGTTGTAGATAACCGAGTAAATGGCAATTTCCGGGGTAAACAGGAACAGGCATGCGCCGTACAGCACGGCGTTGAACCCGATGCTGAACCGCCCCACCGTGATGTTGCTGCCTCGTTTTGAAAGGCACAGCCCCACCACGTCCAGCCCGCCGCTGGAACAGCCACAGGTGAGAATAATGCCGCTGGCCACACCCGCGATGATACCGCCGAGCAGGCAGGAAGTCAGCATATCGTCAATAATCGGCGCAGTGGGCACGGGGATTAGGGAATAAAAGAGGGAGTAGGTCAGCGTGCAGATCAAGGTCCGCACCACCAGCCCCCGGCCCAGCGTCCGCCACGCATAGAGTAAAATCGGGATGTTTACGATAAAATAGAAAATACCTGCCACGTCATACTGGCCGAAATTCACGCCCATATACTGGGCCATCAGTGTCCGCAGAAGCTGGCAAAAGCCCATGGCGCCGCCGGTATACAGATTTAGCGGAACAATGAAAAGATTCAGCGCCAGTGCGGAGAGAAGTTCTCCGAATACGGCGCCCAGCAGGCGCAGCCAGCGGTTGTGCAACGCGGTGTAAATCATGAAGATCCTCCTTAATTGCCCTTTGATCCTCGCGGGAACACTCAAGGGTTAAAATGCGTCAATACAAAGCTATTATACGTGGCGTCCCGCAAAAGCACAAGGGGGATTGCAGGTAAAATGTACCGAAAATTCAGGCAAACCAAGCTCTGTTTTCCGGGGGTCTGCCTTCCTTCAAATATCCTGCGCCAGAGCGCTCACAACGCGTATTGCAGCGCTCGGTGCAGCCGCGCCTTTGCCCGGGACAGTGTTCGCGACACGGTGGAAGGATCCACGCCCGCCTCCTCCGCAATCTCCCGCATACTCAGACCATCGTCGAAGTACCGCGTGAGAAACTGACGCTGGCGTGGCGTCAGCTCCCGCTCCCGAGCCGCCCGCAGCTGACGGCGAAGGCGGAGCATCTGGTCATGGTTGTCCTCCCCGTTTTCTCGCAGCCACACGGTCATGTCCCCGATCCATTCACTGGAGCGGGTGGAGTAGGCGTTAGAAGCAATACTTTTCATTTTTGTGGTACCTCCGGTCGTAATAGCGGGCAGTTACCACCGCCAGTTCCCGTGCCTCCCGCAGCAGCGGCTCCAGTTCCGCGATCCGCCGGTTTAATCGGCGGGCGGCCTCCGGGTCCGTCTGGCGCTTTCTCTCCTCGCGCAGCTCTGCAATGCGCCCCAAAAGCGCCTCCGCGCTGGCCCGGTAAGTAACGGACAATTCCATCAACGTCTTCAAATCTCTCTCTCCTCTCCCCGCACACGGCGAAACGGCTCCAACTCAGCGGCGGCAAAATCCGGCAGACACATGGCGCAGATGGTCGCGCCATTGATTTGCCAATAAGACTCTCCCCGGCAAATTCCGTCTCCGCATTCACTGCAGCACAGCAGGTTTCGCGGCTCGCGAAAAAAACTTTTCAAAAAATCACGCTCCTGTCGAAAAATAAGGTTGACAAAGTCTCGATGGTCTGCTAATATAATCCTTGCTGTTGGATGCGCTGGTGTAGCTCAGCTGGTAGAGCAGCTGATTTGTAATCAGCAGGTCGGGGGTTCGAATCCGTCCACCAGCTCCAAATGAATATGGGAGAGTTCCAGAGCGGTCAAATGGGGCAGACTGTAAATCTGTTGCCTTCGGCTTCGGTGGTTCGAATCCACCCTCTCCCACCACATTGTCGCGAGCCGTTTGGCTTGCGACAATTTTTTGATTATTTTACTGCTTTTTTGCTCACCACTTTTTCAATCCGCCTGCTCAGGCGGGCTTTCCGTTGGGTTCAGTTCAGCCTATGGGGCTTGTCCTCGTCAACTGTACCATATCTTCCAGACACCCCGCGCGTCCGGACTTGCGGTGGTTTTCTGGAGCTTTGCAGGCACTGCTCCAAACGAAAAATTATTTGGAATCTCTTTTGCGGCTTTTGACGCACCCATAGCGTTATACTGGTATACATCACAAGATTTCTGGGAACAGTTACAAGTTATCACAAGTATATTGTTTTGTCAAGGGCGTTTTTACAAGATTCTTGTTTTTGTGATTGACAAATGCCAACGAGCACGGTAGGATATAGAAGAAAGCGTATCGAACTTTATTGAAAAACTTGCAGGGGGGCGCGGAAGATGAGTTTTGGAGAGCGACTGCGGGAACGGCGGGAGCAGCTGAATATGTCTCGCCGGGAACTGGCGGACGCGCTGGGCGTCTCGGTTTCGGCCATCGGCAATTATGAAACAGGAGTCAGCGCACCGAAGGAAGAGGTGCTCCTGCGTTTATTTGACTGCTTGCAAGCAGACCCCAACACGCTGTACCGCGACCATTTCCGAGGCGGGAAAAACGTTATGACCCACGATGAGCAGGAGCTTCTGGACCGATACCGCAGCCTTTCCGCCGTTGGGCGGGACACGATCCGCTCCGTCATGAGCGCGCTGTGCGCCTATCGGGATGAAATGGAGATGGCCCGTCCTCTGGTTGAGGAACGGCGCATTCCCCTCTATTGTAGCCCCGCCGCAGCAGGATTTGCCGCGCCGGTATTCGGAGAAGATTTCGACTATATTTCCGTGAGTGGAGACGTACCCCCGGCGGCGGAATTTGCCGTGCGCATTCAAGGCGACTCCATGTCCCCGTGGATTGCCGATGGTTCGGTGGTGTATGTTAATCGGGACCCACTGCAAATCGGAGACGTGGGCATTTTCTGCGTGGACGGCGGGATGCTGTGCAAGCAATATTACCGGGACCCACTGGGAACCGTATACCTCTTTTCCCTGAACCGGGCACGGGCGGACGCGGACGTGGTGCTGACTGCCGACAGCGGACAGACGCTGATATCCTTCGGACGGGTTATGATGCACAGACTGCCTTTGCCGGGGAAGGGTAAAAAATAAGCGGCCCTAACCGGGCCGCTACGGAAAACCAGAGAAAACACACCCGCAAGTGCTTGTTATAGGAAAAACCCGGCGTGGCTTATAGCCACGCCGGGTCCCTTTCATTTCGTGATTATTTCGCATTTTCCACTCCGCTGTGTTTTCAGGAACCGAAGAAAATGCGCACTGCCAGCGCCGAGCCGACAAACCCCATCAGATCCGCCGTCAGCGCTGCCGGAATGGTATGTCTGGTCCGCGTAATTCCGGCGGCGCCAAAATACACGGCAATGGTGTAAAACGTTGTCTCCGTGCTGCCAAGCATGACTGCCGCAACGCGACCCGCGTAACTGTCCGGGCCGGAGGTCTTCATAATCTCGCTGCCCACCGCCAGCGCTCCGCTGCCGGAGATGGGGCGAATCAGCATCAAAGGCATCAGATCCGCCGGAATGCCCAGCCGCTCCAGCAGCGGTGCGCACAGCCCGGACAGCCAGTCCATGGCTCCCGAGGCCCGAAACATGGCCACGGCGGTCAACAGTCCCACCAGCGCCGGCGCAATGCGCAGCAGGATGGTCAGCCCCTCTCCCGCTCCGGCGGTGAGCGCACCATAAACATCCACACGCCGCCACAGGGCAATGATCGCAGTCGCGGCCAATAAACCGGGCACCAGCATTGCAGACGGACTCATGAGATCCTCCTACTGAAACGTGCTAAAATTTTTGCCGCCGTCAGCCCTGCCGTTACGCTCAACACCGATGCCAGCCATACCGCCGGTACAATATCAAACGGGGCGGCCGCGCCCGCAGCGGCGCGCACAGAGGCAATGGTAGCCGGAATCAGCTGGATGGATGCCGTATTCAACACCACCAGCAGACACAGCTCATCGCTGGCCACGCCGTCCTGCCCCCGCGCCATTCGTCTGGCCGCCTGAATTCCCAGCGGCGTGGCGGCATTTCCCAATCCCAGCAGGTTCGCGGAGACGTTGGCCGATACAGCGGAAAGCGTGGCATCATCCCGGCAGGCGTTGGGCAGCAGCCGCTGCAAAAGCGGCCGAAACGCACGGGCCAGCTTTGCCGACATTCCGCATCGGTTCATAATCTCCATAACCCCGCTCCACAGGCAGAGTACGCCTGCCATGGACAAGCAGAGCTGAATTGCACTCGAAGCGCCTTCAAGTGCAGCAGCGGAGACTGCATCCATTTTCCCGTTCACCAGTCCAAACGCAAACGATAAAACGACCATTCCGGTCCATAAAGCTGCCATTGCCAATTTTCTTTCCTCCTTCTCTTTTTTAACATCATTTTATAAAGAAGATCGCCGCAAAATCCATCCTTGTACTGTATCGCCAAAAATTGTTTTCCCAGCAAAAACAATAATATGAAAAAAGTATGAATTCTTGTAAAAAACGCCGAAAGGAATTGACAAATTATGACATTCTATGGTATTGTCAGATGTCCGAAGAATTTGTTAAATCACCGCGGAAAAGGAGATAAACTATGAAATCAACCGGTATTGTGCGGAAAGTGGACGAGTTGGGGCGTATTGTTCTTCCAATTGAGATGCGACGCACACTCGATATTGCTGAAAAGGATGCATTGGAAATCTATGTGGAAGGTGCCTCCGTCATTCTCAAAAAGTACAAACCCAGCTGCATCTTTTGCGACAGCAACAAGGACGTTATTCAGTTCAAGGGGAAAAATGTCTGCCCGAAATGCCTGCGTGAACTGAACGATCTGTAACAAGCGGCTTCTGTGTGCATATCCAGCGCATTGAAATCGGCTGCCACGGAACGTTCGCACACGCGCTCCCGCTTTCAGCCTTTTACATAATAGCGATGCAGTAAGAAGTTACTGCATCGCTTTACTTGTTTAAGGTCCCCTTTCTCTGCCGCAAGGCACTCTCTACACAGCCAGAGCAACGGCGGCGGCTGCCAACAGGGCAGCCACCGCCGTTTGCGAATTCCAGCATTACTTTCGATGAATGGGTATGTGGATGGTCGGCAGGCGTGCGCAAGAAACCCCCATCCGCAATTTAATTGGCCGCGTCAAAATGAAATTACCCGGCGCAGCCTGAGCCGCGCCGGGTCGCTGTTGCAATTGAGTATTCATGAAATGCAGCCTTCCCACGGCGTTGCTTTATCCGCCGCGTTGTCTGAGCGGTGGGCAGACCGCTCTCATCTCAAATCTTCGCCGCCGCCATTTTGCCGCTCCAGCAGATCAAGCAGTGCCAGCGGAGACGCCTCTTCCTTCGCCGCGTCCTGATTCGCGTCCATGGCCTTGCGCAGCTCATTGCGCAGAATGGTCATGCTGCGCGGCGCGTCAATTGCCAGCCGGACCCGCCCCCCAGCCTCGACAGAAACCACGGTCACCTCGATCTCGTCTCCGATCAGCAGGGATTCGCCGGGCTTTCTCTGTAAGATCAGCATGGCGACGCCTCCCCCGACCGAAACTCCGACAGGCGGTGGCGCATCTCATAGTCCCCATCCTCCAAAATCGTCTGCAATGCCGCCCCGGTATCCTCATTCACCGCCACGGGGCATTTCAGATTCACCGTACTCTCAGACACGGGACTGCGCACCACACACAGCGCATAGAAACTCAGGTCCTGACTTTTCTCGACCCCCAGAGATTCCAACTCCGCCTTTTGCAGCAACGGCGCGTAGTCCGGTTTTAGGGAAAACGGATTCATTGCCACAAAAGCAAGCTCCGGCGTTGCCACGCTCTGAAAGCACAGCAGCGTCCCCCCGCCATCCGCAAAGGGGAGAAGCAAAAACTGCTTCTCCTGCTCAAAGCCAAACAGGCCGTTTTGAAAATGGAGCACATCGCCGGCCTCATACGTGACCTGCCCAAAATATTTCGTTCTGATCTGCATGAGGTCTCCTTTCTTTTTGCGCGGGACTTAGGCTTCCACGTCGATGGGCGTGTAGTCGGGGTCCGCAGAGGGGGGCACATACAGCGCTCCGCCCACATATTTGATGAGGACATCCGGCTGCTGCGTTACGGTGATCTGGATATCCCCGGGAGTAAATTTGAAATCTCCATGTTGATTTCGCCAATCAAAGTTCATTTTATCCATTTCATAGCGAATATTCAATTCACCCTTGTCCCAGGAAATATCGGGGCCTTGCGTGGGAATAAACCGAATGCCCACATTGGTCTTTAGATTTTTTGTCTGGGCATCGGCGGCAAATTTCGTAATCAATTCCTCTCCGATCTTCGCCTTCAGCAAGAGCTGCCCCTGCTGGGCATATGTGGCTGTCGCCTCATATGCGGCCTGTTTTCCGGCCTGCGCGCTATTTCTGATCTGCGTGGCCAAGGTCGGCATCACCGAGTTGCGGGCTTCAAACGTATCCAGATTCACGCGGATAGGCTTGCTCCGAATGCTCATGCCACCCTTGTCCCGGGTGATTTCCATATCCACCGTGGATCGGCTGTACTCCAATTTCGCATCGGTAACCCGCATCTCAATCTCGATTGGTACTGATTTGATTTCAATCAATGGGTAGGTCATTGCTTTCACTCCTTCTCGTGCTCAAAAAAGCCATCTTTAAAAGCTCTCTCACCTTTTAAAAACGCATTTATGCGCCCTATAATGAATTGCAATTAATTCATATAGTCGATCAGTGACTGAGACAAAATGCTGTTTCCCACCTTCAGCGCCGCGTTATAGCAATACTGCGCCCAAGAAAAGTCCGTGATGGCGGAACCCAGATTCGCCTGCTCAATCCCAAGAATCTGTTTGTTGAGATTGTCGGCCATCTCGGTGAGGCGCGTCTCGCTGGTGGTCAGGTAAGAGGTTCGTCCGTCCAGTGCCGTCCACTGGTTCGTAACTTCACTGATGCCGTCCGTCAGCTTTTTCGTCAGCCGGGTGGCGTCCTCCTTGTCCTGATCCGAAGCCCAAGCGCCGGTGTCCGAATCGCACCGCTTAAAGATATCAGACAGCTCCAGCATGATGGACCCCATGTTTTTGGGGTCCCCGTCCTTGTCCTCGCCGTAGCCAATGAAACTGATGCCGGTCAGCGCACCGTTGAACGCGCTGGAGGAAATCAGCTCCCCGTCTACCTCTGTCAAACCGCTGCCCACGTCCACATAGCTGGTTTCCTGCGTCATGGCCTTCAGTTTTGCGTAATCCTCGGTTCCCTCCGCGGCGTTTACATTTACGCCGCGATAGGTGATGTATCGGCTTCCGTCGTCCGCGGTTGCCAGCTGGAACGGCGCCTCGCCCAGCGAGTCCTTTCCGCCAAAGATGAACGCCGAACCGTACTGCGAGTTCATAATCTGCACAATGGACTCCGCCGAGCTTTCCAGCACTCCGCCCAAGGGCTGGCGGCCGGAGGCGTTGGCATCGTTCAGTCCGGCCAGCGCCGAGATTTTCGCCTGCCCGTCCGCCAGATCACCCTTCACACTGCTCAGCGCGTCGCAGGCGGTGGCAAATTTTTTATTCAGTGCCTTTGTGCTGTCCAGCTGTGCATGGGTACGGGAAAAGGAGCGCCGGAGCTTGAACGCCTGCGTCGCCGCTGCGGGGTCCTCCGCATAGCTGGAATAATTGCTCTGGGTCAAAACCTTGTTGCGTGCGGCATTCAGTGTGTTGGTTGCCCGCATCAGGCTGGACTTATAGCCGCGCATAGTCCCGTTTGTGGTGACTCGAATCATGGGTATCCCTCCTTATCTGCCGGTCACGCCGGTGCCGTTGATGAGCTTATCCAGCGTCTCATCCAGCGTCGTCATCAGGCGGCAGGCCGCGCTGTACGACTTCTGGAACTGCATCAAATTCATGGCCTCGTCGTTCAAATCCACGCCGGCAACGCTCTCCCGGCTGACATTCAGCTGCGTGGACGAGACGGAATAGTTGTTCAGCATCGTTGTGGTGCTTTTCACGTCCGCCGCCAGAGTTTCTTCCACGTTGGTGAACATCTCCTCAAAGCTACCGTAGAAAAACCGATCTCCCTGCGCCGCGCTGCCGACCACGTCGGTAGGCTTGTACTCCTGCTTTCCGTCAAACTCGGCGATGATGTGGAGGATGTTCCGGTTGTCGCTGCTGCCTACGACATTTTTGCCGTCCAACGCCTGAAAAGAGTTCTGAAGAAGCGACGCATTGGCGGACCAGCTGGAAGAGATGGAGATGTTGGCTGCGGTGATTCCTGTGGTATCGTCGCCCTTGGTGCTGTTGCTGAACAGCACACCGCCAAGCGCCTTGCCGTCTGTCTCCAGCTGTGTTTTCTGAGCGCCTGTCAGCGTATCCTTGAAGGAGAGGGGGCCTTTCACGGTCGTTCCGTCAGCCTGCGGGATATCGAATTTAATCTCCACGCCGTCCTTATCCACGTAATTTCCCGAGCTGTTATACATATAGCCGGTGTTTGCCGCGTTCAGCACGGATGCGAACTTTTGCGCCAGAGAATCCAGCGCGTTTTGATAGTAGGGGATGCCCCGTTTGGTGGATGCGTCCGGATCTGCGGCCAGCATACCTGCGTTGGTATACTCGCCCGACTCGGTCAAAAGCTCCCGGCTCGATTGTAACGAGCCGTACAGCTCCGTGTCTCCGAACTGGTAGGGCTGAGAACCCGTCAATTCGACACCACTTTTGTCCGAAAGCGCGGAAATAGTCACCGCATAGGGCAGCTTTGCCGCATCCGCAGCATCGTCGGTAGTCGTGCCATCGTTTTTCAGGTAACGGGGATTTGCAGCGCTGTTAACCGCAGTAGAGTCGAATGCGGGATTCTTTTGCAGACCGTCTCCCATGGTCAGTTTTCCTGCGTAGTTCCCGTCCACCAGCGTAATCGGGTTATCACCGGAGGTCTTGATAACCAGCTTGTCCACGGTCTTTCCCGCGCCCACGCTGACCGGCGAATAGGTCACATCGATCTTCATGTACTGGGAGAGGCTGTCAATCAGCAGGTTTCGCTGATCCCGCAGCTCCAGAGCAGAATCCCCGTAAATTTCACTTTTTAAGATATTCTCATTCAGATTCTGGATGCCCTTGAGAATGTCGTTGACGGCGGAAACATCGGTTTTAAGGCTGCTCTCCTGATTTTTCTTCACCTCGCTGATCCGGTCGGCGTAGTTGTTCAGCAACTTTGCAAGAGAGTCGGCGGAGCTGCGCACCAGCGTCAAAAACTCATCCTCCGTTGCCTGATCGCCGGTCAGCTTCGCCAGCTGATCCCGCAGGTCCTGAAACTGGGCCGCCAGAATGCCCTCGCCCTTTTCACCATCATCTCCAGTTCCAACCTCGTCCAGAATGCCGCTCAACTGCTCAAGGCCGGCCAGTTTGGTATCCATGGCACCCACGTTGGAGTTTTCAGTGCGGTAGCGGATATCCAAATAGGGGTCCCGGAACTGGGACATCCCTGTGACGAGCACACCGGAGCCGCTGACTCCGCCGTTTGCGGAGGCATAATGGTTCGTCGCGCCCACGCGCAGGCTGACCTGATCAACAGCCTGCCGGCAATAGCCTGTGGTATTGATGTTGGAAATATTGTGCCCCGTGACCTCCAGCGACTTTTGTGCCGCGTAGATTCCCAGTCGGGCAGTGGTAAACGCTCCAAACGTCGTAATATTCATAAATTCCTCCCTGCCTTAGAAGTGTGGGCCGTCAGGCTCTGAAATCCGTCCTCAGACGGGGTGGGAGCTGCGGGGCCGTTTCCTGATATCCCGGCTGCATATCGCCATCGGAAGACTCCATATGCAGTACCTTTTCAATTTGATGCAGATTGCACTCCAGCGTGTCCTGAGCCACCTCAAAGGCGCTGCGAAACAGCGCGTACTGCCGGCAAAGCTGCTCCACCGTCTTGCGCGTCTCCTCCCGGTCCTCCGGGGGCGCGTGGTCCAGCAAGTCCCGCAGGGGAACACCTTCCAGACCCAGCAGCAGCAGCATTGCGTCCCGCTTTTGATCGCAGGACCGCAGGGTCATCGACAGCGCCTGCTCTCGTTTCATGCACTCGTTCAATCCATCCAGATCGTCCATGCGGACGAACTTTGCCTTTTCCTGCTCCACGGTCGTAATTTCGCCCAACGTGACGCCCAAATCCCGCAAAAATGCGAGATATTCCTTAAAATCCATTTCGTTCATGGGCTTAACCTCCCAGCAGCATTGCGGAGGCAATTGACGAAGCATCCAGCCGATATGCGCCGCTGGCAACCTGTTCGTGCAGCTGCTGGATGTCTCCGGTGGTGGTGGCTGTGCGAACCTCCTGCACCAGACGGGCGGCCAGTTCCTTCTGGAACCGGGATTCGCCGGAGGATGCACCGGAGATATTCACCTGATCGAACGCGCCGCCGGACTCCTGATTCTTTCCAACGCCGCGAGCGGTCTGAAAATTCTGCACGCCGGACAGGGACTGTGCGTAGGCCGCCGCTCCGGCGGCCTCAGTTGTAATTCTCATCATTTTTCGCCTCCTTCGTTTAGTAGAATGTTTAGATTGCTTTTTGGCTGAAGTAGCTTTTCGGTTACTTTTTTCATATTTTTGTTCCTTTATCGAGGCATTCCGCCCTTTTGGCGGCATAATAACTTTCATCTACCTCTTATTTCGGCATCTCACAAAAAAACATAAGATGAAAACTGCAAAAAAACATTGATTTTATCCATTTATTTACCAACCGCCCTTCTTCTCCGGCATAAAAGGAAGAGCCTCCGGCTATGCCGGAGGCTCTTCCTTCCTGATTCGTATCAAATGTGGATTCCTCTGCTCTTGGCTCACAGGCTCTTCAAATACCGCAGCAGCACGCCGGCGATATTTTCGCAGGACGCCTGAATCTGCACTGCGCCGATATCAAAGGCCACCATGGGCATTCCGTATACCACCGAAGACTCCTTATCCTGCCCGATGGTATAAGCCCCGGCCTTGCGCATGGCCAAAAGCCCGTCAGATCCGTCGTGGCCCATGCCGGTCATAATAACACCCGCCATTTTGCCCTTCACGCTGTCCGCCATGGACTGAAACAGCACATCTACCGACGGACGGTGGCCGCTGACCTTATCCCCCGGCTTGCAGGACACCCGATACCGGTTTCCAATCCGCACCACGCGGCACTGGAAATCGGCGGGAGCCACCAGCGCAAGGCCGCGGTGCAGCTCGTCGCCGTCCACCGCCTCCCGCACCTCCATGGCGCACAGGCGGTCCAGCCGCTCGGCATACATCTTGGTAAACCCGACGGGCATGTGCTGCACGATTACCATAGGCGGAATGTCCGCCGGAAGGCGCTTCATCACCTCCAGCGTGGCCTCTGTCCCGCCGGTGGAAGCACCCAGCCCGATCACTGCCTGATCCAGCGTCAGCTTCGGTCCCAGCAGGGGAACGGCTCCCGGCGTTACCACGGTCTGCGCCGCCCGGGCCGGCGCGCTGGGCCGGACCTTGGCATAGGCAGCCACCACGATCTTCTGGCTGAGGGTGGTGATAAACTCATCCTTGCTCTGGCTTCCGTCGGGCTTGCGGACAAAATCCACCGCTCCGGCGCCCAGTGCATCGAACACCCGCAGATTCAGCGACGACACCAAAATCACCGGGACCTGATACACCGGCAGCATCTTTTTTAAAAGATCAATTCCGCTCATATCCGGCATTTCCACATCCAGCGTCATCACATCCGGACGAAGCTCCTGTACCTTGCGTTGGGCATCCGCCGCATTAATGGCATAACCCACCACCTCAATTCTCGTCCTTGCGGACAGGCCGCTGATAATGTAACTCCGCGCAACGGCGGAATCGTCCACCACCAGCACACGGATTACTCTTCCAGTCAATGCCATGTCTTTTTCTCCTCCCCGCAGCAAACGGCGCTGTGCGCAGGACCGTTTGCAGTTCCTAACGCTTCTGGAAAGTTGCGGGTGCCAAATAACGATATCCGGGGTTGCGCCCCATCGTCTCTGAATGGCCGATTAAAAGATACCCGCCGGGTTCCGTCGCCTCGCAAAAGCGGGCGACCAGTTCGTCCTTTGTCTGCTGATTAAAATAGATCATCACGTTTCGGCAGAAAATCACATCAAATTTCAACCGAAAACGGATGGGGTCCATCAGGTTGAACGTCCGAAAAATCACGTTGTCCCGAATCACAGGCGCCACCTGAAACTGTCCCTCCGCGCCGGAGGGTATAAAAAATTTGGACTTCCATGTGGGCGGAATGGTGTCCGGCAGGTTATACGTTCCTGTCTGCGCCTTGGTCAGCGCCTGCTGGGAAATGTCGGTGGCCAGCACCCGGGTATCCCACTTTCCGGCTTCGGGGCCAAGGAACTCCTTGATGTACATGGAAATGGTATACGGCTCTTCGCCCGAAGCACAGCCCGCGCTCCATATAGACAGGGACTTATCCTTCTGATGACGTTGGACGATGTCGGGCAGAATCGTGTTGCGGAAGAAATTGAAGTGTTCCTGCTCCCGCATAAAAAACGTATAGTTGGTGGTCAGCTTATTGAGCACCAGCTCCACGTCTGCCGGGTCCTGTTTCTGAAGCAGATGGTCAATGAAGGGACCAAAGCTGTCGTAACCTTTGCTTTTAATCGTATAGGAGAGCCGCCCGGAAATAAGCTGCTGCTTTTTGCTCAGGTCGATCCCATAGTGCTGCTGGATAAAATTCACCAGACGGTGAAAATCCTTGTCGGTAATCGCCAGAGGGGCAAAGGAGGACTCGCCGTTCTTCAGCTCCGTTTCGCCCATACTCAATTCTCCAGCAGGGCTGCGCTATCCAGCTCCAGCATGGTTCCGCCGCTCGGCAGAGAACTCATGCCGCACATCAGCTTTTGTCTGTTGGTGGAGGGCATGGGCAGGATGGAGCTGCGTGGCAGCTTCACCATCTGATCGACTCTGTCCACCAAAATGCCCAGCTGCGTGCCGCTGATATTCAGCACGATGATGGACTTTTCCTCTGCGCTGGGCTTGCCCAGCCGCAGACGGACGCTGACGACGGGAACCACCTCGCCGCGCAGGTTGATGATGCCGCAGACATAGTTTGGCAGCATGGGAAGGGAGGTGATGCTCTGGTTAATCAGAGTCTCCACCACGCAGTCCACCCGGACGCCCACCTGCAGCGCGTCGCACTGGAATACCAGAAACTGCTCAAGCTCCTCCTCCATTTGTGCCCGTGCGGAGGTTCCGTCGTTCATCGAATTCATGGTTGCATTCGCCATATCTCATGATCCTCTCTTTCTGTTCCGCGCCGCGCTCACTGTACGGCCGAGTAGAGATTGGACACGTCCAGAATCACGCTGATGTTGCCATCGCCCAAAATCGTGCAGCCGGTGATCCCGTGTTGCTTGATGTTAAAAGTATTAATATAATTGGGAAGAGGCTTTACAACCACCTGCTGCTCGCCCATCAGCTCGTCCACAAACAGGCAGTAGGTACACTCGCCGGACTCCACCCACATCAGGATGCCGTCTTCAATTTTATCGCACCCGCTGTCCAGCCCATAGGCGTCCTTCACGCGGATCACGGAATAGAAATTGTCCATGACCTTTACCATCTCGCCCCGTGCGGCGTCGTGGATAATGTCGCTGTCGCTCATCTTGAAGGACTGGCGGACGTTGTTGATGGGAATTGTGAAGATCGAGGAGCCGACGGAAACCTCCATCCCGTCCAAAATCGCCATGGTCAGGGGGATCTTCAGCGTGGTGGTCATGCCCTTGCCCGGCTCGCTGGTCAGCACCACGGTGCCGCCCACTTCCTCCACGTTTTTCTTGACCACATCCATGCCAACGCCCCGGCCGGAAAATTCCGTCACCTCGGTGTTGGTGGAAAAGCCCGGCATCAGCAGGAAGTTGATGATTTCCTTGCGGCTGTATTCGATCTCGGGATTGGCAAGCCCCGCGTCGATGGCCTTTTTCAGCACCTTGTCATAGTCCACGCCCTGACCGTCGTCCTTCACCTGAATGATGACTTCGCCGCCGGTATGGCTGGCGGAGAGGATGATTTCGCCTTCCGGGTCCTTGCCTGCGGCGATGCGCTCCTCTTCCGTTTCCTCGATCCCATGGTCCATGGAGTTGCGGACAATGTGCATCAGCGGATCGCCGATGCCGTCTACAATGGTCTTGTCCACTTCCGTGTCTTCGCCCACAAGAGTCAGCCGCACCTTTTTACCCAGCTTTTTGCCCATATCGCGAACGATGCGCTGCATCTTCTGGAAGGTGGCCAGCACCGGCACCATGCGCAGGGACATGGAAACGTCCTGCAGTTCATCCGTGAGCTTGCGCAGCTGCCGGGCGGACTTTGTGAAGTTATCCAGTTTCATGCCCTTCAGATCGGGAGACGCCGTGACCATAGACTCTGTAATTACGATTTCGCCAACCACGTCCATCAGCTGGTTCAGCTTGCTGAGGTTCACGCTGATGAGGCTCTCTTTCGGATGATTTCCCATTCCCTGCCCGGCGGCGGGGGCGTCAGCGGCGGCAGGCGCACGCTTGTCGTTCGTTGTTTTCTGCGCGGGCTTGGGCGGGGTTGCACTGCTCTGCCTCGCGGCGGGCTGGCTTTTTTTCTCCGCCGCGGCGGCGGGTTCGGATTCCTTCGCCTGTTCGTGCGCAGTCGCGGGGCCATCAAA
>JABNAD010000619.1_pt1 | contig 18774 bp, 10 predicted proteins | sample 7240381 | NCBI WGS metagenome assembly JABNAD01 (sample SAMN11332834, study PRJNA596920) | anaerobic digester metagenome | biome: digested sludge; isolation source: digested sewage sludge-derived enrichment culture grown on H2/CO2 | place: Germany: Goettingen
CCTCAAAAGCATACCATCCCGACAGGGCAGCTGCGGTTTCCGGCTTCAGCCCGATTCCGTCGGCAGCTTCAGCATAAGGTTTCCCGATGGCTACGGCCGCAAGCCGGGTCGAAATATAATCCGGACCAATGTCGTCCCTGTTGGTAAGCATAATCACATACACATCTTCCCGGGGGAGCCAGATCCCATTCGTGGTATAACCGAAGATGCCACCTCCATGCTCCAGGGTAGGTGAACCGTTGATTTCATTCACCCCCCAGCCGTAACCATAATAAAAAGGCTTATTGTCATTGGTTGAGTAGCCTTTGAATGCCAGTTGAATAGTGCTTGCCTTTACCAGCTTGTTGTCCCGGACTGCATTCTGCCATTTGAGCATATCATCCACGTTGGACATGATGGAGCCTGCCGAATATGGCTGCGTGAGGCTCAGGTATTCCGCATTGGTAAATCCGTCCTGATTCTGATAACCGGCGGCCCGGTTCGGAATGATCTTTTTGTGGCTGCCATAATAAGAATTATTCATCTCCAATGGCTTGAAAATATTATCCTCCAGAAACTGTTCATAGGTAAGCCCGGAAGCTTTTTCAATGATGTACCCCAGCAAAAAATAGGCTGAATTATTGTAGAGAAATTTTTCTCCCGGCGCGAAATCCATGGGTTGGTTTTTAAAAACATCTATCATTTCGGACGGACTCATATCTTTTCGCCACAGCGGCTGCCACTCCTGCATGCCCGTGTAACTTTTTATACCGGATGTATGGGTCAGCAGGTGATGAATGGTGATTTTGTGTCCCTGAGTGGGATAATCCGGGATAAACTTTGTAATGTCGTCATTCAGGCTCAGCTTTCCCTGCTCCATCAGCATCAGCACGGCAACGGCTGTGAACTGTTTGGTGATGGACCCGATTTCAAAGACCATTTCGGGCTTCATGGGCACATTGAGTTCAAGGCTGGCCATGCCGAAAGCTTTGCGGTAAACCACCTTACCGTTTTTTGCCACCAGAACGGTTGCGCCAGGCTCGCCCGGTTTATAAACACTTTCAATGATCTGATCCATGACCGCTTCTGTATTCTGAGCCATCATGTTGCTGCTGAATAAGCCGGTCAATAAAAACAGAAAAACGACGCTGGTAAAAAATTGGGTTTTCATACTGAATGGTTTAGTGAGTAAATGATTTTTAGACGTAGCCGGCTAAAGTGAAGTTACAATGACGGTATATAATCTTGATTTCTGATTACACTTCCGGTTTACCGGTTAGTTTATGCAATTGAATAAACTATAAACAAAACCACTCCCCGCTTGTTGAAGCCGTGTAAATTCTTAATTTTGCAAATCTGAATAAAAAATTCACCTGCTATGAATTATGATGTAATAGTAATCGGCTCAGGCCCCGGCGGTTACGTTGCCGCCATAAGGGCATCACAATTGGGTATGAAAGTTGCCGTTGTTGAACGCGCTGAACTTGGCGGAATCTGCCTGAACTGGGGATGTATCCCTACCAAGGCCCTGCTTAAGAGCGCACAGGTTTACGGATACCTCTCCCATGCCGCCGATTACGGCGTTTCGGTGAGCGGCGATATCAAGGCAGATTTTGAGGCAATGGTCAAACGCAGCCGCGGTGTTGCTGAAGGGATGAGTAAAGGCATTCAGTTCCTGTTCAAGAAAAATAAAATCGATCATATTGCCGGCACCGGAAAACTAAAATCCGGTAAAGTGGTGGAAGTAACAGATGCCGAAGGCAAAAAGACGGATTATCAGGCCAATCACATTATCCTGGCTACCGGAGCCCGTTCGCGGGAACTGCCCAACTTAAAGCAGGACGGTAAAAAAATTATTGGCTACCGGGAAGCCATGACGCTTGACAAACAGCCGAAAAGTATGGTTGTAGTCGGTTCGGGCGCCATTGGTTCGGAATTTGCCTACTTCTATCATACCATCGGCACCCAGGTAACCCTGGTTGAGTTTATGCCCAATGTGGTTCCTATCGAAGATGAAGAGGTTTCGAAACAGCTGGAGCGCAGTTTTAAAAAGTCCGGCATGAAGGTGATGACTTCCTCAACGGTTGAGTCGGTTGACACCTCCGGTGATCTCTGCAAAGTTACCGTTAAAACGAAAAAAGGGGAGGAAATCATCGAAGCGGAAATAGTGCTTTCGGCGGTTGGTATTTCCACGAACCTTGAAGGACTCGGGCTTGAAGAAACCGGTGTTGCCGTTGACAAGGGCAAGGTTGTGGTGGATGATTTCTACAAAACCAGTGTTGACGGGGTTTATGCCATCGGCGACATTGTTCACGGACCGGCGCTGGCCCATGTAGCTTCGCATGAGGGCATCCTCTGTGTCAAAAAAATTGCCGGCAAACATGTTGAGCCCCTTGATTACGGAAATATTCCGGGCTGCACCTACACCCAGCCTGAAATTGCTTCGGTGGGGATGACCGAGAAGGCTGCCCGTGAAGCCGGATATGACATCAAAGTCGGAAAATTCCCCTATTCGGCATCTGGTAAAGCCAGCGCTGCCGGGTCGAAAGAGGGCTTTGTAAAGGTTATTTTCGATGCAAAATACGGTGAATGGCTTGGGGCGCACATGATCGGCGATAATGTAACAGAGATGATCGCCGAGGTGGTGGTAGCCCGCAAACTGGAAACCACTGGCGAAGAGATCATCAAAGCGGTCCACCCCCACCCCACCATGTCGGAGGCTGTGATGGAAGCGGTTGCCGCGGCTTATGACGAAGTGATCCACATTTAATAAATATTTCTCCGGAACTTCTCCGGCATCCCGGGGAAGTTCCTTTCTGCCATGGAAATCGTAAAAACCGGAATTCCGGATGTTCTGATCATCAAACCCAGGGTTTATAACGATGACCGCGGGTATTTTTTCGAATCCTATAACCGCAACGATTTCGCTGCCGCCGGAATAGGTGTGGATTTTTTACAGGACAATGAAAGCTGGTCGATGAAGGGGGTGCTTCGCGGGCTGCATTTTCAAAAGCCGCCCTATGCCCAGGGCAAGCTGGTCAGGGTGGTCAGCGGAGCCGTACTTGATGTGGCCGTTGACCTGAGGGGAAACTCGCCCTGGTTCGGGAAATGGGTTTCCGTTGAACTCACGGAGCAAAACAAATGGATGTGCTGGATCCCTGCCGGTTTCGCCCACGGATTTATCTCTCTGGAAGACAATACCGTATTCATTTATAAATGCACCAATGTTTATAACGCTGCTTCCGAAGGCAGTGTGCGCTGGAATGATCCCGACCTGAATATCAACTGGGGGAATATCAGCCCGGTGCTCTCGCCCAAAGATCAGGCTGCGCCGCTTCTCAGGGATCTCGGAAATATTTTCTGAAACTCAAACGGGCCAGCAGCCATGCACAGGGTCGGAGATATTGTCCGGCATTTTAATATTTATACCGGCATCCCGGGTAATAACAGGCTTTTAATTTCGTTTAAATTTTAAAGGACTCCTTTCCGTATAAGTTGATTCATTATGACTAAAAAAATAACCATCACGATCCTCAGCGCGATCGTTCTTATTGCCGCCGTATTTGTATCACTCCGCTTTATCCCGGGCGGTCAGAAGCATGATGAGCAGTACAAAGAGCAATTCTCAATTCACAACCGGGCTTATGCGGTGCCTTTGCCTGAAGAAATTTCTTTTGCCGGTGAGCCTGTGCCAATGGATTTGTACTATATTCGGGAGGGGCTTGACCGCGAACTTCTGGTAAACACCTACTGGCACTCTAACACCATATTATTGCTCAAACGGGCGGCGCGGTATTTTCCGGTAATTGAACCCGTGCTGAAAGCAAATGGTGTACCCGATGATTTCAAATATGTCGCACTGATTGAGAGCGGGCTGATGAACGTGGTATCCCCCTCGAATGCAGCCGGTTTCTGGCAGTTTCTGGATAAGACGGGTCGTCAGTACGGGCTTGAGGTGACCGAGCAGGTGGATGAAAGATACAATCACAAAAAGTCAACCGAAGCCGCCTGCCGTTACCTGAAAGACGCCTATAAACAACTGAACAACTGGACACTCGCCGCAGCATCTTACAATGCAGGACAGGGCCGGATCACCCGTGAAGTGTCAAGGCAATCTGCAGATAATTATTATGATCTTTACCTTAATCAGGAAACCTCCCGCTATATTTTCAGGATACTGGCGCTGAAGCTGATCTATGAAGACCCGACCGCTTACGGCTTCTATCTGCGTGAGAAAGATTTGTATCCTCAGTTTAAAACCATTTCAATCAGTGTTGATACAAATATTACGGATCTCATTAACTTTGCAGCCCGGCAGAAAGTAAATTACCGTATCCTCAAGGAGTTTAACCCCTGGCTCAGAACCGATCAGCTGAAGGTTGCCCCGGGCAAGAGCTATGTAATTGATTTACCCGAAGATGGATACACTAGGTATAGCTTGCTGCAGAAAGGGTTGCAGAACGGAGAGGAAATTTTTGGCCGTAAGGCAGACAACAGGCCTGACAAATCCTCTTCGGGAGAAGCAGGGGAATAGACCATCATGATCAGCAGAGAATTGAATACAGATTATACAGCAATTGCCGCAGAAGAATTTCCGGATCCGAGACTTGAGATTTTCGGGGCAAGGGTGCATAACCTGCAGAACATTGACCTGAGCATCCCGCGCAATAAACTTGTAGTTATTACCGGCCTGAGCGGAAGCGGAAAATCCTCCCTGGCATTCGACACCATTTATGCCGAAGGTCAGCGAAGGTATATGGAGACCTTTTCGGCTTATGCCCGGCAGTTTATCGGCAATCTTGAGCGGCCCGATGTGGATGAGATTACCGGACTCAGCCCGGTTATTTCCATTGAGCAGAAATCGACTTCACGAAACCCCCGGTCCACGGTCGGCACCATTACTGAAATATACGATTTCCTGCGATTGCTCTTTGCCAGGGCTTCTGACGCCGTATCTCCCGTAACCGGGCTGCCCCTGGTGAAATATACCGAACAACAGATCATTGAGCTGATACGCAGTGATTATGCCGAAAAAGACGTTCTTTTGCTTGCTCCATTGGTCAAAGGCCGCAAGGGTCATTACCGCGAGCTTTTTGAGCAGTTGCGGAGGCAGGGGTTCCTGAGGGCGCGTATCGACGGTGAACTCCGTGAGATCAGTTTCGGGCTGCAGCTGGATCGTTATAAAACCCATGATATCGAACTGGTTGTTGACAAGATCTGTTTAAAAGGCAAATCGGCCGAGCGCCTGCATGCATCCGTGCAAACAGCCATGCGCCATGGCAAAGGCAGCATGATGCTGATCGATCTTCAGGATTCGAAGGAGCGGTACTTTAGCAAAAAACTGATGGATCCGGCAACCGGTTTTGCGTTCGACGAGCCTGAGCCCAACTCATTTTCCTTCAACTCACCTTACGGCGCCTGTCCTCACTGTAACGGTCTGGGAACGATTACCGAAATTGACATCAAAAAGGTAATTCCTGACCCCGGCAGAAATATCCGAAAGGGCGGAATCGCACCCATGGGAGAGGCCAAAGGGACCTGGATATTCAGACAGATCGAGGCCCTGGGCGAAAAATACGGCTTTACCCTTGACACACCAATTAACGAAATTCCCGAAGCGGCCATCAATGCCATTCTTTACGGAACGGATGAGGTACTCAGGGTAAAGAATGAGTACCTTGGTGTAACGTCTTCCTACTCGCTGAATTTTGAAGGCATAGTTACTTATATCACGAATCAGGCGGCTGAAAGCAGGTCGGGCGCGGTAAAGAAGTGGGCCGGAAACTTTATGAACCTCAGGCAGTGCCCTGAATGCGGGGGCGCCAGGCTGAAGAAAGAGTCGCTGAATTTCAGAATCAACGGAAAAACCATTGCCGAGCTTGCATCCCTTGACCTGACGTTGCTTGACGAATGGTTTGAAAATGAGCACACCTTTCCCGATCCTAAAAAGCGGGCCGTGGCCCATGAGATTGTCAGGGAAATCCGGACCCGTATCCGTTTTCTGCTCGATGTCGGCCTTGATTACCTGACCTTAAACAGGAAAGCCGGCAGCTTGTCGGGCGGTGAAGCCCAGCGCATCAGGCTGGCCACACAGATCGGCTCGCAACTGGTCGGGGTATTATATATCCTTGACGAGCCCAGCATAGGCCTGCACCAGCGCGACAACCAGCGGTTGATCAAGGCATTGCAGAACCTGCGCGACATAGGCAATTCCGTGATTGTGGTGGAACATGACAAGGATATGATCCTTTCATCGGATTTTATCGTGGATATCGGCCCCGGCGCAGGCCGGCACGGCGGAAAGATCGTCGCGACAGGTACGCCTGAAGAGATGCTGCAATGTAAGTCTATCACCTGTTGTTACCTGAACGGGAAAAAGCAGATCGGCATCCCGCCGGTCAGGCGCGGAGGCAATGGCCAGCGGATTGTAGTAAAAGGTGCAACGGGCAATAATCTTCAGCATGTTGACCTTACACTGCCCCTGGGCCTGTTTATCTGTGTTACCGGGGTATCCGGAAGCGGAAAATCAACGCTGATCAATGAGACGCTCTATCCCATCCTGAGTCAGCATTTCTATCGTTCCGACAAGAAACCGCTGCCTTACGAAAGCATCACAGGACTGGAGCACCTTGATAAAGTCATTGAAATCGATCAGTCGCCGATCGGAAGAACACCCAGGTCAAATCCGGCTACCTACACGGGGGTCTTTGATGAAATCAGAAAATTGTTTGCCTCGCTGCCGGAATCAAAGATCCGGGGATATCAGGCCGGCAGGTTTTCATTCAATGTAAAGGGTGGTCGTTGCGAAACCTGTAAGGGTGCAGGAGTCAGGGTAATTGAAATGAACTTCCTCCCGGATGTTCAGGTTCCATGCGAATCCTGCGGGGGCAAGCGGTACAACCGCGAGACCCTGGAAGTGAGGTATAAGGGGAAATCGATCAATGATGTATTAAACCTGACCATCAACCAGGCTGTGGAGTTTTTTGAAAATATTCCGTTCATTCTTCAGAAAATCAGGACGCTCAAGGAGGTCGGGCTTGGTTATATCACCCTGGGACAGCAATCCACCACATTATCGGGTGGTGAAGCGCAAAGGGTAAAACTGGCCACGGAGCTTTCGAAAAAAGACACCGGAAAAACCCTTTATATCCTGGATGAGCCGACAACCGGGCTACATTTTGAAGACGTGAATGTACTGCTGGGGGTACTTAACCGTCTGGTTGACAGGGGCAATACAGTGCTGGTCATCGAACACAATATGGAAGTGATCAAGGTAGCCGATCATATTGTAGACCTGGGGCCCGGCGGGGGAAAACGCGGCGGGCTGATAGTAGCGGAAGGAACGCCTGAAAAGATTGCCATGAATTCAAAAAGTGTTACAAGTCAATATATTAAAGAGGAACTGAGCAGATAACATTATTCCATATTAATCTTTGTCATTTTTTTTTGATAATTAGTCAGGTTAGCACTATATTTACAGCCTTTTTAAATCTCAGAACAGATTTTTAATCATTACAATTTTACTATGTACGCAGAAGGAATTGACGAAGAGGAAAGGATCAGGGAAGCTATAACGCCGAAGAGCTGGAATGAGATCATGACCAGTGATTCGTGGGCTGTCTTTAAAATAATGGCTGAATTGGTCGACGGCTTTGAAAAAATGGGCAGGATTGGTCCCTGCGTCACAATTTTCGGTTCGGCACGCACCAAAAGCAATCAGAAATATTACAAACTGGCAGAGGAGATCGCTTACCTCCTCACCAAAAAAGGGTTTGGAATCATTTCAGGCGGTGGCCCCGGCATCATGGAGGCCGCCAATAAAGGCGCCCATTTCGGCGGAGGTAAATCGGTTGGACTCAACATAGAATTGCCCTTTGAGCAAAGCGCCAATCCGTTTATCGATCCGGATAAACTCATCACTTTTGATTATTTCTTTGTCAGAAAAGTGATGTTCATGAAGTATTCACAGGGATATATCGTATTGCCGGGCGGATTTGGCACGCTGGATGAACTTTTTGAAGCAATTACACTGATACAGACCCATAAAACCGTAAGATTTCCTATCGTCCTGGTTTCTACTGAATACTGGAAAGGCCTGATTGACTGGATCCACCACAATATGCTGGCAGAAAAAAACATCAGCCCCACCGACCTTGATATCTTTACACTGGTGGACACCGCTGAGGAAGCAACTGCAATTATTGAAGAATATTACAATAAATACGCGCTTAAGCCCAATTTCTGAGACTTGCCGGGAATCAGGTCTTTTTCACGGATAATTAATCACAAAAAACAAACGACATGACCTCATTAAATCTGATTCAGCTGAATTTTGAAACCGGCGGATACAATCTGCTGGCCAGGGTAATCATCAATGGCAAACCTGCATTATTTATGGTTGATACCGGTGCGGCTAAAACCGTGCTTGACACCGATCATCTGCAGAAATTTGTCAGCCAGACCGAGCTGAAACGCAACCCAAGGAAAAACCTCGCACCGGGCGCTACCAGCGTCTACAGCTACATTGCCAACATTGACACACTTGAAATCGGATCTGTTGTAATAAAGGATTACAAAGCGACCGCCGTTGATCTGAGTGCGTTGAACCGCTCCTTCCGCGGCATGGGCAATCCCCAGATTGACGGATTGCTCGGTTGCGACCTGCTCCGTCATTGCAAAGCCACGTTGAAGTTTGAAGAGCGCGTTCTGGAACTCGGAGCTCTGGAAGAGCCTGCCGAAGAGCCTAAAAACGCCGTTATCGAATAACCACCAGCTTAACAGCAGTCTTTGCACGGGGGCTTCCCGCCTTCGTGCAGACTATGCTGTAAATACCTGAAGGGAGATCATCCCATCCAAGCTGTATCGTCTGATGGCCAACGGCAGGGATTGTCTTTACCAGGGCGCCGTATACATTTATTATATCCACTGACCAGTCCCCGTCAGACAGGATGGTTACCTTCGTCATATCCATTGCCGGATTGGGAGCAACCAAAACCCTGGAAGCGCTTTCTCCGTATGATTCAGGAATTCCGGCAGGTCCGGGGTTTTTCCCTTTAAACAGCGCGATGCCGCCGCCGTAATTACCGACAGCCAGGTCGGGATAACCGTCGGCATTCAGGTCTGCCACTGCCGGGGATGTGCGGATACCTTCCGAAATGTACATAAAATGAACGTCTTCCTTATTGAACAGGGCGCCCGTTTCCGTTGAAAGATTATTGTAACGGGTGATGATGCCGGTTTCCGATCCTACCAGCAGATTTAGTTCCCCCGATCCGTTCCGGATAAATGCCGGCACACTATATCCGGTATAGGAAAGCTGATAGTCGGTAACATCCACCCCGCCCCAGAAACCGGTAACCAGGCTGAATACAGGTTGACCCGCGCCTCCCTCATTCCTGTAATAGGACAGACGGCCACGACTGCCACCGGTAATCAGATCGGCATCCCCATCACCATCGAAGTCAAACAAAACCAGCGTTGAGAAGCTTTCCACAGCTATCTGCTGGTAATCAGGTATAGGCTCAGCAAAAACCGGAACAGCCCCTGCTCCGGCAGTATTTTCGAAAAATAAAATCTTCCCCGAATCGCTCCCCAGCAGCATATCCATATCTCCATCACCATCCAGGTCGGCAAAAGCGGGGTACGCCCCCTGAATCATTAATTCCGATATGCCGCCGAAATCATCATCAGCCAGGGTAAAGACCGGACTTTCGGGAGTCCCTCCGTTCAAAAACAGATACAGCCTGCTGTAATAATAGCATTTCAATTGTCCGGAATTATTCACCAAACAGGTATCGAAAAGGCCATAATTACCGGCAACCATATCCGTAAGGCCATCCCCGTTGACATCCGCGAAAACAGGGTAAGCGCCAAGCCCCAGATCGATCATGGTATGCTGAAGGAACGATTTATCCACGAGCTCAAATTCAGGTACCGGCCCTGAAGACACATCTTCATACAGCCATACACAATCAGAACCCCGGGATTTAACCAGACTCGGATCGAACGGTGAGGCTACGAGGTCCTTTCGCCCGGAGTTGGTGATGTCGATATGCTGAACCAGGGGAAACGACCAGAGGTATACCGGATCAGTTAAAGGATATTGCGGAAGCTGCTCTGCCATTGAAGCCTCCATATTGCTGCCGGCGTTTATCAGCGGGGCTGGATCAGGATAATCAACATCGCCCAGCAACAAATCGAGCACCTCATTGCCATCGATATCAATCAGGCAGAAGGTGGAACCTGTATGCTTGGGATCGTTGGCAGGAGCCCTGAAACCTCCGCCGGCATAACACGTATCGAGGTAAATTATATTCGATTCCGGATTTTCAGCAAAACGTCCCCAGCAACCGGTTTCTTTACGAAAAAGCAATGAATCGGCCGATCCTGTTTCCTCCACCGACCTGTTACGGTGTAATTCAACCCAGGAACCAAGTCCCCAGAAAGTCAGGATATCCAGATCTCCGTCCCCGTCGAGATCATCAATTACCGGATAATCGACATAGGTTACCAGCAGATTTGTGTATATGCTTCCCTGCAAAGAGGTAATATAAGGATCAACGGCTTTTTCAAACTGCGGGGTATGATCTCCCGTGTTCTTATAAACCATGATTCCTCCGGGAGTATAGGTAAAAATATCAGGCTTTCCGTCGCCGTTGTAATCCGCAACCTGAAACCAATGGTTCAACGCGGGGAAAAAGCGGCGGTAATAAGGTGCATAGGTATATACCGCTTCCTGGTCCTGTCTGCTGAAAATAAAAGGCAGCAAACGATCCCCATGGCGGTCAAAAACAAGCAGATCGTCCAAACCGTCTCCGTCAAGGTCGTACTTGCCGAATTGAACATTATTCAATCCCCCTGCCCAGGCATTGCGCATTTGCACTCCCTGCATGTTTACCGGCAGGTCTGACCATTGTTCAAATCCGAAATCATTCAGCGCCTGCCCCCGGGCGTCCGGATGCAATAATAACAGGCTAAGGCAGAAAAGCAAGGTTAAAAATCGTTTCATTTCAGGTCAGTTCTGGTCATTCCAAAACGTAAAAGTAGGTAAAATGAATCATCTCATGATAAGGTTAAACCATCAGGTTAAAGAAATCCCGTGGATAAAGCACTGGGTTTTGTTAGGTTAACAGCATTAACCGGCAAGCTTTCCGGAGGTTTCCGGTGCAAAAAATTCATAAAATAAGCAGGTTGGTAATTTCCAATAGAAGTTCTATATTTGCAGGCTCAAAAAATTAGTCTAATTCAAATAAATAACTAACACACATGCAGAATAAAGGTGCTATTAAATTCTTCGCGATTGCATTGGCAATTGTGTGCCTTTTTCAGCTTTCGTTCACCTTTTTCACAAAAAGGGTTGAGAAAAAAGCCAGGGAGTATTCCAGGAATGAAGCTGCGATAAGTCAGGCGAAAGAGCTGGCCGGAGGAAACACATTGCTCGAACAGAAACTGATGGATTCTATCAGTAAGTCAAGGGAACGCTATTATCTTGACTCTATGTCGGGCCAGCCGGTATTCAACATCCTGGTTCGCAAATATACTTATCAGGAGTGCAAGGAACGCGAGCTGAACCTTGGGCTTGACCTCAAGGGAGGTATGAACGTAACCCTCGAAGTCTCGGTTGTAGACATCGTCAGGGCGTTGTCAGGCAATAGCACCAATCCCGTATTCACCCAGGCCATTGACATGGCCCTCCAGAAACAGAAAAACAGTCAGAGTGATTTTGTGACGCTGTTCGGAGAATCATTTCAGGAGATTGATCCCAATGCAAGCCTTGCCGCTATTTTCAACACCGTGGAGCTCAAGGACAGGGTATCCTACAATTCGACCAATGCTGAAGTTCTGAAGGTAGTCCGTGAGGAGACCAAGGGCGCCATTGACCGCACTTATAACATCCTGCGCACCCGTATCGACCGCTTCGGGGTAGCACAGCCCAATATTCAGCAGCTTCAGACTGCAGGCCGCATCCTGGTCGAACTTCCGGGTATCAAAGAACCTGAGCGGGTACGTAAGCTCCTTCAGGGAACTGCTCAGCTGGAATTCTGGGAGACCTATCAGTTTGCCGAGCTTGTTCCTTACTTTGAAGATGCCAATAAACGGCTTGCTTCCATCGCAGCCGAAGCCGTTCAGGCAGATTCCACCATTGCTGACACCACAACTGCTGTTGCGGAACAGACACAGCGGACAGAGCAAACAACTCCTGCCGATACTACCGCCACTGCTCAGTCTGACACTGCCCAGTCGACGTTGCTTGACAAGATCAGCGATACCACCGCTGCAGATCAGCAAAAGGAATCTTTTGAAAAATATGCCAAAGAAAATCCGCTCTTTGCTTACCTCAACCCGGCTATTTTCCCCAACGCCCAGGGGCAGTATTTCCCGGGCGAGGGCGCTACGGTTGGTTTTGCAACGATAAAGGATACCGCCCGGGTTAACCGCATGCTGCGTCAGACCGCCAGTATTTTCCCCAGGGACCTGAAACTGGCCTGGACCGTAAAACCTGAAAAGGATCGTCCCGACATTCTTGAACTGATCGCCCTGAAGGTGACCAGCCGCGACGGCCTTGCTCCCCTGGGTGGCGACGCCGTGGTAGATGCCCGCCAGGATTACGACCAGAATGGCAGGGTGGAGATTACCATGCTGATGAATGCCGAAGGCGCCAAAACCTGGAAAAGACTCACCGCCGATAACATCGGCAACCAGATTGCCATTGTACTCGATGATTATGTGTATTCGGCACCGCGCGTTAACAGCGAAATTCCCAACGGACGCTCATCCATTACCGGAAACTTCAGCATTGAAGAAGCACAGGACCTTGCAAACATCCTCAAAGCGGGTAAGCTGCCTGCTCCTGCCCGCATTGTTCAGGAAGAAGTGGTCGGACCATCACTCGGACGCGAATCCATCACCTCCGGTTTGACTTCGTTCATCATTGCATTTGTCCTGGTACTTATCTACATGGTGCTGTATTACAACCGTGCCGGATGGGTTGCCGACCTTGCCCTGGTTACCAATATCTTTTTTATCTTCGGTGTACTCACATCGTTAGGAGCAGTGCTGACCCTGCCAGGTATCGCGGGTATCGTACTAACCCTGGGTATGGCCGTTGACTCCAACGTAATTATCTATGAACGCGTCAGAGAAGAGCTAAGAGCAGGAAAAGGGCTCCGGCTTGCCATTACCGACGGTTACAGCAACGCATACTCTGCCATTATCGACGGTAACGTTACCACGCTGCTTACCGGTATTGTGCTGAATATTTTCGGATCAGGCCCCGTTCAGGGTTTTGCCACCACGCTGATCATCGGTATCATCACATCGTTGTTCACTTCAATTTTTATCTCAAGGATAATTTTTGAATGGCAGTTACGCAAAAACAGAAATATTCCGTTCGACAACCAGTACACCCGCTATGCATTTACAAAGGTCAATTTTGACTTTATCGGCTTGCGTAAAAAAATGTACATCGCTTCCGGAATTCTGATCTTTATCGGCATCATATCACTGGCTACCAAAGGATTAAACTTCGGTGTTGACTTCTCCGGTGGTCGTACCTATGTGATCCGGTTTGACAAGGAAGTAGGCACCAATGAGGTGAGAAGTCTCCTTGCTGAAGAACTGGGAGAAGCGCCTGAAGTAAAAACCTTTGGTAGTTCCAACCAGGTGAAAATTACCACCAAATACATGATCGAAGAGGATACACAGGCTGCCGATTCCATTGTGGAAGCTAAAATCTACGACGGAGTAAAGAGCCTTTACAATGTCCCTATGAGTTTCAACGACTTCACCGCCGACGATGAAGCCAAGGTGCTGGGCCGGCTGAGTTCTCAGAAAGTTGGCCCCACCATTGCCGATGACATCAAACAAGGCGCTGTGCTTGCCGTATTCTTCGCACTGCTGATCATCTTTATCTATATCGCCATCAGGTTTAAAAAATGGCAGTATGGTATGGGAGGTCTGTTATCACTGGCGCACGACACCATGATTACCATCTCGATGTATTCGATTTTCTCAGGGATATTACCATTTAATCTCGAAGTGGATCAGGCATTTATCGCCGCCCTGCTTACGATCATCGGTTACTCTATCAATGACACTGTGATCATTTTCGACCGTATCAGGGAGTATATCGGGCTCTATCCAAAGCGGGCAATTACCGACAATATGAACCACGCCATGAACAGCACCCTGGGCCGTACCTTCAACACCGCCGGTACCACCCTCGTTGTATTGATCGCTATCTTTATCTTTGGCGGTGAGGTAATCCGCGGTTTCGTATTCGCATTGATGGTTGGTATCGGTGTGGGTACCTACTCATCCATCTTTATTGCTTCTCCGTTGGCTTATGACTTCATCACCAATTCAGCAAAACGCAGGAAGAGGAAAGAAGAAGCAAAAAAGCTTCAGAAATAATACGCTGAAAAACCTGGAAAAGCCCTGTTAGCCAATCGTTAACGGGGCTTTTTTATTGGATGGTCATACGGAAAACTGATGAAAATTCAAATGCATCCATCAGGAATAAAAATCTGTTTACCGGCATCCGATAATCGTATCCGGAATAAAGAAGGTTTTTTGTAATTTTACCACATCAAGCAATTAACCAATGTACATCCAGCCACTCCTTTTTCTTGATATCAGCGGAGGAGAGTTTCTGATCATTATCCTGGCGGTATTCCTGATCTTCGGCCCTAAAAAAATGCCCGAAATTGCCAGGAAGATCGGCCGTACGATGAATGAACTGAAAAAGGCATCCAGCGATATTACCCGCGAATTCAGGGAAGAGACCAGCGGCATAGCCAGGGAATTGAACACGGCAAGGGAAACATTGCGGCAAGGGGGTGATATTGTTAAGGATGAATTGATTAATACCGGCAATAAGATAGAAAGAGAAATCACTCCGCACGGGCATACGGATGTAATTTCTGAGTCCGGTCCTGTTCCGGATCCTTACGGACTTGATCAGGAAGATGAAAACCAGGCTTACACGGAAAAGGACAATAAGCCCAAAGTACCCGGGGATTCTGACAGCAACGAAAACTCCGCTGCCGCCGGCTGAAGCCAAGCCCTCAGGATTTCGCACAGATCTGACGGCAGCGCCGCGTCTGTTGCTTTCGGCACAATTTTAAATCATCAATTCCGTTAGAACATCAGCCATTTTCGCCACAGCAATACAGTTATACAGGAGCAAAAGCGAAAATTGTATAATTTAGCAGTCAAATCAGCATCAAAACAATGGTTTTTCCTGAAACATCCAGAAAGTATTCCATTTCCGGCACCCTGCTGAGCCTGGGAATTTTTATAATAGTTGCTTTTGTCAATCCATCGGTCAGCTATGGCCAGAGCAGAAGGATAGCAGCAGCAGAAGAAGCTTTCAACAACTTCCAGTACAATGTCGCGGTTAACCGTTACAAAAAAGCCTATTCCAAAACCAAAAGCAGGCCCGAAAAGGACAGGATCTCTTTTCAGATGGCTGAGTGTTACCGCATGATGAACAATACCAAACGGGCCGAAGTCACCTACCGCAGGATCATCAAAAGTGATTTTGCCAGACGGAATCCCGTGGTATACCTGCATTATGCCAATATGCTGAGGGCCAATGAAAAATACGAAGATGCAAAGGACTATTACAGCCTGTATATCGAAAATGTACCGGATGACACACGGGGCACCAATGGCCTGAGGTCCTGCGAGCTGGCATCGGAATGGATCGAAAATCCTACCAAATTTACGGTTACCAACGTAAAAAAGATCAACTCAAAGAGTGATGATTTTGCGGCCACTTTTGCAGATAAATTTTTCAACGCGCTGATTTTCACTTCTACCAGAGAGGGAAGTACCGGCAAAGGGCTGGATGACTGGACGGGACAAAACTTCAGTGATTTGTTTCTTACCCGCCAGGACAGGAAAGGCGAATGGAGTGAGCCGGCACTTGCCGATGCCGAAGGCCGAATTAATACCTCCGGCAACGAAGGGGCACCGGCCTTTAATGCCAACTTTACCACGCTTTATTATACCCGTTGCGGAAATTCAGAAGATTCAGCCTCAAACTGCCAGATTCTTGTTGTGAAAAGATCCGGCAGGGGCTGGGGGGAACCGCAGGTGCTGAACCTCGGCAAAGATACGGCGGTTACCAACGGTCACCCGGCCATCAGTTCGGATGAGCTTACTCTTATTTTCTCCAGTGACCGCAAAGGCGGACAGGGCGGAAAAGACCTGTGGATTGCCACCAGGAAAAGCATCTCCGATGAATTTAACAAACCTCTTAACCTTGGAGCTGTCGTGAATACACCGGGGGATGAAGTTTTTCCCTTTCTGAAAAACGATACTGTCCTCTATTTTGCCTCCAATGGCCATCCCGGACTCGGGGGGCTTGATATTTTCAAGAGCGTCAGACGCGGAGACGAATGGACAATCCCGGTAAATATGGAGGTTCCTGTAAATTCAAGCGCCGATGACTTTGCCATGGTCTTCCAGCCGGGCGAAGAGCAGGGATTTCTGACCTCCAACCGCAAAGGCGGACGCGGGGGAGATGATATCTATTCATTTATCAATCCGCCGCTGGTCTTTACCCTGCAGGGAACCGTGAAAGATGACCGTACCCTTCAGTTTGTCCCCCTGGCCACTGTCAGGCTGGTTGGCTCCGATGGGTCTTCCGTGGATGCCAAAACCGATCCCAAAGGATTCTATTCATTCAGCAAATCACAGATCAAGCCCAATGTCACTTATGAACTTACTGTGCTGAAAGATAATTATTTCAATAAAAAAGCAAGGGAAACCACCGTTGGACTGGAGAAAAACAAGGATTTCGTGATCGACTTCCTGCTGGAACCCATTCCCGAAAAACCCGTCGTATTGCCCGACATTCTTTACGACCTGGCAAAATGGGACCTGAAACCGCAATACCAGGATTCGCTGCAGGGCCTGATCAAAACCCTGCTCGAAAACGAAACCGTGGTCGTTGAGCTTGCCTCTCATACCGATGCCCGCGACACCGAAGAACGCAACGATATCCTTTCGCAGCGCCGCGCAGAATCGGTCGTTAATTATCTGATCGACAGGGGCATTGACCCGGAGCGTTTGGTGGCCAAAGGCTATGGCGAACGCGTTCCCAGGGTGCTGGCAAAAGATGTTCGTAAAGATGGTTTTCTGTTTAAAACCGGCGTCAGGCTTACCGAAACATTTATCGATTCCTTAAGCACCACTGCCGAAAAAGAGGCCGCCCATGCCCTCAACCGCCGGACGGAATTCAGGGTGCTCAGCAAAGATTTTGTTCCCAAGCCCAAAAACAAGGAGATTACCCAGAAAGTCGAGATTAAGATCAACCCCGAAGACAACATTGTGGCCATCGAAGTTGGCAGGGGCAATGCGGTAACCATACCGGTGATTGTGAACGGTTACAACGTAAAAATCTTGCTTGACCGGGATGACCGCGGACTGATTTTCTCCCTGCCCGAAGCGCAGAAGTTACTGCAGTCGGGAGCCATCACCAAAGATGATTTCATCGGGGATGCCAATGTGATCCTTGCCGAAGGATCCATTGCCGACCGCGCTGTGTTTAAAATCAGGGAATTTAAGATCGGGCCGAAAACCGTGTCTAATATCGAAGCCAGCGTTTCGACAAAGCTCACCGAGGGGGTTATTATGGGCGAAAGCACCATCAATATGCTCGGAAGATTCAAAATTGATGAAGCAAACAAACAACTGATTTTCAATTAATGATATAAACCGGCTGCTTCGGCAGCCGGTTTGCTTTGGTTTATACTACAACTATGCCGCAGGAATCGAGATATATCCAAAGAGGCGTTTCCGCCGGGAAAGAGGATGTGCACAATGCCATCGCCAATATCGACAAAGGGCTGTACCCCAAGGCCTTCTGTAAAATCATTCCCGACATTCTCGGGAATGACGCGGAATGGTGCAACATTATGCATGCCGACGGGGCAGGCACCAAATCATCGCTGGCATACCTTTACTGGAAAGAGACCGGCGACCTCAGCGTATGGAAAGGCATTGCACAGGATGCCATTGTGATGAACACCGACGACCTGCTCTGCGTGGGCGCCACCGACAATATTCTTTTATCCTCCACCATCGGAAGAAATAAAAATAAAATCCCCGGAGAGGTGATTGCCGCCATCATCAATGGCACGGAAGAATTCCTGGAAGAGATGCGCAGCTATGGCGTCGGCATCTGGTCAACCGGCGGTGAAACGGCCGATGTGGGCGATCTTGTCAGAACCATCATTGTTGATTCAACGGTTACGGCCCGTATGCCGCGCAACCGGGTGATATCAAACCACCGCATCCAGGCGGGCGATGTCATCGTCGGACTTGCTTCCTTTGGACAAGCCAAATATGAACGTAATTACAACGGAGGCATGGGCAGCAACGGGCTGACTTCCGCCCGGCATGATGTTTTTGATAAAGTATATGCTTCGCTCTTCCCGGAAAGCTTCGATCCTGAGATTCCCGAAACGCTTGCCTACAGCGGCAAACTAAAACTTACGGAGCCCTCGCCGGTGCCGGGCATCGACATGGGCAAACTGGTCCTCTCCCCCACCCGCACCTATGCCCCGGTTATCAAACAGATACTTGATCAATATCATGGTCAGATACACGGCATGGTGCACTGCTCGGGTGGTGCGCAAACCAAGGTGTTGCATTTTGTGGATAACCTTCATGTGATCAAGGATAACCTTTTCGAGATTCCGCCGCTTTTCAGGATCATTCAGGAGCAATCAGGCACCTCGTGGCAGGAAATGTATAAGGTCTTCAATATGGGACACAGGATGGAAC
>JABNAD010000620.1_pt1 | contig 18734 bp, 10 predicted proteins | sample 7240381 | NCBI WGS metagenome assembly JABNAD01 (sample SAMN11332834, study PRJNA596920) | anaerobic digester metagenome | biome: digested sludge; isolation source: digested sewage sludge-derived enrichment culture grown on H2/CO2 | place: Germany: Goettingen
CGGCGGACGGGCTAACGGACCGGAACGCCGCCCTCTCCGCCTTACGCGAGGACGGATTCCTATACCGCCATCTTCCGGTGCCCCTCCATCCCGGAGCGTCGCAGTTCTATCGTGATCAGGGGCTTTTGGAGGGGTAACACCGCCGTTTTTTCCATGGCTGCCGCCGATGCGCGAAAAGGTTCGCCTTTGTGCGATTTTGCTGGATGAATTCTGCGCCTGCATCAAAAATTTGTGAAAACTATTGTGAACCGGCCGGACAAGCGCTATAATGGAGCCATCTCCCGTTGGGAATATCTTGAAGGAGGCTGAAAGATGAAAAGGAAAAAACTCTCAGCATTGCTCCTGGCTCTGGTCATGGCGGTCAGTCTGGCTGTTCCTGCTTTGGCGGCGGACACCACTCAGACGGTCACCATCCTCCAGACCAGCGACCTGCACGGCATGATTAACCCCTATGACTACGCATCCAACAAGGAAAGCAAGACCAGCATGGCCCACGCGGCGGCGATCATTGCGGCGGAGCGGAAGACGGACCCAAATCTGCTCCTGATCGACACCGGCGACTCCACACAGGCCAACTACATTCAAGAATTTAAGGACGAAGTGCCCGAACCCATGATTGACGCCCTGAACTATCTGAAATATGATGCTTGGACTCTGGGCAACCACGAGTTTAACTTCGGCTTCAACTACGTAACGAAGGAAATCAAGGAATTCAACGGCGTCACTCTGGCGGGCAACATCTATCAGAAAAACGGCTCCCGCTGGCTGGACGCTTACAAAATTTTTGACGTGAACGGCGTGAAGGTGGCCGTGTTCGGCATCGACGCGCCCCACATTCCCATCTGGGAAAAATCCGACCCCACCCACTATAACAACATGACCTTTACCACGCCCATGGAGGAGACTGGCAAGATCCTCAAGGAACTGGACGGCAAGGCGGATGTGATTATCGGTTCCATCCACTATGGTCTGGACGGTGAATACGGCACCGAGGGTATCCGTCAGGTAGCCGAGAAATACGGCGATCAGATTGACGCGCTGTTTATCGGTCATGCTCACTCCAAGGTGAACGAAACCATCAACGGCGTACCCGTGCTGGAGCCCGGCTCCAACGCCCAGTATGTTTCCAAGGTCACCTTCTCTCTGGAGAAAAAGGACGGCAAGTGGGACGTGGCCAAGACCGACGCCGGTCTGATCGACTGCTCCACCGTCACTCCCGATGCGGCTTTCCTGACAAAATTCAAGTCTCTGGATCAAAAGAGCAAGGCTTTGGCCGCCAAGCAGGTGGGCGAGGTCGGTGAGACGTTCTTGAACCCCGTGGAAGTTCTTCCCGGCATCCCCAGCGCCATTTTGGAGGACAACGCCGTTCTCGATCTCATCAACAAGGTGCAGATGGAAGAGGTGGGCGCGGATGTGTCTCTGGCCGCCCTGTTTGATTCCACCTCCAATCTGGAAAAGGGTCCCTTCCTGAATCGGGACAGCGTGAAAATCTACAAGTATGACAACACGCTGTACGGCGTGAAGGTCACCGGCAAGCAGCTCAAGGCCATCATGGAGCTGCAGGCGGGCAACTTCTTCAACCAGTACAAGGCGGGGGATGTGACCATCAGCTTCAACCCCGACATCCGGATGTACAACTACGACGAGTTTGCCGGTGTGAACTATGAGATCAACATCTCCAAGCCCGCCGGTTCCCGCATCCAGAACGTCACCTATCAGGGCAAGCCCCTCAGCGACACCCAGACGCTGGTGCTGGCGCTGAACAACTACCGCTATGGCGGCCTTGTCACTGCGGGACTTTTGAACGAGTCCGACGTGGTGTACGAGGGCGGCGCGGTTCGCGATATGATTACCAATTATGTGGCGGCGATGAAGACGTCCCTGATGCCCGAGTGCGACCACAACTGGAAGATCGTGGGCGCGGATCTCAACGATCCCCAGAAGGACTTGATCTATGAGAAGGTCCGCTCCGGCGAGATCACCGTCCCCACCTCTGAGGATGGACGCACACCCAACATCGCCTCACTGAACGGTCCCGAGCTGCGGGCCGCGGGCAAGCTGCCCGCGCTGACCGGCGGCGAGACGGCCACCACCCCAACGACTCCGGCCAAGCCCACCGTGCCTGTCACGCCCACAACACCCAGCACCCCCGTGGCCGGCGGTTCCTATACCGTGAAGTCGGGTGACTGCCTGTGGAGCATTTCTCAGGAGTTCTACGGTACCGGCACCAAGTGGACCGTGATCTATCGGGCCAACACCGCGATCATCAAGAATGCCAACGACATTCAGGTTGGTCAGGTTCTGACGATTCCCGCGGCCTAACCCTACTGTGCATTGAAAACGAGAGACGCCCTTCGAGGGCGTCTCTCGTCTTTTTGGCGTCGCTCTTGCCCCAACCTGAAAAAAAGCGTATGATAAATCTATAAAATTGCGCGATTTTCAAAAACCGCGCCAAAATGGAAGCCGTCCGTACACTGCGGGCGGAAAGCAGGATGGGGGCGTATGAAGATGGAGCTGCTGGATACGCAGGCGGCGGGGTTGTACGGGGAAATGCTGGCCTTTAAAGAGGACCTGCACCGTCACCCGGAGAGCAGTTTTCAGGAACGGCGGACGACCGAGCTGCTGAAGGAAAAGCTGGCCGCACTGGGCCTTTGCCCGGTGGACATGGGGATGGACACCGGCGTGGTGGCGGTTTTGGAAGGGGAGAGGCATGGCAAGACTGCCGCTTTGCGGGCGGACATCGACGCCATCGCCCAAACGGAGAACCAGAACCACGTTGTCCGCTCAGAAACGGCGGGGTTGATGCACGGCTGCGGCCACGACTTTCATACTGCCTGTCTTTATGGCGCGGCAAAGCTGCTTTCTGCCCGAAAAGAGACGCTTTCCGGCAGGGTGGCATTTTTGTTTCAGCCCGCCGAGGAGGAGACGCAGGGCGCGCGCACGCTGCTGGACCACGGGCTTTGGGAGCGAATGGGCGGAAAGCCGGACTGCATCTTCGGCCTGCACAATCGGCCGGAGCTGCCGGCGGGACAGATCGCCGTACGGAATGGGCCGATTATGGCGGGAAAGATCAATTTTCGCGTGATACTGCGGGGAAGACCGGGCCACGGGGGATCGCCCCACAAATGCGTGGACCCGGTGGTGGCTGGGGCGGCACTGATTGACGGGGTGCAGACCATTGTCAGCCGCAGCACCGACCCGCAGGACGCGCTGGTATGTGCGGTGTACTCGGTTCACACAGATGCGCCGGACTTTTTCGTTCCGTCCTCTCTCTCCGTAACGGGCAGCATCCGCTATCTCCGGGACGCGGCGGGCCAGCGGGCGGCGCAGCGGCTGCGGGATCTGGCGGCGGGGGTGGCCGCGGCTTACGAATGTCAGGCGGAGACGCAGCTGCTTCCGCAGGTTCCGGTGACGCGGAACGCCGCGTCTTTGGCAGAGATCGCGGAATGCGCCGCAGCGGAGACTGCGGGCGCTGAAAATGTGGCCTGTCCGCCGCCGGACATGGGCAGCGAGGATTTTGCGGTGTACGGGCAGGAGGTTCCCGCCTTTTTCTACTGGCTGGGCAGCGGATTTCCGGGGCGGGAAAACGCCCCGTGGCACAGCCCGGATTTCCGCACCAACGACGCGGCGCTGCCTTTGGGCGCGGCGCTGCTGGCGCGGTCGGCACTGCTGGCGCTGGAGCGCCTTTGAACGTTTGAGGTGAAGAGATGAGATCAGGAATTGTTTTAGAAGGCGGGGCGCTCCGCACCATTTTTTCTACCGGCGTATGCGACGCTCTGCTGGACGCGGGACTGCTGCCGGACTATTTTATCGGCGTATCCGCCGGGGCGGCTTACGGCGTGAGCTATCTTTCCCGGCAGAAGTGGCGGAATCTGAACATCGTCTGCCATTACGCCAATGACCGGCGGTACATGGGCGTTGGAAATCTGCTGGACCGCAAAAACCGGTCTTATTTTGGGCTGAAGTTTGCCTATGAGGATATCCCAAACCAGTATATCCCCTTTGACTACAAGGCGTTTGCCGCCTATCCCGGCGAAGCGGAGGCGGTTTTGACAAATTTAAATACCGGAAAAGCGGATTATCTCCCCATTCCTCGGCAAGACGAGCATTTCACGGTTTTACAGGCCACCTGCGCCATGCCGCTGCTGTTCCCCATCTTCCATATTAACGATCAGCCCTATTTGGACGGCGGCTGCGCCGACCCGATCCCGTGGCAGCGGGCGCTGGAGCAGGGCTGTGAGCATTTGTTGGTGGTGCTGACGCGGGAGCGTTCTTACGTCCGGGGCGCGGAGAAAACCGACCGGCTTATCCAGCGGCACTACCGGAACTATCCGAATTTTCTGGATACCATGCGCCGCCGGGCGGACGATTACAACGAAAACAGGGAACGGCTGTTCCAGCTGGAACGGGAGGGCCGGGTGATGGTGATTGCACCGGAATCCACGAAGGGTTATTCCCGAACGGAAAAGGATTTGGAGAAGATCCGAGCCCTGTGGCAGGACGGATACTTTCAGGGGCGTACCGCCGCGCCGAAACTGACGGAGCTTTGGAAGTAAGTGGGGACGGCGAGGGAGATTTTACGTAGATTTAACATTGCGGGTCTTCCTATACGGACAGTTTCCCTATATAATGTCATTGTGTAAACTTTTGCAGTCCTGTTTTTGATGCGCGGTGCGCAAAACCGGCGGATGTAAATTCCGTGTAAAATACAAAGGAGAACCATTTGATGGACATTTTTTCCGTCTTTACCCTCTGCGGCGGTCTGGCCTTTTTCCTCTTTGGCATGAACACCATGTCCAAGAGTCTGGAGAAAATGGCGGGCGGCAAGCTGGAGCGCACCCTGAAGCGCATGACCTCCAACCCCATGAAGAGCCTTTTACTGGGCGCGGGCATTACCATCGCCATCCAATCTTCCTCCGCTATGACCGTGATGCTGGTGGGCCTTGTGAACTCCGGCGTGATGGAGCTGGGACAGACTATTGGCGTCATCATGGGCAGCAACATCGGCACGACCCTGACGGCGTGGATTTTGGCTCTCAGCGGAATTGAGAGTGAAAATGTCTGGGTGAATCTGCTGAAGCCGGAGAATTTTTCCCCGGTGATCGCGCTGGTCGGCATTTTGATGATTATGACGTCAAAAAAGCAGAAGCGGCGGGATATCGGTCGGATTTTGATGGGCTTTTCCATTTTGATGTACGGCATGGAGCTGATGAAAGCGGCTGTCAGCCCGCTGGCGGACTCTCCGGAATTTGCCAGTATTCTGACGGCTTTCCAGAATCCGTTGCTGGGCGTGCTGGTGGGCGCGGTGTTTACCGGCGTGATCCAGTCTTCTGCCGCATCGGTGGGCATTTTGCAGGCGCTGGCCATGACCGGCTCCATCAGCTATGGCATGGCGATCCCCATTATCATGGGCCAAAATATCGGAACCTGCGTTACCGCCATACTCAGCTCCATCGGCGTGAGCCGCAATGCCAAGCGGGTGGCGGCGGTCCATATCTCCTTTAATATCATCGGTACGGTGATCTGTCTTGTTTTGTTCTATGGCGCGGGGAGTTTCCTGCCCTTTACCTTTATGAACGATCCGGCCAATGCGATGAGCGTGGCCCTCTGCCACACAATCTTCAACGTACTGACCACCGCCATGCTGCTGCCCTTCTCCAAGCAGCTGGAAAAACTGGCCTGTGTTCTGGTCAAAACCGAAACAAAGAGTGAGCAGTTTGCGTTTCTTGATCCTCTGCTGCTCCGCACCCCCGGGGCGGCCATCAACGAGTGCATCACGATGGTGGGGAAGATGTCCGAGGTTGCGCACAAAAACTTTCTGCTTTCCATTGAACAGTTGGAGACCTATTCCACAGAGCGGGAAGCCGTGATTCTGGAGAATGAGGACAAGCTGGACACCTATGAGGACCGTCTGGGGGATTATCTGGTGCAGATTTCCCGCCACGGCCTCTCCGGCGATAACAGCCGTCAGGTGAGCCGGATGCTGCACTGTATCGGAGACTTTGAACGGATCGGCGACCACGCGCTGAACATTCAGGAATCGGCGCAGGAACTTCACGACAAGCAGCTGATGTTTTCCGACAGCGCAAAGCAGGAACTGGAAGTTTTGACGCAGGCTCTGAGCGGAATTTTAGACCGCGCGTTTGACGCTTTTGCCGCCAACGATCCGGAGGCCGCCGCCCGTGTGGAGCCGCTGGAAGAGACGATTGACCGTTTGATCGAGGAGATTCGCCTGCGGCATATTGAGCGGCTGCAAAGCGGAGTGTGCACCATCCAGCTGGGCTTTATCTTAAATGATCTGCTGACGAATTTCGAGCGCGCCTCCGATCACTGCTCTAATATCGCGGTGTGTGTGATCGAAACCAATCGCCGGGATATCGACGCCCATGTATATCTCCACAATATCAAACAGGACAGCAACTTTGTGCAGGATCTGCAGGTTGATATGAACCGCTATACGCTTCCGAATCCCTGAGGACTTTTTTGGTCTGCACCAGAGGGCGCGGCCGATTATGAAAGCAGCGTGCTTTCCTGCGAAAATAAGATGTGGGGACCCCGGGGATACCTGACAAACAGGAATTCGCGGGGTTCTCCTTTACTTTATATATTGCTTGAATCATGCTTCTGCACGTTGCTGTGACAGCGGGGAAAGCCTTTCCGACTAGAGTAACTACAAAGGGTGATGGAACAAAAGCGATCCAATGTTACGTTTATATTACAACCGCCGCAATCCCCTTGCTTTTCAAAATGACTTCTGCTAGAATCCAACATGAACAAATGAGGCGGTACCTTCAGTTCCCGGAGCAGATACGGGACCGGCTAGCCACGGTATGTGCGCCGGGCAACAAAAGTCCTCCTCGGATGTTCAAAACCAAATGCCGCGGAAGCTGCCTAACGGGTACATAAACCATAGCTCTTAGATTTTTAATGTGAGAGCATTTTGGAAAACGTCTTGTGAAACAGCGGAAACGGTAAATTTTGAAGGAGGAAAATCCATGAAAAAGTTCCTTTCCCTGGTTCTGGCTCTGGTTATGACCATGTCTTTGGTCACCATCGGCGCTGGCGCCACCGAGTACAAGGATCTCACTGACAAGAAGGAGATTCAGTACGAGGAAGCTGTCGCAGTTCTCAACAAGCTCGGTATCATCACCGGCTATGAGGACGGTTCCTTTAAGCCCACCGGGGCTCTGACCCGTGGCGCTGCTGCCAAGATTATCGTTTCTCTGATGATCGGCGCTGATGCCGCTTCTTCCCTGACGGTTGCTGCCGCTCCTTACAAGGACGTGCCCGTGACCAACACCTTTGCCGCTGTTATCAGCTACTGCAAGACCGCTGGTTACATCAACGGCTACTCTGACGGTACCTTCCGTCCCACCGCTGCTCTGACCGGCTATGCTTTTGCGAAGATGCTGCTGGGCGCTCTGGGCTACAAGGGCACTGTCGAGGGCTTCTCCGGCTCCGGCTGGACCATGAAGGTCGCTTCTGTCGGCTCTGTCGCCGGCCTGTACAACGACTTCGTCACTCCGTTCCAGGGCAATGCCGGCGTGACCCGTGAGCAGGCTTGCCAGCTGGCTCTGAACACCCTGAAGGCCACCGAGGTGGAGTATAAGGGCAACAACATTAACGTCACCACTGGCGATGCTAATGTCAGCGTGACCGATCAGAACCACACCAATGTGGCGAACACCAGCAAGACCGATGGTAACATCTACAAGGACCCCACTGGTGTCTATGCCAACGGTAAGGACGGCTTGATGCAGTTCGCTGAGGAGCACTTCACCGATCTGAAGCAGGTTCACGGTACCATTACCGATAACTTTGGCCGTCCCTCCAACCAGTGGAGCTACAAGAACGTCACCATTGGCACCTATGCCAAGACTGCTGACTTCTCCTTCACTGCCAACGGCTCCGGCGATTCCTCTCTGGATAAGCTGAAGTCCATGGGCCTGAATAACTACAAGGTTACCAGTGGAACTTCCGTGATGCTGAACAACAACGACATTAAGACCACTGTGTTCACCGCTCCTGCTGCTACCGCTACTGCTGAAAAGCTGAGCGCTAACACCACTTGGATGGATAACCTGACCAGCTATTTTGGCAACGGTGTCAAGGTTGAGGTCTATATGAACGACACCACCGCTGATGTGATTGAGGCCATTGTCATTATCCGCACTGAGATGATGGAAGTCAACTCTGTCTCCAGCAAGAACGTCTCTCTGAAGGCTCTGGACGATACTGCTCCCCATCAGGCTGTCACCACCGTGAAGGATTCTGACGATGCGTTTGCCAGCCTGAAGGGTCTGAAGGCTGAGGATTACACTCTGGTTACCTATCGCAAGGATGGCGCTAACTATGTGGTTGATTCCGCTGCTGCTCCTCAGACCGTCACTGGCGCTCTGACTGCTGTTTCCCGCAACGACAAGAACGAAGTCAACGGCGTGACTGTTGGCGGCACCGCTTACAAGCTGGCTAAGGTTAAGGACTTCAACACCTTTAAGGATCTGACCGCTGCTAGCATCTCTGCTACCAAGAAGGACGTCACCCTGTATCTGGATGCTTATGGCTATGCCACCTACATCAAGGATGCTGGTTCTACCTCCAACTACATGATCGTTGGCGACAAGTATCAGACTCTGGTCAACGGCAAGTTGGTCACCACTCTGACCGGCTGGGACATGAAGGGCGTCGAGACTTCTATCAACATTGGCACCGCCAATCCCTCTTATACATTTGGCGATGTGATTAAGTACGCGAGCACCTCCAGCAACAATGCTGATTATGCTGTGGTTACCTCCGGCACTGACCCTGTTAAGCCTATCGGCAATACCGCTGGTTCTAAGGGTTATATTAATGCCGCTGTTGCCGCTGTCAACTCTTATGACAACTCCATTAAGGATGCTAATAATGTGTCCTACTACTTTGCTTCCGGTGTGAAGACCATTTTTGTGGACTTCAACGGCGGTACCACCGTTGACAGCATCTTTGTCAAGGATGGTGTGGCCAATATTGCTGAGAAGGAAATTTTCAACAATGCAGTTGGTGAGCCTGCCGTTCGCAACGCTCAGATCTACGTCAACGGCGACGGCGCTGTGGAAGCTATCATTGTGAAGACCACTTCTTCCGATGCGATTTCCAACAATGCTATGTTTGTTGAGTACACCGCTTCTTCCACCTCTGACAACGGCACCAAGAAGTACACTTACAACGTGTGGGTGGACGGCGTTGAGAATCCCGATGGTCAGATTGTCTCTACCGACAACGTTTCTGCAAAGACCTTCGTGACCTACACCAAGAACGCCGACGGTACCTACAGACTGAACGAAGTCAAGCAGGATGCTACCGCCACTTCTTCTTTCCGTCTGACTCTGAAGACCAGTGACATTCGTCTTGACAACAAGAACTTGGTCTATAACATTAACTCCTCTGCTAAGCTGACCAAGATTCCCACTGGCAACTGGACTGCTGACGATGGTCGTCTGGCTGGTAATGCTACCGAGCTGAACCTCGGCACTGCCAAGTGGGCTGACCTGACCGACAATGGCTTTACTTCTCTGAAGGATATGGCCAACAGCAATTTGGTGAAGGATACCGACACCATTTACCTGACCATCGTTCTGAACAACAAGGCTACTGCAGATAACAAGCTGAAGGTTGCTCAGGTCGTTGTCAATGGCTTTGGCACTACCGCTCCCACCCTCTAATTGAGTGAGATCGGGAACTGACTGAAAACTTAGTTTTTAATCAGACGAAAAGGTTCCGCCCCAAAGGGGCGGAACCTTTTTTGCGTATTACAGTACAAGTGTGATAGCCAAGACTTAAGACATGAGCGGATAGGCGCAAACCCAAATGTTATAAAAAGAGGTGACTGCCATTTTGGCAGTCACCTCTTCGTTTTCAGCGCACCGGAGGAGCAATTTTGAAGGAGAGATTGTTGCTGTCCAACACAGGGAAACGGTTCCTAAAATAGACCCGCTGTGTCGTTGCCGTGCTAATTCCAGTCATACTGCCCGCTGCATTGTTATCAATTCGCAAATATCCACGCTGTAAGCTCTTGCGTTTCGTCTATGATAAATCCATTGTCCAACGCTTTTAGACAGCCCTGATCCCATCTGAAACCCCAGAAAAGCATTTGTCATGTGGTCTGGCTGAACATCTTGCGCAATCTCAGGCCAGCGCTTCGTAATAGGCCTGCGCACGGCCATACAAGGCGATGGGCTGGAGCAGATAATTGTTGTTAGCTTCTGTCAGCTGTGCTGCAATGCCCTGAGCCAGCTGGTGAAATTCCGCGCTGCCGTCGTCCTGCTTGGCTAACAGAGTGAATGCGTACTGCCATGCGGCAGTTCGTGCGCGGTTAAAAGCTACGTGGCGGGAGAGGGAATCAAACGCACTGCTCAGTGCGTGGTTCTTGAAAAAGAATTCCGCGAGATAATCCGGATCGGTGTTTCCGGGGCGCGTGTACTCGGTGGCATACAACCCCGCCTGATTCTGAATTGCTTCGTCGTCAACTTGTCCGCTGTAATAGATATAGGCCTGTATGGCATCATATTTGCTGAAGGGGTCGCTGTGAATCGCATTCTCCAATCGGTCAAACATGTAACCGGTTCCCACCATCACATCGTTTTGTGCGCGGAGGTTATTGAGCAGCAAACCGGACCAGATCACACAGAGCAGAACCGCGCACCAGATAAGCGACTTGCTAAACAACTGTGTCTTTGCGCCAACTGGATGCTGTGGGGTTTTTGCCGCGGCATTTTTTTCCGCCACAGCCATACCTGCCGTCTCCACTGGTTGTTCGGAACAGTGGACATCGACCACAGCGTAAAGGCAAAAAATGAGCGAAAGGAACGAGTGAAGGGAAAAAGCCGCCTGATTAATGCCTTGCAGGGCGGCAAAGGCAAGTCCGGCGAACAGCGAGGGGGCTAGCGGAGCGCCCCGTTTCCTTCCGTTCCACGCAGTCCAGAGCGCCGCAGTTAGCACGCCAACAAATAGAACGAGGCCAATCACGCCCGCATCCGCCAGCGTCTGCACATAATGATTGTGGACGTATCGGCTCTGATATTCAAAGCGGGCCACGGAGTACAGTTCTGCTTCCACAGCGCCCAGTCCTTCACCCACGACGGGGGATTTTTGCCAGATGCGCAGACCGTCCTGCCAAAATTCCGTCCGCTGGACAGAGTTTTCATTGGCCCAAAGTCCTTGTAGGCGGTTTGCCATAAAACCGGGCAGAAGTTTGTAGTTCAGCTTGAGCGCTCCGCTTTCCGCCCCGGTATAGGTCACATTTTCCAGTGTGCCGCCCTGCGGGGAAGACAGGGCAAACCAGACTGCCCGGGTACCTTCGGGAACGGTGAAGACCGCGCCGTTTGCCGGACCGCTGTAAAGCGTGGTCGAGGTGTGGACGATCAGATCCGTCTCGTTTTGGCAAGTGATTGCGACTGCGGTATCCTCGCTGCCCGTGGCAGAAAGCGTGTAATCTCCGGCAGAGAGGTTCACTGCGCGATTCAGCGTCTCATTGGGAGACAACGCCGCAGGTCCGGTCAGATGGAATGCCAGAACCGCATAGCCCACGGCACAGCAGACCAGCGCCGCCAGCGCAATCAGGGGAATCACTCGGTGGGTGGAGAGAAAATCGCACACTTTGCGAGAGATCGCTTTATCCAACACCACCAACAGAGTGGCGCCTGCAACGGTTGCCAGCAGAGGGATCAAGGAAAATTGGCTGGTGCCGTCAAACACAGAGACGTACACCCCCACAACGCCCACCATGGTGAAAAGCACAGCCTCCACCATCAGCCCGGCTGCCCGGAGCTTCTCGCCCTTGGCAGTGGCCAACAGAACCCGCAAAAAGGATACGCATATAAAGCCCATCGCGCCCAAGCTGAATGCCAGAACGAACCCCAGCGCGGAGATGTACAGACAGACTACATGGAACGCCCGCTCTTTTCCGCGGCAGCTCAATGCCAGCCCCAGCGCCAGCAGCACGCCTAAGCCCGTCACGCCTGCAAAGGTGTTGGCTTCGGCGAGAATGGAGTTGATACGGGTGCCTACTTCCAGTCCGCTATTCACGCTGTAATCGTTGGTGAAGACTTCCACCATGCCGCGAAACGCTCCGGAGAACCAGCGGGTGGATACCAGATCAATGCTCAGAAACGAGAATACCGCTGCCACAGTGGAAACGGCCGCCGCTGCATTCCGTCCAGCGCTTTTCCCGCGTCCAGCAGTCAGTACAATGAGAAGGAAGAATAAAAAGCCTGCCAAAATCTTTCCAAATTCCTTGAGCGAGAGCACCGGGTAAGGGCTTTGAAAGCAGGCGATCCCCATCCATAGGACATAAAGGGTGACGAGTAAAAAGAGGACGTGAAGTCGTCCGGCCATAGGCCGCTTACGCTGTATGACCGCTGTCAGCAGAACGCCGAAGCCCAGCAGGACGCACAGCATGCTGACGGTTTCCTGCGCAGTGAAGACCACCAGCAGGAACAGTGCGGCGCAAAACACAAGGAGACTCCGGCCTGAACAAAATTCTTCCGGCTGTCCATTACCGGAGCCGAACAGGTAAAACACTGCATTTGACTTGCTTTTTTTCATCAAGTAGTCCTCCAAATATATTGATATCTATTCGTTGTTTATCAATCGTTTCTACAATGATTTCATTATATTTGACATCGCAGGCATATTCAAGTAAAATCACGAAATTACCCTGTGGTACACAGCAAAGAAGACAGAGCGGAGGGACGAAAACGATCCCTGCGGGTAAGCGGGGGGCTGCTCTCTGTTCGCTCCTACTTCTTTAACCAAAATTCATGCGCGGAAAAGGCGTTTTTATCCGCCGCAGCGACTCATGAAGAGCCACTGCGGCGGTACTTTTCGTCATGTATGATTGTTCCACAGCCGTAGTGCAGCAGAGGCCCGCTTACTTCGCCAGCTTTTCCCGGTTCACGGCCTTGAATACCGTCATCAGCAAAATCCTGATATCGAACAGCGGGTTCCAGTTTTCAATGTAATACAGGTCGTGTTCAATGCGGCCTCGGATCGAAGTGTCGCCCCGAAAGCCGTTGACCTGCGCCCAGCCGGTAATGCCGGGGCGGACCTGATGCTTGACCATGTAGCGGGGAATCTCCTCCTTGAACTGGTCCACGTAGAAGGGAACCTCCGGCCGGGGGCCTACCAGCGACATGTCCCCCTTGAGAACATTGAAAAACTGGGGAAGCTCGTCAATGGAGCATTTGCGGATGAGGGAGCCGAATTTTGTTTTCCGGTCGTCTACATCGGTACTCCAGCCGGTTTGCTGGCGGGTGTTTATCCGCATGGAGCGGAATTTGTACATGGAAAAGGGCTTCTTGTCCTTGCCTACCCGCTCCTGTTTAAAAAGAACGGGACCGGGAGAACTGAGCTTTACCCCCACGGCGGCAAACAGCATCAGGGGAGAGGTGAGCGTAATCAGCGCCAGCGCTCCCACAATATCCATGGTCCGCTTCATAAAGGCATTTCCCAGATTATCCAGCGGAATGCGGCGCAGGTTGATGACAGGCAGGCCGTCGATGTTGTCCACCTGTGGATTGGAAGGCATATACGGCGCGTAAAAGGGGATCACAGAGGCCTTTGTCCCCGTCTTTTCGCAGGCGGCGATGATACCCGGAATTTTGTGCATATCCTCCGGCGGCAGGGCGATGATCACCTCGTCGGGGGAAAACGTTGCCAGCGCCTCTTTCATCTGGGCATAAGCCCCCAGCCACGGGAGCGCGTCCCAGGTTCCCACGTCGGATACATACCCGTCCACCTGATACCCCAGATTCTGGTCGCTTTGAATACGGGCCAGATAGCTTTCCGCCACGCCGCCCCGGCCCGCCAGCACCACATGCTTCAGGTTGTAGCCCATGCGGCGATAGTGCCGCAGCACCAGCCGCAGCACAGCGCGTTTTCCAAGCAAAATCGTGCTGCTGATGAGGAAGAAAAACACCAGCGTCCAGCGGGACATGTTGTCCAGCCGCAAAACAAACAGGGAAGCGATAAGTATTAAAGTATCCAGTGCGTTGACAAGCAAAAAGCGGCTGGCCTCCCGGTGGAACCGGATGGTGCGATAGGATGCGTACAACCCTGCCACGGCAAAGCTCACAAGACACAGCACCACCGCTCCGCAGCCCAAAATGGCGTACCAAGAAAAGGGGATGCCCTCGATGCCGTGGAACAGATAGAACCGGACCCAATAGCCCAGCAGCATGGAGAGAAACACCAGAATGCCGTCGGAGAGGACGTGCAGTTGATTCAGCAGCCGCTGGTTCTCCTTAATCATTCCAATACCTCCAAAGCTCTCATAATTTCGTGGGTTTTTGCCTATCTGATTGTACCCGGAAAGCCCCCAACTGTCAAGCGAAGGCGCTTGCCAGAATGATCCGCTTGCAAAGGATTGGTTCTGCCCCTATAATGGTGAAAAGAGGTGCTTTTATGTCGAATTGCAACACCGTTTTATTTACCGCGTCTACATATTCTCATATCAAAAACTTTCACCGGCCCTATCTCCGGGCATTTCAGGACTTGGGCTGGCAGGTGCACGTAGCCTGCGGCGGCGCGCCTGCGTCCATGCCGGAGGCAGACCGGCTGATCAATCTGCCCTTTGAAAAGAAAATGACCGCTCCCGCTAATTTCCGGGCGCAGGCGCTGCTGCGCCGGGCGATGGAGGAAGAAGGGTATGCCCTCGTGTGTACCCATACGTCTCTGGCCGCGTTTTTTACCCGCCGGGCGGCCGCCGGACTTTCCAATCCGCCGCCGGTGGTCAACATGGCACACGGATATCTGTTTGACGACGGCACGCCGTTTTTAAAGCGGAAAATTTTGCTCACCGCCGAGCGGCTTACCGCCTGGTGCACGGATCTGCTGCTGACCATGAACGACTGGGATTTTCAGGCGGCCCAGCTGTATCATCTGGGCAGGCGGGTGGAGAATATCCCCGGCATCGGGGTGGATTTCACCCGGTTTGATGCAGTGACGGGCGCAGATGGAGCCGCCCTGCGCCATGAACTGGGCCTTGCGCCGGAGAACGTTTTGCTGCTGTATGCCGCCGAGTTTTCCAAACGGAAAAATCAGGCCGTCCTGATTCAGGGGCTTGCGCGCCTGCCGGAACGGGTACGTTTGGCATTGCCGGGACAGGGGGCCTTGTGGGAGGAGTGCCGCGCGCTTGCACGGCAGCTGGGCGTTACGAATCGCGTCATCTTTCCCGGACAAATTGGGGACATGCCCCGGTGGTACCGGGCGGCGGATGCCGCCGTCTCCGCCAGCCGGTCGGAGGGATTGCCCTTCAATGTAATGGAATCCATGTACTGCGGCCTGCCCATTGTAGTCAGCGCCGTGAAGGGGCACACGGATTTGATTCAGGAAGGAGAAAGCGGCCTGCTCTACCCCTTTGGAGACAGCGGGGCCTTTGCAGCGCAGATGCTCCGCCTGCTGGACGAGCCGGGTTTGGCGGTCCGTCTGGGGGAAAACGCCAAGCAGGCCGTTTTGCCCTATGCTCTGCCTACCGTTCTGCCCCGCGTCATGGAACAATATCTCTCCGTGATCCCCAATTCGACACGGGAATTGGCAGGCAAGCGTTAACCCTCAAAACCTCCATTTCTGCGTGATGAGACGGAACGGACTCCATTTTAAAAGTTCTGCGGTTGCATCCGTCCGCGGAGTCGGCTATAATGAGAGAAACTTTTTAGTAAAAACGGAGGGTAACTGGTATGGCCACTCTGCGGGAACTGGCGGAAGCGACCGGCTTTTCCATCACCACGATCTCCCGAGTCCTGAATGACGACCCCACATTGAACGTCACAGACGCAACCCGCGCCGCCATTCTGGATGCGGCGGGCCGCCTGCATTATAAGAGCGCGGCGCGGCCCCGGCGGCCCCGCGCGGCCCAAAGCAACGGCGCGGTGTTGCGTTTTGCGGTGGCGGAGATGCTCTCTCCGGCGGAACAGCTCGCGGACCCGTATTATCTCTACCTGAAAAATTATGCGGAGCAGCGCTGCCGGGATCTTGGATATACGGTGACTCATCTGACGGAGCAGGGCGGCGCCTATCTGCCGGACGCGCCGGGCAGGCTGGACGGTGTGTTGGCCATCGGCATTTTCTCCGAGCAGCAGATTGCGGGGCTGGAAAAGCTCAGTGCCAATTTGGTTTTTTTGGATTCCAGCCCGGATGAGCTGCGCTATGATTCCGTGGTGCTGGACTTCCGTTTGGGAATTGAGCAGGCGCTGGACGAGCTGACCGCTCTGGGTCATCGGCGGATCGGCTTTTTGGGGCCGGATCGGAAGCTGGACCAGAAAAAACGCCCCGCGCCGGAGGTTCGCCGCCAGCATTATATCCGATATATGCAGCGCCGGGAGCTATACGACCCGGCGTTGCTGCTGGAGACGGCCATGGAAGCCACAGCGGCGAGAGAGGCACTCTCCCGCCGGATTGCCGCGGGAATTCCTCTACCCACGGCGCTGCTGGCGGCCAATGAGGAAACTGCCATCGGCGCGGTGCGGGCCTTGCGGGAAAACGGGCTGGGCGTGCCCGCCGACCTGTCCATCATCAGCTTTAACGACACGGCTCTCAGCGCCCTGACAGACCCTCCGCTGACCAGCGTCTCCACACATGTGGAGGTCATGAGCGAGACGGCGGTTGGGATGCTGGCACAGCGCGCGGCTGCGGGCGGAAAGACGCTGCCGTTGAAAATCGTGGTGCCGCCCACATTGATCCGCCGGGAGAGCGTCTGCCCGCCCAAAACGGAATGATGCTGCGCAAAGACGGCTGTTTTCAAACAGCCGTCTTTTTTAATGAAAAGAGCAGGCTTTTTTTGTGTATAATTTTCAGTAAAACTGTTTGTAATTTTACTAAAACACTGGTATGCTGAGGACAAAGAATGGCAGGAGTCTGCCAGAATGGAGAGACGCGGTATGAAGACACCCTCTGCGCTGCGAAACGAGCTGAACACCGGTGCGCTGGACAGCCGCTTGCGCACGGTCTACGGCTGCGAGACGACGGCGCTTGCGCCAAAAAAGGAGCGCCTGCTGGCGCTGATTGATGAATTTTCCAAAGCCTTTCCTGAGAGCGGCTCTGTGGGGCTGTATTCCGGCCCGGGCCGCACGGAGCTGGGCGGCAACCACACGGATCACCAGCACGGGCATGTGCTGGCGGCGGCGGTGGATTTGGACGCGGTGGCCTGCGCCGGACCTAACGGCACCCGGACGGTGCGGATTCTCTCCGCCGGGTATCCCGAGGTGGTGGTGGATTTGGACTGCCTGACCCCGCAGGAGAGCGAGCGGGAGAGCTCTGCCGCGCTGGTGCGGGGGATTGCGGCCCGCATCGCGGAGTTGGGCTATCAGCTGGGCGGCTTTAACGCTTGCGTTTTCTCCACGGTGCTGGGCGGATCGGGGCTTTCCTCCTCGGCGGCTTACGAGGTTTTGATCGGCGTGGTGTTCAACGATCTGTTCTGCGGGCAGAAGCTGACCATGGTGCAGATTGCCCAGATCGGGCAGTACGCGGAGAATGTGTTTTTCGGGAAACCCTGCGGACTGATGGACCAGCTGACCAGCGCCGTTGGCGGCGTGGTGTCCATTGATTTTCAGGATCCGGCCAACCCGGTGGTGGAGCAGGTGAGCTGTGATCCCACGGCGTATGGATATGAGCTGTGCATCATTGATTCCGGTGCGGATCACGCGGATTTAACGGCGGAATATGCAGCCATTCCCGGTGAGATGTGCGCAGTAGCGCGGTGCTTTGGAAAGCAATTTCTGGGGGAGGTGAACGAGGCGGACTTTTGGCAGAACTTTTCCTCTGTTCGCGCTACCGCAGGGGACCGAGCGCTACTGCGGGCCATCCACTTTTTCACAGACAATGCGCTGGCCCCACGGCAGGCGCAGGCGCTTCGAGCCGGTGATTTTGAGCTGTTTTTGCAGCTGGTGCGCCGCTCCGGGGAATCCTCCGCTCTGCATCTGCAAAACCTGAGCTGTGCCAGCCGTCCCCAGGAGCAGGCAGTGCCGCTGGCAACTGCGGCGGCGGAGCATTTGCTGGCTGGCCGAGGCGCCGTGCGAGTCCACGGCGGCGGTTTTGCCGGGACCATTCAGGCCTACGTTCCGCTGGAAGAGACGGAAACCTTCCGCGCCGGGATGGAAAGCCTGCTGGGGAAGGGCTGCTGCCACTTTTTGGCGATCCGTCCGGTGGGCGGCGCGGTGCTGGCGTGATGCAAAACAAGTAAGTGATTTTTGAATGGAGGATGCATAGATGTCGATTCTGGTTTTGGGCGGCGCAGGGTATATCGGTTCTCACACGGCGCTGGCGCTGGTGAACGCGGGTCGCGACGTGGTGGTGGCGGACAATCTGGAAACTGGTTTTCGCAAGGCGGTTCCTGAAAAGGCGCGCTTTTACAAGGGCGATATCCGGGACCGTGCCTTCTGCGACGGGTTGTTTGAGCGGGAGCAGATTGACGGAGTGATTCATTTTGCCGCCAACTCTCAAGTGGGGGAAAGCATGACCAATCCCCTGAAGTATTACGCCAACAACATGGGCGGCACTCGGGTGCTGCTGGAGAGCATGGTGGCCCACGGTGTGGGCAAGATTGTCTTTTCTTCCACTGCGGCCACTTATGGCGAGCCGGAGCGGGTGCCCATTTTGGAGACGGACGCAACCGTCCCCACCAACTGCTACGGCGAGACGAAGTTGTCCATGGAGAAGATGATGAAGTGGACCTCGGTTGCCCACGGGCTACGGTATGTGGC
>JABNAD010000011.1_pt1 | contig 18731 bp, 18 predicted proteins | sample 7240381 | NCBI WGS metagenome assembly JABNAD01 (sample SAMN11332834, study PRJNA596920) | anaerobic digester metagenome | biome: digested sludge; isolation source: digested sewage sludge-derived enrichment culture grown on H2/CO2 | place: Germany: Goettingen
CCGTAGCTCAGTCTGGGAGAGCGCCTGGCTTTTAACCAGGTGGCCGCGGGTTCAATTCCCGTCGGGCCCGTTCTTGATTTTTAACTGGAGGATAAATTGTGAAAAAAGATATTTTAAAACACAAATTGGTTCCAGATCATACTATTTTGTCGAAAACAGAAATTAAAAAAGTGCTTAAAGAGTTGGATATTCACCAAGAGCAGCTTCCTAAAATAAAAGCTGACGACCCTGTTGTTAAAGCTATTGAGGCTCAACCAGGGGATATTTTGAAGATAACTCGTAAAAGCCACACTGCTGGAAAATTTGTTACCTATCGTTTAGTGTTAGATTAGTATCAAACTAATTGAAAATATATTTAATTGTTTTTTGGAGGAGTTTAATGGTAAAAAATGCATGGGAACTGGTTGATGCATTTTTTGATGAATACAACTTGGTAGACCACCACATCAAATCCTACAACGACTTTGTGGACCACCGTATACAGGACATCATCGACATAACCGATGATATAACCCTAGAACAAGGTGAATACAGCATCAAAACAGGCAAAGTAGAGATCAGAAAGCCATTCATCAAGGAAGCAGACGGATCTAAAAGTAAAATATACCCTACTGAAGCAAGGCTGCGTAATTTAACATATTCAGCCCACATGTACCTTGAAATGGCCCTTAATAAGGGTGAAGAGGACAATGAGCTGGAAAAAGTTTACATAGGCGAACTGCCTGTGATGCTCAAATCCAGTATATGTCAACTTGATGGACTGACAGAAGAGGAACTGGATGATAAAAATGAAGATCCTCAAGATCCTGGTGGATACTTCATAGTCAATGGATCAGAAAGGGCAATAGTTACAATGGAAGAAATAGCGCCCAACAAGATCATCCTTGAACGTATAGGTGAACTTGAGGACAGGCGTGCCAGGGCAATTGTAACATCAATAAAAAGCGGATTCAGAGCCCGAATAACACTTGAATACAGAAAACCACGTAAAAAAGGCGTTTTTTTAAGAATATCATTCCCATACGTACCTGGGGAAATACCACTCGTTGTACTGCTACGAGCACTTGGACTTGAAACAGACCAGGATCTTGTTACAAGCGTTTCAGATGAAAGTGACGTTCAATTCATGCTTATAGATGATATACAGACCTCTGAGATAAGTACGCAGTACGATGCAATCAAGTACATTGGTAACAGGGTTGCAAAGGGTATGACAGAGGAATACAGAATAAAAAGGGCAGAAGATGTTATAGACAGATATTTACTGCCACATATGGGTGTTGAAGCTGATAAAAGGGCGGACAAAGCCACTTATCTAGCTGAAATGACTGAAATGCTCCTTCAGGTCATATTTGAAAAACGTGAACCACACGACAAGGACCACTATGCAAACAAAAGGCTCAGAGTATCTGGAGACCTTATGGAGGACCTTTTCAGAGTTGCATTCACAAGTTTAACAAGGGACATGACGTACCAGCTTGAAAGAAGCCTTGCAAGAGGAAAAGAACCATCAGTGAAACAGGCCGTACGTTCAGACGTACTCACAGAAAACATAAAACATGCAATAGCCACAGGAAACTGGGTTGGAGGACGTGCAGGTGTCAGCCAGCTGCTTGATAGAACCAGTTACATGGGAACACTCTCACACCTGAAAAGGGTTGTATCCCCACTTTCAAGGAGCCAGCCTCACTTCGAAGCAAGGGATTTGCACCCAACACAGTTCGGAAAGATATGCCCAAACGAAACTCCAGAGGGACCAAACTGTGGGCTTGTGAAAAACCTTGCAATACTTGCTAAAATATCTGAAGGTTCGGATCCAGAAGAGCTTGAAGAAATAATCAAAAAAACAGGAGCTTTAAACCCTCTTTAAATCTTTTTAAATATTTTTAGACCTCTATTTTTTTCAGACACATAAAAAGACAATATAAAACACAAAACACCATTACTTGACTGCAGTGAACTTGCAAATAAATGAAACGAAAAAATAAAGGTGTTATAAAAGATTTTAAGGTAAGATTGAAATGATGGATCCAGAGTTCATTACAGGATTAAATTCCTTGAATTAAACTTTGAAGATTCTAATGGGGTTTAAATTGTTGATTTAAATTTGTTTATAACCTTATAATTACATAATAATCATAGTTGAAATAACTGTATGAACTCAATGAAGTTCCATATGAACTTTGGGGTTCATTCAACATAAATATCATGAGGCTTGGGATTTTAAATCCTTAATCCTTTATTTGGGGGCAAATTCGTGAAAAAATCCAAGATATATATTAATGGTAAACTCATAGGAACCTGTGATGACCCAGACGACTTTGTTGAAACCATGAGGCAGAAACGAAGGGCTGGAGAGGTTTCACATGAGATGAACATAACCTACTACCCTGAAACAGATGAGATATACATATTCACAGATCCAGGACGGACAAGAAGACCTCTCATTGTTGTTGAAGATGGTGAATCAAAACTCAAACAGGAACACATCCAGAAGCTTGAAGACGGTGAAATGGATTGGAACGACCTCATAGACCTTGGAATAATTGAGTATATGGATGCAGAGGAAGAAGAAAATGCATACATAGCCATGTTTGAGGAAGACATTACAGTGAATCACACCCACCTTGAAATAGACCCTTCAACCATGCTGGGAATCTGTGCAGGTATCATACCCTTTGCAAACCACAACTCTTCTCCACGTAACACCATGGAAGCAGGTATGACAAAGCAGGCTCTCGGTCTTTACGTTTCAAACTACGGCATGAGAACAGACACCCGTGCACATCTTCTGCACCAACCACAAGTGCCAATAGTTAAGACAAGAAGTATAGATGCCACAAAATATGATAAACGGCCATCTGGACAGAACTTCGTTGTGGCTGTTATGTCCTACGAGGGATACAACATGGAGGATGCACTTATCCTGAACAAGGCATCACTTGAAAGGGGACTTGCAAGGTCATCATTTTTCAGATCCTACGAGGCATCTGAGAGACGTTACCCTGGAGGACAGGAAGATAAATTTGAACTACCTGAAAGTGTTGTAAGGGGTTATCGTAACGAGGAACTTTACAAACACCTCGATGAAAATGGAATTGTAAACCCTGAGGTGGAAGTAAAATCTGGAGATGTGCTCATTGGAAAAACATCACCACCAAGGTTCCTTGAGGAACTGGATGAATTCGGAACATCAAGGGAACGTAGACGGGAAACTTCAGTAACTGTAAGGCATGGAGAACATGGTGTTGTTGATGCAGTTCTACTCACAGAAACAGTTGAAGGAAGCAAACTCGCAAAAATAAGGGTAAGAGATCAGAGACAGCCGGAATTTGGTGATAAATTTGCATCAAGGCACGGTCAGAAGGGTGTTGTTGGTTTAATAGTTTCACAGGAAAATATGCCCTTCACAGAAGAAGGAGTAGTTCCTGATTTAATAGTGAACCCCCACGCTATACCATCAAGGATGTCTGTTGGTCAGGTTATTGAGATGCTCGCAGGTAAAGCAGGAACCATGGAAGGAACAAGAATGGACGGCACACCCTTCGGTGGAATGGAAGAACATGAAATAATGGAACTCCTCAAAAAGAATGGATTTGAGACTTCAGGTAGAGAATCTCTCTACAATGGAATAACCGGTGAAAGGGTTGAAGCAGAAGTCTTTGTAGGAGTTGCTTTCTACCAGAAACTGCACCACATGACATCAGACAAAGTCTACGCAAGGTCAAGGGGACCTGTACAGGTACTCACACGTCAACCAACAGAAGGAAGAGCAAGAGAAGGTGGTCTCAGGTTTGGTGAGATGGAAAGAGATTGTCTCATAGCTCACGGAGCAGCACTTGCACTTAAAGAAAGACTTCTGGATGAATCAGATAAATATGAAGCAATTGTATGTGCCAACTGTGGAATGATAGCAATATACGATAAGATAAGGGATAAAACCTACTGTTCACTCTGTGGGGAATCTGAAACCTTCCCTGTTGAAATATCATACGCATTCAAACTACTACTCGATGAACTCAAAAGCCTTTGCATATTCCCAAAACTCGTCATGGAAGACAAAGCATAGTGGAAACATGGAACGGGAAAATTGGAATGGAACAGTAATGCTGCCAATTCAACTACCAGAAAAACAAAAATTAATAGAACTTAGTAATTAGGATTTATAAGCATATTTAAATGCACTATAAGGAGAGAATGAGCTTGAAAGGAATTTTAAAGAAGATTTCCCAGATAAACTTCGGTCTGATGTCTCCGGAGAATATAAGGAAAATGTCCGTTACCAAGATCGTAACCCCTGATACCTACGATGAGGATGGATATCCAATAGAAGCTGGACTCATGGATCCAAGGCTGGGAGTTATTGACCCTGGGCTTAGATGCAGGTCCTGCGGATCTAAGGGTGGTGATTGTCAGGGGCATTTTGGACATATCAACCTTGCAAGACCAGTTATACATGTTGGTTTTGCTGATACCATTCACAAGGTACTGAGGTCAACCTGCAGTGAGTGTGGACGTGTTCTTTTAACTGAAACTGAAATGGTGGATTACAAGAACAAGATAGAAAACCATATAGAGAATGAGGAGAGTATAACTCCTATTATTAAGGAGATCTATAATGTTGCGCGTAGGGATAAGTGTCCACACTGTGACACTGAGCAGGAAGATGTTAAGATTGATAAACCTGTTTCCATTGTTGAGGGAAATTACAAGTTAACTGCCAGTGAAGTGAGGGAACGTCTTGAAGAGATCCCTGAAGAGGACTACGTATACTTAGGAATTAACTCTGAGGTTGCAAGGCCAGAATGGATGGTTTTAACTGTACTGCCAGTACCTCCAGTTACAGTAAGACCTTCAATCACCCTTGAAACCGGTGAAAGATCAGAGGATGATTTAACGCATAAACTTGTGGATATTCTGCGTATTAATCAGCGTTTGAAGGAGAACATGGAAGCTGGTGCTCCTCAGCTTATTGTTGAGGACCTTTGGGAGCTTTTACAGTACCATGTAACCACGTATTTTGATAACGAAGCTTCAGGTGTGCCACCAGCAAGGCATCGTTCTGGAAGGCCATTAAAAACATTGGCGCAGCGTCTTAAGGGTAAAGAGGGACGTTTCAGAAGTAACCTTTCAGGTAAACGTGTTAACTTCTCTGCAAGGACTGTTATTTCTCCGGATCCTAACATCAGTATCAACGAGGTTGGTGTTCCAGAGATGATAGCCAAGGAAGTTACAGTACCTGTTCATGTAACTGAATGGAACATGGACAAGATGAAGGAGTACATCATGAACGGTCCACAACAACATCCCGGAGCAAACTACGTTATAAGGCCTGATGGTAGGAAGATAAGGGTTTATGATGAGACCAAGGAAGCTGTTGTGGAAAAACTGGAAGTTGGATTCGTTGTTGAGAGACATTTAATGGATGGAGATGTTGTTCTATTCAACAGGCAGCCTTCACTCCACAGGATGTCCATGATGGCCCATGAAGTAAAGGTACTACCTTACAAAACATTCAGGTTAAATCTATGTGTCTGTCCTCCTTACAACGCTGACTTCGATGGGGACGAGATGAACATGCACATTTTCCAGACCCAGGAATCTCGTGCTGAGGCTAAATCTCTTATGAGGGTTCAGGAGCACATACTTTCCCCAAGGTTCGGTGGACCAATCATCGGGGGAATACACGACCACATATCTGGAGCATACCTCCTCACACGTTTAGGATCCAACTTCTCAGAGGAAGATGTTTTCCAGATGGTTAAGAAGGCAAGGATGGAACTTCCAAAACCACGTGGCAGGGACTGGACTGGTAAGGAGATCTTCAGTTTACTCCTTCCTAAGGATTTGAACATGGTTTACAAGGCTGAGATCTGCAGGAAATGTGATGAATGTCTCCGTGAATCCTGTAAGAATGATGCTTACGTTGTTATTGAGGATGGAGAACTTAAATTGGGTGCTATTGACGAGAGAGCCTATGGTGCTTTTGCAGGTAAGATCCTGGACTCCATTGTTAAGGAGTACGGTACAGATGCAGCTCGTGAATTCCTTGACTGCTCCACCAAACTTGCAATCGGCGGTATAATGAAGAGAGGTTTCACAACCAGTACTGCTGATGAGGAGATACCTCAGGAAGCCAAGGATCGTATTGAAGAACTTCTTAAAAAGGCTGAGGAAAAGGTTGAAAGGCTCATTGAAGCTTACCATAACGAGGAACTTGAAGCACTCCCTGGTAGAAGTCTCAGGGAAACCCTGGAGATGAAGATCATGCAGGTGCTTGGTGAGGCAAGGGACAGTACAGGTGTTATAGCTGAGAGTTACTTCGGTATGGAGAACCATGCTGTTATAATGGCCCTTACTGGTGCTAGGGGTTCCATGTTGAACTTGACTCAGATTGCAGCTTGTGTGGGCCAGCAGTCTGTTCGTGGTGGACGTATAGAAAGGGGTTACAGTAAACGTACCCTTCCTCATTTCTATGAAGGTGAGCTCGGTGCTAAGGCAAGTGGATTTGTTCACTCCAGTTACAAGAAAGGACTGGATCCATTGGAGTTCTTCTTCCATGCTATGGGTGGTCGTGAGGGTCTTGTGGACACAGCTATTCGTACAGCTCAGTCAGGTTACATGCAGAGAAGACTCGTCAACGCACTGCAGGATCTCAGTGTTAAACCAGATGGAACAGTCAGGGACAACAGGGGAGTTATAATCCAGACACACTACGGTGAAGATGGAATAGACCCAGCTAAAAGTGACTACGGTAAAGTAGCGGACATAGACCGTATGATAGATGAGATGAGAATAAAATCAAAGGGGAAATAAAACCCCTAGAAAAATCTCATTGTAACTCATCATTATCAATTACAACATGAACATAAAATTGAATAGATAAAAATTGAAATTTAAGATCATTCATAAGGGAATAATTTATTAAGGGAATAGGAACTGGATCCAGGTGGTTTTGTGGATATTGAGATGGTAGAGAAGGTAGAAAAGGTTGTTAAAAAGAAAAGAGCCAAATTTCCTGAAAAACTGATTCATGAAATAGCTGATGCAGCTGAAAGGCATGAACTCAGTGATAAAGAACTTGACACGCTTATCAGGGATATAAAAAAGGCTTATGAACGTGCAAGGGTTGAAGATGGTGAAGCAGTAGGTACAGTTGCAGCACAGTCCGTTGGAGAACCTGGTACACAGATGACAATGCGTACTTTTCACTACGCAGGGGTTGCAGAGCTGAACGTTACACTGGGTCTGCCAAGGCTCATTGAGATCGTGGATGCTCGTAAGAAGATCTCAACCCCAACAATGGCCATATACTTCGAAGAAGAATACAGTGCAGATGAGGAATTTGTCCGGACAATAGCCAACAGAATAGGTAAAATAGTTCTCAACGATGTTCTTAAGGATTTCAACGTTAACTACGCAAGCATGACCCTTAGCATAGAGATCGATGAGGAAAATGTGAAGGAAAAAAGGCTTGACTACGATGAGATCATAGCTAAGATAGAAAAAGCTTTTAAGAAAGTAGATATAAATAAAAACCTACTGAGTTTTGAACCTACGATTTCTGAATCTAAACATGCAATAAGAGAATTAAGACTTCTAGCTGATAAAGTTCGCGATCTTCAGATAAGTGGTGTTAAAAACATCGGAAAGGTCGTGATAAGGAAAGAAGGTACAGAATGGGCTATACACACCGAAGGTTCAAATCTTGGAGCCGTCCTGAAAATGGAAGGTGTTGATAAGACAAGAACAACAACCAACGACATTCACGAAGTAGAAAAAGTTCTGGGAATAGAAGCCGGAAGAAATGCAATCATACATGAAGCACAGAGCACAATGGAAGAACAGGGACTTACAGTCGACGTTAGACATATAATGCTTGTTGCAGATATGATGACATCAGATGGTATTGTGAAATCCATAGGAAGGCACGGTATCAGTGGTGAGAAAGCCAGCGTCCTTGCAAGGGCATCCTTTGAGGAAACAGGTAAACACCTTTTAAGGGCCAGTATAAGGGGAGAAGTTGACCATCTCACCGGTATAATTGAAAATATTATAATAGGACAGCCAATACCACTGGGAACAGGATCTGTTGGCGTCGTTATGAAAGAGAGAAAGAAATAAGGAGGCAGTAGATGGACATAGATAGAGGAATAAGAGTTGCTGTAGACACAGGGAGTGTCACACTTGGATCTGATAAATCAATTCAGGCTTTAAAACTTGGTAAAGGAAAGCTTGTTATTATCGCAAACAATTGTCCTCGTGATATAAAAGAGGATATTGAGCATTACTCAAAATTATCAGAGATTCCTGTTTACACTTATGAAGGAACAAGCGTGGAGCTTGGATCCGTGTGCGGTAGACCTTACACCGTCGCCACACTTATCATAAAAGATCCAGGTGACTCTACAATACTAGAAATCATGGGGTAATTTCTGTGACTATAAAATTTACAACACACGAGATAAGGTACATAGCTCTCTTTGAGAGCATGACAGGGGCAACGGTAAAGGACTGTATAGTTGACGATGAAAACGCCAAATTAACCTTCCTTGTTAAAAAGGGAGATATGGGACTTGCAATCGGAAAAAGAGGAAGCACAGTCACAAAAGTCCAGAAAACTGTTGATAAAGGCGTGGAAGTTATAGAACACTCAGAAGATCCTGTGGAATTTATAGGTAATCTCATGGCCCCTGCTAAAATCAGAAGTATTAGAATACTTCAGAAAGAAAACGGGGAAAAGATAGCAACCCTTGAAACTGATTCAAGAAATAAAAGGACTGCAATAGGAAAAGGCGGTCAGAACATTGAAAGGGCCAGGCTCTTAGCTAAGAGACAGCATAATATAAATAACATTATTATAAAATAGAAGAAAATCCAAAGAATTTAATGTTAGATAATCAAAAAGATGGGATGGATATTTTTTCATCTTACAAATTTAACATTGAATTTTGGAAAAAAAGCTAGGATTGATTATTTATCGATCATTATCATATTCAATTACTGATTAAATCAATGATTAAAATGTTTATCAGGTTACACTGAATATTTAATAATTAAATCCTAATTCAAGGAGGAATTTCATTTGCCAGGACTTTTTGCAGCAAAAAAGCTTAAACAAAACAGACAGAATTTCAGATGGAAAGACACTCACTACAAAAGGAAAGAATTACGATTAGATGTTAAGGCAGACCCGTTAGAGGGTGCACCTCAGGCAAGGGGAATCGTAATAGAGAAAGTGGGTATAGAGGCAAAACAGCCAAACTCTGCTATACGAAAATGTGTACGTGTCCAGCTCATCAAAAACGGTAAACAGTTAACAGCCTTCGCACCAGGAGACGGCGCAATCGGTTTCATCGATGAACACGATGAAGTTATGATTGAAGGAATTGGAGGACCATCAGGAAGGTCCATGGGTGATATTCCAGGTGTCAGGTGGAAGGTTACAAAAGTTAACAACGTAGCATTAGAGGAAATGGTTAAAGGTAAAATAGAAAAACCAGTAAGATAAAAGTGAGGTTATTCAATGAGTTTTAAGGTCTTCAATAAATGGGATTTAGGAGAGGTTAAAGTGGAAGACATGGGCCTTGTTAACTACGTCTGCTTAGACGAGATACTGGTTCCCCACACCCTCGGAAGACATGTTAAAAGACAGTTCGCAAAATCAAAAGTTTCAATCGTTGAAAGAATCATGAACAAGATCATGAGGACAGAGAGGAACTCCGGTAAAAAGAACAAGTCTTACAACATAGTTAAAGATGCATTAGACATTATAAACCAGCGCTCAAAACAGAACCCAGTACAGGTTCTTGTTAAAGCCGTTGAAAACACAGCTCCAAGGGAAGAAACAACAAGGATCAAATACGGTGGAATAGGATACCAGGTTGCAGTGGACATAGCACCACAGAGAAGGGTTGACCTGGCTGTAGGTTTCCTTACAAAAGGTGCTCTACAATCCTCATTCAAAAGGAAACGATCCGCAGCAGAGTGTCTTGCTGATGAACTTCTGTTTGCAGCAGAATATGATACAAGGAGCTTTGCAATCCAGAAGAAGGAAGAAAAGGAGAGAGTTGCAAGATCCGCACACTAATTCCACTACATCTTTTTAGAGATTCACAGACTGCATTTTTTTTACTTCCCTGAAATGTTTCAGATCAGTGATTTTTTCAGTGATTAAACATGTACACCATGGAACGTTGCTGAATGCAGAAAATCTGTGACTCCACGATATTTTTCAATGATGCTTTAATTCATTGATACAATGTCATGTAGGAATTATTTAGGAATCTTCATAATTATTTAGGTGATTTTGGTGAGTAGACGTTCTAAAATGATTGAAAAGATTAAGGACTTAATGTACCAGCCTGAGTACATCCGTAACATTGGTATAGTGGCCCATATTGACCACGGAAAAACCACGTTATCAGATAACCTCCTGGCAGGTGCAGGTATGATATCCTCAGAACTTGCAGGTGACCAGCGTTTCCTGGATTTTGATGAACAGGAACAGGCAAGGGGTATAACAATAGATGCTGCAAACGTTTCAATGGTCCACCAGTACAAGGATCAGGAGTACCTCATAAACCTCATAGACACCCCAGGGCACGTCGACTTTGGTGGAGACGTTACAAGGGCAATGAGGGCTGTTGATGGTGCAGTTGTAGTTGTATGTGCAGTGGAAGGAATCATGCCACAGACAGAAACCGTGCTTAGGCAGGCTCTAAAAGAAAATGTAAGGCCCGTTCTATTTATAAACAAAGTGGACAGGCTCATAAACGAACTCAAACTTGGGGACGACGAACTCCAGCAGAGGTTCGTTAAGATCATTGCAAGCGCAAACAAACTCATAAGGAACATGGCTCCAGAGGAGTTCAAAGAGGAATGGCTTGCACGTGTAGAGGATGGAAGTGTTGCATTTGGTTCAGCATATCACAACTGGGCAATAAACGTTCCAATTATGCAGAAAACTGGTATAACCTTTAAGGATATTTTCCAGTACTGTAGAGATGACAACCAGAAAGAACTGGCTGATAAAGTGCCTATACACAACGTTCTTCTTGGAATGGTTGTTGAGCACCTGCCAAGTCCAAAGGTTGCCCAGGCTTACAGGGTACCAAACATATGGTCTGGTGACATAGACACAGTTGAAGGACAGGGAATGATAAGCACAGACCCAGACTCCCCACTTGCAGTTATGGTCACAAACGTGAGCATAGATAAACACGCAGGTGAAATAGCAACAGGGCGTGTTTACGGTGGAACAATTAAAAAAGGAACAGAGATCTTCTTTGTAGGTTCAATGGGTAAAGCACGAACTCAGCAGGTTGGTGTTTACATGGGACCAGAAAGGATCAACACAGACAACGTTCCAGCAGGAAATATAGTTGCAATAACCGGTGCAAAAAATGCTATTGCAGGTGAAACAGTCACCAACTACGGTACCAAGATAGCACCATTCGAGAGCATAGAACATATATCAGAACCTGTTGTTACAGTTGCAGTTGAAGCTAAAAACACCAAGGACCTTCCAAAACTCATAGAAGTTTTAAGGCAGGTTGGTAAAGAAGACCCAACAGTAAGGGTTGAGATCAACGAAGAAACAGGTGAACACCTCATATCAGGTATGGGAGAACTGCACCTTGAGATCATCGCTTACCGTATCAACGAGAAGGGTGTTGAAATAGAAACATCTGAACCAATAGTTGTTTACAGAGAAACAATTGCAGGAAAAGCAGGACCTGTTGAAGGAAAATCACCAAACAAACACAACAGATTCTACCTGGACATAGAACCCCTTGAAGATAAATTATTCCAGGCAATGCAGGCTGGAGATATTAAAGAAGGTCGTGTCAAAGGAAAAGAACTTACAAGCACATTCACAGAGTATGGACTTCCAAAGGACGAGGCCAAAAAAGTATGGGATGTTTACAAGAGATCCCTATTCATAAACATGACCCGTGGTATCCAGTACTTGGATGAGATCAAGGAACTTCTCCTTGAAGGGTTTGAAAGTGCAATGGAAGATGGTCCAGTAGCCAGAGAAAAGGTCATGGGACTTAAAATATCCCTTAAAGATGCTAAAATACACGAAGACGCAGTTCACAGGGGTCCAGCACAGGTATTGCCTGCAATAAGGAAGGCAGTTTACGGTTCAATAATGCTTGCAAATCCAACACTACTGGAACCAATACAAAAAGTATTTATCAACGTTCCACAAGACTATATGGGTGCAGCAACAAGGGAGATACAAAACAGAAGAGGACAGATCGTTGACATGTCACAAGAAGGAGATATGGCAACAGTGGAATCCAAAGTACCAGTTGCTGAAATGTTTGGATTCGCAGGAGACATAAGATCTGCAGCAGAAGGTAGATGTTTATGGTCAACTGAAAGTGCTGGCTTCGAAAGACTCCCAAATGAACTTCAAAGAACTATAATAAAAGAGATAAGGGCAAGAAAAGGACTAAGTCCAGAACCATATGGCCCAGACCATTACATAGGTTAATGGAATTATTATAGGATCACATTATATATGATTAAAATCAATATAAAATCAAATCTTAGACTAATTGCTATCTAAGCTATGCAATGTTAATGGAGGTATAAATTTATGGCTAAAGCAAAAGAACATATGAACTTAGCGTTTATTGGACACGTAGACCACGGTAAATCTACACTTGTCGGACACGTACTGCTCCAGTCTGGAGCAATCGCAGAGCAGCAGCTCTCAGATGGTGAAAACAAGTTCAGATTTGTCATGGATAAACTGACAGAAGAAAGAGAAAGAGGAGTTACAATCGACCTTGCACACGCAAAATTCGACACTCCAAAATACGAATTCACAATTGTGGACTGTCCTGGTCACAGGGACTTCGTTAAAAACATGATCACAGGTGCATCTCAGGCTGATGCAGCTGTACTCGTAGTAGCAATAGACGATGGTATAATGCCACAGACCAAGGAACACGCTTTCCTTGCAAGAACACTTGGTATTAACCAGTTAATTATTGCAATAAACAAAATGGATCTTGTTAAGTACGATGAAGCAAAATTCAACGCACTCAAAGAAGAAGTTAGTGCATTGATTAAAACAGTGGCTTACGACCCATCCAAAATCAACTTCATACCAATCTCCGCATTCGAAGGGGACAACATAACAAAACCAAGTGAAAACACCCCATGGTACAAAGGACCATCACTCGTATCTGCATTCGACGAGTTTACAGCACCAGAAAAACCAACAAAACTACCACTCAGGGTACCTATCCAGGATGTTTATTCCATCACTGGTGTGGGAACAGTTCCAGTGGGAAGGGTAGAAACTGGAATCATGAAGAAAGCTGACAACGTTATATTTGAACCTGCAGGAGTAAGTGGAGAGGTAAAATCCATAGAGATGCACCACGAAATGCTTGAATCAGCAGAACCTGGTGACAACGTAGGATTCAACGTTAGGGGTGTCGGTAAAAACGACATCAGGAGAGGAGATGTTGCAGGACATACCTCAAACGCACCAACCGTTGCAAAAGAGTTCACAGCACAGATAGTTGTGCTCCAGCACCCAGGTGTTATCACAGTTGGTTACACACCAGTATTCCACTGTCACACAGCACAGGTTGCATGCACATTCCTTGAACTCCAGAAAAAATTGGACCCTGCAACAGGTCAGACAAAAGAAGAAAACCCAGACTTCCTCAAGACTGGTGACGCAGCATTTGTCGTAGTTAAACCTACAAAACCAATGGTAATCGAGAAGATCAAAGAAATTCCACACATGGGAAGATTCGCTATCCGTGATATGGGTCAGACCGTGGCTGCTGGAATGTGTATTGACCTCGTACCAGCAAAATAAATACACGAATAACATAACAGAAGGTAAATTTGAAGGATTTAAAAATCTACTACCTTCTTTTTATTTTAATGGAGGATTGGAATGCACAAAGCCAGAATCAAACTCACAGGAACAGACCCAGAAAAACTCGCATACGTATGTGACCAGCTCAAAAGAATCGCAGAAAGGACAGGTGTGGACCTATCAGGACCAATACCATTACCAACCAAAAAACTTGTGGTGCCAACCCGTAAATCTCCAGATGGAGAGGGAAAAGCAACATGGGAAAAATGGGAACTCAGGATTCACAAACGTCTGGTTGGTATAGAAGCCGATGAAAGGGCAATGCGTCAGGTTATGAAGGTTAATGTACCAGATAACGTGAGTATAGAAATAGAACTTAAAAGCTAATTATTTATAGCTTAACCCCTTTTTTATCTTATGCCGGGATAGCCTAGCCAGGGAAGGCGCAGGACTTGAGATCCTGTGGAGCTGTGCTCCACCTGGGTTCAAATCCCAGTCCCGGCGTCCAAACCTTTAAAAAGGTTTGATAAGTCCTACCTTTTTTAAGATTTAAGACCTTCCCCACTTTAAATCATTCATTTTAAAGATTAGATGGTTAAATCATCTAAGATGTTTTTTTACTATTTTACTTAGAAAATTCCGCCTTCAAAGATTTAAATCATTTAGAGAGGATGCTCGATGAGTTTTAACCCAATATACGCATTTATAAAAACAACAACAGGCATTGTAACACATAAAATAAGATTTCAAAAAGATGATCTTGGTAAAACCATTCAGATGAACGACGGCTACAGATTCACAATACTAAAACATGCAGTCAAAGCATCAGAAACTGAAGATGAGGGTGAACCTACAGTTCTGTGTTTAAGATTCCACTTGGAAGAAACAGAAAATGGAAAGGATATCAAACATTCTAGACTACCAATGTTCTTTTCATTAGGTCTTCCAGGTCTTCGTGAGAAGATATGGATGGTGAACAAATGGAACGGAGATTTTCAAGGTATCTATGAATGGGACAGTGAAGAGAATGCCCACAGGTATGTGGATTCATTTGCAATGAAGTTCATGACCCGAAATGCAGTACCCGGATCTGTAAAGTATGAAATAATTCCAAGGATAAGTCTTCACGATCATGTGAGGCATCTGCAGCTTTAAATTATTTAAAAATCATTTACGAGTTTTTTTTGATATATTTTTCCATTTTTGAATACTTTTTTTAACTTGAAAAACAACATCTTTTATTGATTAAAAAAATGATGGAGATTTGTAAATGGAGATCAAAAGGGAACAGATTTTAGGTGAGGGCTTCACAGTTCCGTGTGTAAGTATTATACCCGAGGATGCAGTTGGTGCTGCGGTGGTTATTCATGGTTACGGTGGCTCCAAGGAGGAACAGCTGGGACTTGCATGGCGCCTGGCCTTATGTGGTGCTGCAACATTTGCAGTGGACATCAGGGGACATGGAGAAAATCTGCACATACTCGATGGAGATGCGCTCAATGACCTGGAAACAATCATTGAGTATGCAGGGGAGTTTGGAAAGGTTGCAGCTGTAGGGCATTCCATGGGAGGGCGCATGGCACTTGTGAGCAGTGCAGAATACCGCCTTGGAATATCACCTTCACTTGGCACAACCTTCCATGAGGGAATTCATGAGGTAATGGGGAAAAAGCGAAGCTACAGGGTGAAAGAACCCTCTCCAGATACTGTATTTGATATGATGAGGGATCTGCCTGCTGGACGCTTTGAAGCTGACACCACCTTCATAGTTTACGGCCAGAACGACATACCTGAGATAGCTGAGAGATGCCAGGAACTGGAGTCTGAGGGAGTACCTGCAGTTATGATAGACAACGCCCTTCACCATGATATTTACACGCTGGAGGAGACCTTTGAGGTTGTGTGCGAGAAGGTTGGGGATTGGTTGGGTTAATTTTTTTCACTGAACTGACGTTTTTTAATATTTTTTTTCTTCAACCCTAAGATATAAAATTGTTAAAATAACAGATAATCCATGATATAATCATTTGATACCTTAAGATCACAGAAACCAAGATCTTAACCCTCAAAAACTGTCTATTATTTTACTTCCCACACGCTCCCAAAAACTAGAAGGTACTCCATAATAAACTATCATACAGCACGATTGCCCCCACAATACGTGCTACCCTTTTTAACATTTTGGACGTGTAACTATGGAGATAGAGATAAAAAAGGTAAAAGAGTATCAGGCAGCCTTCATATCATACAAAGGCAGCTACGAGAAGATCCCAGAACTCCTTGGAAGGGTAGTGGGATTTTTAATGGAGAAGAACCTTCAGATAGAACTTCCAGTATATGGTGCATACTTCAACAGCCCCCATGAAGTGGCTCCAGAAGAACTGGAATGGGAGGTTGGAGCAGCATTCCTTGGTGAGGTAGATCCTGAAGATGATGTTCAGATAAAAAAAGTTCCAGAACACGAAGCTGTATCCACAGTATTCAAGGGCCCCTACGGCGAAGCAGCATCAGTCTATGGCAGCTTGTTTGAGCACACAGCTAAAAACAACTACCAGATTGCAGGACCTGTGGAGGAAATATACCTCAACAGTCCAGATGAGGTTCCAGAATCAGAGCTTCTCACAGAGGTTCAGTTTCCTGTGGTGAAAAAGTAATTTCAGAGCTTTCCTATTTTTTTATTCATGAAATATTCAATTTTTTCTTTTACATTTTAAAATTATAACCTGTTTGGTGACATAACCGAAAGAAAACTTTATATTACTTTTCCTCTAACCTTAAAATGGTGTTAAAATGTTATGTAATGAATGTGGAGAAAGTAATATAAATGATGCTAAGTTCTGTCAAAAATGTGGGGCTGAACTTGGATATGAAGTTCAATTAGCAAGTTTAGGTGATAGAATCATTGCTTATATCATTGATATGTTAGTAATATTCGTTCTTGCTTTTCTTGCAGGGCTAGTAATAGGTTTGATGATTGTTTTTGGAGGAGTTCAATCCACCAGTGATGGATTCCTTATGGTGGTTAATTATTTGGTGGGTTTTTTACTATTCTTTGGTTACTTCATCCTTTTAGAGGGACCTTTAGGTGGAGGTCGGACCCTTGGAAAGCGAATTATTCATATCAAAGTTGTAAAAGAGGAAGATCTGGAGGTAATGGATTACACCAAGAGTTTTGTAAGGAACATCCTGCGGATAATAGATGGTTTTATATGTTATCTGGTTGCAATCCTTTTGATCCATTCAAGCGATAAGAACCAGCGTTTAGGTGACAGTGCAGCCCACACACTGGTGATAAAAGAAAAATAATCACCATATTTATTTATTTTTTTTTATACATTTAATTGATTTTTTATTTTCATATCAAATCCATGCTCACATTCATACCCACACTTCAAGTGTAAAAAATTTCACATAACCTGAACCTTTTGATTTTGGGCAAACTTTATATATTAGGTAATATATTACCTAAATTAACATGTAATATATTACCTATGGGTTGATAAAAAATGGATAAAAAAATAATATACGTAAATTCAATTGTCATTGGAATTCTGGCGGTGTTTGCAACTGCATCAGGCTTATTCTGGAAGGGTCTCTACAAACATGACACAGTTTCTGGTGTGGCCCAGATGATGGGTCAAGACGTGATAACGCTCATTGTGGCTGTTCCTTTACTTCTGGTATCAATGTACCTGATATCCAGAGCTTCCCTCAGGGGTTACCTGATGTGGATGGGAACTATCTTCTACTTCCTTTACTCCTATGCCTCCATGTCATTTTTGACATCCTACAACCAGCTTTTCCTGGTTTATGTGGCACTGTTCTCAGTATCTCTCTACACATTCCTCTACGGACTGTTGTCCATGGATGTTAAAACAATTAAAAAAAGTGTCTCCCCAGGAGTTACCATTAAAGTAGCAGGAGTATTCCCAATAATCATGGGTTTGTTACTTGCAGGTATGTGGCTTTCAATGATATTAGGATCACTCCTGAATGGTACTGTCCCTGCTGCACTTGAAACTTACACAACCCTGGTGATTCAGGCTTTGGATCTGGGAGTACTCGTTCCAGCCGCATTTATTGCAGGACTCATGACCTTAAAGGGTAGAGGATGGGGTTATGCACTCATTTCAATACTCCTTGTAAAGGTGTCCCTCCTTGGAACGGCCATAATCTCCATGATATTTTTCATGGCAAGAAACGGTGTGGACGTTGCAGTGGGACAGGCACTTCTCTTCGTGGTGTTGACCATTGCAGGATTAATAATCACAACAACCTTCTATAAAAAAATTCATGGAAACTTGCACTACTTCAAAGACGTGGAATTAGATTAAAGTAGGAATTGCAATGAAAGATCCAGAGGAATTAAAGGCAGAGTTCGGCTTGGAAAGGCTTGAAATGGAGAAATACATTCTGGTAGTTCTATTTCTGGTACAGCAGAGATGGGGCTACATAATCAACAAGGAATTTGCCAAGGATGGAATAACAACCAAGCAGTGGCTGATGATGGTGGTTATGGGAAATGCATTCAAACATGACCCATCCATGCAGGAAGTGGCAGAAGCAATGAGCACCACACACCAAAACGTTAAACAACTGGCCACCAGATTGGAGGCAAGAGGATTCTTAAAAATCGAACGAGATAAAAGCAACAAACGCATACTGAGGTTGAAATTCACAGAGGAATCTCAAAGATACTGGGAGGGAAGAAATGGTGAAGATGTTGAATCAGTGTCTGCACTCTTCCAATCCCTGGACGATGAGGAAGCTAAAACTCTATTCGAAATCATGGGAAAACTTGAAAGATCATCTGAAACTTTATATAAAGATTCTAAAAACATTTAAAAGTCATATAAACCTTTAAAAGTCATATAAA
>JABNAD010000621.1_pt1 | contig 18712 bp, 5 predicted proteins | sample 7240381 | NCBI WGS metagenome assembly JABNAD01 (sample SAMN11332834, study PRJNA596920) | anaerobic digester metagenome | biome: digested sludge; isolation source: digested sewage sludge-derived enrichment culture grown on H2/CO2 | place: Germany: Goettingen
ATACCGTCAGAAATTTAGCAATTTGTCTGCTCGGTTTTAATTGGGGCTAATATAAATGTTAGTTTTTTCATCAAAAATCATTCTTGAAATCATCGCCCCCTCTTCCACATCCTCCCACACAAACCACCCGCCCTCGGGGTCGTGAATATAGTCCCACTGGTACTTTAAAAGGTCTGTGCCATTTTTGTAGTCCATTAGGTTGCTAGTGGTGCTTTCGGGAAGCTGGTAGCGGTTGTAGGGGCTAAAGGTGTGGCGTAGGTTAAACACGCCGTGCCCCAGCTCGTGCGCGGCATCGCGTGCGGTGGCGGCGGTGGATATAAAGCCGTAGCCGCTACGCAGCGGCATGTAGCCACGGGTATCGGCCTTGTTAAACCCAGTTACCACAAATAGGTACACCGCGTTGCGGTCGTAGGTTTGCTCGGCAAGGAATGCTTGCCAAATGGCGCGCATCTCGGTTGAGTAGTCGGTTTCGGGTAGCTCAACAAAGTTCAGTGGGGCTACATCCCAATTGGTGCTTTGCAGCGGTTGGGTAAACGATACTTCCCACTCCGTTAGCGCTTGGGCGTAGATGCGGTTTAGCTCTGTTTGTAGCGATGCTGCGCTAAACATGGGCTTGTTATCACCCACAGGAACCACCTTAAGTACGCGGCGTATTGGGCTGTAGGCCTTTACCCTAATGGCTCCGGCAAGGGAGGTGTCGGCTCCTGCTAGCGCTAACAGGTTATCCTCACCTGCAGGAGGAGGGGTAACCCATACTCCGTAGCTAGTACCCTCGGTGCTTGCGCTAACGGCGCTGCCGTTTTGGAATGCAAAGGTGTGTGCAGGGTCCTCTACTGGTGTGGCAAATAGCTTATCCTGCCCCGTGGTACCCACCGATTTCCACGGCAGCAGCAACGTGCTATCGCCAATGGTTATGGATTGGTAGTAGTTGGAAGGCATGTTTTTGTTAACGGGCTCAAAGCCGTTGCGGTGCTGGTACCCGCCCTTGGTAAAGGTTACCCGTTTGCTGGCGAGCTTGTTGGGTAAGTCCCCGTTGCTGCCTGTTGGATTGTTGCCTCCAGTACCCGGATTGTAGGGTTGGTAACCGCTAGGCCCCACAACAACTCCACCGCCAGTAGAGTCTATAATAAGTGTTCCTGTTGGGTCGGGTTCAACAACAACCTCGGTGCTATCGGTTGAAACCACCACCCAGTCGCCATTGTCGTTTTGGTAAACTGTATCAATAACTCCAGGTATAACAAGAGTATCCTGAGGGTTGCTATAGTCAAATGTGTTATTGTTGGTATTGGGTTGGTTGTTAAGAAAAGTTACATCATCGTTTTTTAGCGCAACAATTTTACCGCTTAGCAGTTGTAAAAGGTTATTAACCTGTATGTTTTTGAACTCAACCCTAAGCGTGAATCCAAACAGAGGGAATGTGGCACGACCAGTACCACTAAACTTTGTGCCTTCGGTATTTGTAACCTCGTCAACAGTAACCATAAATCCGCTGGCCATAATAATGGAACCCGGGGTTAGTGCATTTAGAGGGGTTTGGTCGTCAACAGGAGGAATGCTAAGGTTTCCTGTGCACTCCCCGCGCTGTTCGGGCATAGGGAGTGTGGTAAGCTCAGCCTCGCGGGTTGGGGCGCTCTGCATAAAACCGCAAACGCTGCTAACCCTATATACATATGCCTTGCTTGGAAGCATTGTGGTTACTTCCAGTGTGCTCTTGTTGGCGTTTAGCTCGCTCCAAGTGTCGTTTTTGTCGGCTTTTGGTTTTATCTCTACCAAAAATTGTGATGCTCCACCAATAGGTGTCCAAGCTATTTTGGCCCCTTTTTGTGTAATATCACTGTGGGTAGGATTTATTGGGGGTAGGCAAGGTGTTCCGTAACGAAACATAACGGGTTGCGATAGCCCATTGTTTTTAAACGACAGCTCTCCCGATGGGTCTATGGCTTTAACTGCCAGTATATACCAGTTCCCAACAACTAGCTCCGTATTGGTGGCGTTCCATACAAAGTTGGTGCGTGTGGTTTCTACGGTCTCTTTTGGGCGCAGACTTCTTATAGCTAAATTGGGGTCGGTACCCTGAGGTGCATCCCATATGGATAGCTCATAGTTTATAGGTATTCCCAAACTTGGGGTAATAGCAATTGGGCTAATCCAGCTAATAAAAAGATTTTGTACAGGATTTGGTTCTGCAACACTATTGGGTTGTGGAGATATTAAGGTTGGAGCCTCGTTCTCCATAACTAGCAAAATGGTTTGCGCTTTATTTGATATAACAACCTGCCGACGAGCCTCAATTACCTCTACTGTAAAGGTGTAAACACCTTCGGGAAGAACTCTGTTTTGAATAAAAGTTCCTGCCGAAGCCCCTGTAACCATTAGGTTGTTTGGGTTAAAATAGGGCTCTAGCTCTGTGCGAAGCACAATGGGAACCCCTCCTTGCAAATGGAATGGGGTAGGGAGGTAGCTTGGTGATGTTTCTAGTTTTATTCCCTGCCCTTCAATGGTAAAGCGGAGCTTGGCCTGTACATCCTGCTGCATGGCATCGCGCAGGAATAGGGATAGCGTTACCCTTGAGCTCCCCATGGGGAAAAGGCTACTTAGCCTATTGGGGCAGGGTGTGGTTATGGATAGGTTTGCCTGAACAGGATATGTTTGTCCTAAAGCAGTTGAGCTACTTAGCAACCCAACAAGGAGTAGTGTAACTATTACCCTTAGGCCATTACTGAAAGGGATTTTTTGTGATTTTGCTATTGATTTGTAGAAAGAATACATTGCCTCTCCTTTTCTATTATTGAGTAGGTGTATTAGTTTATATGCTGTGATTTTAATCCCCTTCATTGTAGAATCCTGTTATTGGATAATAAGTTTTGCCATGGCGCTATCGGTTCCCGATGTAACCCTAACTATGTAAATGCCTGGCATTAGATGTTGTATTGGAAGAGCTATGTTATGCTGATTTTGTTTGGTGCTAACATCTTTAAAGAAAACTCTTAATCCCATATTATTTACTAGCTCCACAGTAACAGCCGCAGGGTAATTCATGGTTACCTGTGCAGTTGATAAATTACTAGCCGGATTAGGTGCTACCTCCACACTTTTTATGGGTTTCTCCTTTTTGGCTAAGGTGTTGTTTGTGTTAGGCTTGGCCTCGGTAATGGTTACCGATTTTACCTGATATGCGCTACACTCACCCGTAAAAGCCACCATGCCTACGCTATATACACCAAGTTGGGTTGGAATCACCCATTTCTCGTAGGGATAGTCGTTTACAATTTGAAAGCTGCTTGGTATTTCCCATGATAGAGCATCAGGAACTGGCCACGATATATCAAGGATTACCAGTGTATCGCCTAGCTGTGCTGTGGATGGAACTAGTAGCGTAGCGTTGGCATTGTAATCAAAATAGCGAACCGTTACGGTATCGTAACCAAAGCACCCTATGGGAGAGGTAATCATTAAATAGTAACTTCCAGCGTTACTAACAGTAATGGTACGCTCAAAGCTTTCTATGCCAACATTGGATGTCCACCAGTAGGAGCTGCCAATGTTTTCGGCATCGAGTGTGGCTGTTTGCCCAATACAAAGCGGAACTGCTTGGGGTAGGTTTGTTGTTATTGGTTCGGGGTTAGTTAGTGTAACCGATTGAGATTGGGCACACCCGTGATTGTCGGTAACAAGCACGGAGTATGTACCTGCAAGCAGATTTGTTGCTTGTGCAACATTGTTTCCATTGCTCCATTCAATGGAGTAAGGTTGCGTACCACCTGTTGCTATGGCTTCAGCTGAGCCAGTAGCTGTTTCAAAGCATTTGGGGTTAAGTGCATTGGCAATGCTAACGTTTAGCGCTGGAGGGGCTGTGAGGCTAACCGTTGTGGAGTCTTTACAGTTTTGAGCATCAATAATTTTAATGCTATATTCTCCTTTAGGTAGCGCCTCAAGGTAGGTGTTGCTAACGGTTTGGTTGTTAACGAGTAGCTGATATGGCATTGTCCCCGATTCTACATTTATAGAAACGCTTCCATCGGCAGACTCAAAGCAAATCGGATTTTGTGTTCCTGTTACCGATAGAGTAGGCTCTACTCCTTTAGGTATTGTTACAACAATTGGCGTTGTACACCCATTTGCATCTATAATGCTTACATTATAGGTGCTGTTTTCTAACGAGGATACAGTTAACCCTTGCAAAGAGCTGGTGTGGTTCCAGCGGCTTTGATAAGGTGCTGTTCCGCCCATTACAGAAATAGTTGCCTGTCCGTTATTGTGATTACAGTACGATGGAAGAACACTGGCAACAGCTGCTTCAAGCAGATTCGGTTGCGATAGGGTTGCTGTAGTGCTGTCGAGGCAGCTATTTTTATCGCGCGAGTAAATTTTGTAACTGCCTTCGGGGAGCTGCATAAACTGTCCATGCGTATTCCACTGCAACTTATTCATGCTGTAGCTGTATGGGGGTGTGCCACCTTCGGCCATGGTAACTATTCGCCCATCGCTTTGGTTAAAGCATTTTGCATCAGACTGCGATGAAACAAAAGCGTTTACAGGAGCTGGTTCATCCAAATTTGTTGTAATAATCTTTGCGCATCCTTTGCTGTCGGTTACGTATAGGATATGCTCACCTGCCGAAAGGTTACTGCATGTGGACGATTGGGAGAAAGTGGTTCCATTTGATGAGAAAAGGTAACCACCCCATCCGCCAGAGGCTGCAAGTGTAATGCTACCATTGCTGTTTCCGTGGCAAATGGGTTTATTCTTGTTTTGAACATTTAGTGTTAGTTCTTGTAGTGGTTCGGCATTCTAAGAAAAAAGCAAGAAAAAAGCAAGAAAAAAGCAGAATAATTCACCATCCTTTGCCACAAAGGTATGCCCCTCACCAGAACCTGTCAAGGGTGTATAAACGGCTCGTGCCTCGCCGCCCTTGACAGAACCTGCTGATTGGCATAAGGGGCGTTTACAGGATGCTGAACGGATGGCTCCGGTTCATCGGTTACGAGGCGTACGCCATCGTATCCACGTAGGGTGTGCCGCGCTGCACTACTGCGAATATTCTGGAGAGCAGCTTGTTCCTGATGATGTTTAGCGTGCTCATCTTGCCTTTCCCCTCGCTGATTCTCCGCTGGTAGTACATTCGCATCTCGGGATTGCACCGAATTGCGATGGTGGCACAGCTGCTGAGCAGCGACTTAAACTTCTTGTTTGCAAAGCAGTGCACCTGCGATTTCCCCTTAATGCTAATTCCCGATTGGTATGGGAACGGTGCAATACCCGCATAGGATGCAAACTTCCTAAAGTTAGGGAATAGCGTAAACCCATTGGTAAAGGCGATCATGAACAGCGCGGTTTGGGTGCCAACGCCCTTTATCCCTACAATAAGGTCAAACATCCGCTTCAGTGGTTCTTCAGCCTGAATTACCAGCTCTAGCTGCCTTTCAACGGCCAGAATTTGCTGGTTCAGCGCCTTGATCATCGCCTCATGCACAGCAAAGTACATGGCGTTGTCCGTTCTAGTCAAAAAGCCCTTAATCTCGGTGTTGGTGGCCTTAAACCCCGTTCGCTGCTTAACCAGTTTTTCCCTTAGCGAGAGCAGCTTCCTTAGCTCTAATAGCCGCTTAGAGGGTAGGGTATAGGGGGTAACCTCCTCTCTCCTGCGGTAGGCGTAAAGCGCAATGGCCTTTGCGTCCATCCTGTCGTCCTTCCCCCTGGCGATTCCCATGGATCGCTTCAGCTCCAGTCCGGGTATGAGCACGTAGGACAAATGCCTTTCGGAGAGGAATGCAGAAAGCGGTAAGGAGTAAAGACCTGTATGCTCAAAGGCGAACAGCGTATGCTGACGCTTAACGTTGGTGTTTTCGCTCACCCACAGCAGCATCTGGCAGAATCCCTCAGCGGTGTTCTTAAAGCGCCGATGCTTCCTTGCAGTGTGAATGGCCGCATCAATGAACGGTTTTGATACATCGATGCCAATTGTTTCCTTAAAATCCATAACTTTGAGTTTACGTGAGACAAGCGTTGATGAACTAAAGCCTTTACGAGGTCTGCAAACCTAATATTCTAACTGGTTCTTCAACAGGAATAAGAATGGGGACTAATGCCGAACATAGGCCATAAACCTAGCGGCGGCTAAAGTTCACCCCATTCTTATTTTAAAATTAAGGGCTTATTTTTCAGAATACAAATCTAAAGGCAACGGTAAATGGGCCAAATAGCGTATCGCTATCGCTAGTTACTCCGCATAAATTCTCATCTTTTATTGAGACAAAGTAGTTGCCAGCAAGTAGCAGCGATACTTGGTTATCTGTTCCAATATGATTGCCATTGGCGGTAAACCAGTTCAGGTACTTAGTGCCACTTCCTCCGTTAAGGGTAGCCGATATGGAACCATTGTTAGATCCTTTGCATGTAACAGGATTTGCTATAACGTTAAGATTTAGCGGACTTGGAGTATTGAGCGTAACCACTTGAGAGGTAAAGCACCTGTTGGTATCTTCTACATGAATGGTGTGTGTGCCGCTATACAGCTCATTAAGTATAGCAGAACCAAATGTTTCTAGTTCGGTGCTACCTAACCTTACAGTGTATGGCTGGGCTACCCCAGTAATTTGCAACGAAATGGAACCGTCGTTTCGGTATGAGCATGTTGGGCTCTCTGTATCAAGTATTGTTAGGGATGGGCCATCAACATCGTTTAGAGTCTCGGTAAAGTTTCTAGCGCAACCATAGCTGTCGGTAAGTGTAAAGCTATACGAGCCAGCAAAAAGGTTTTCTACGGAAAGGCTATTGGGTAAGCTACTGTTTTCCCAATTTATTTCAATAGAACCAACACCACCCATAGGTTGTATGGTTATACTTCCATCATTGCGCTTACAGTATGGGTTTGCAATCTCCTTTGAATATTGAATTTGTTCGGGTTGAGATATTTCTATAGGTAATACAGCCTCGCAATTAAGCGTGTCGGTAACAATAAAGGAGTAATTTCCTGCTGATAGGTTTTGAAAAATCCCATTTCTGTTTTGTGCTAAATTTAACTCGCTGTACCTGTAGTAATCGTTACCCCCCTCGCCTTTAATTGTAATGCTACCATTGGATAGTCCATAACAATTAGCATTGTTTAGTTCTTCTATTGCAACAGTAAGAGGTTCTGGTTGCGACAGTAAAATATCTAAGGAGTCGATGCAGCCTAATGCATCCCTAACATAAAATTTATGAGTGCCAGATTTGAGCATCTCAAATTCAGCATTTTGTGAAAACTGCTTTAGATGATTTGCAAACTCATATTCGCCCCAACCACCTTCGGCAATTGGTTCTATTTTGCCATTTTCCTCGTTGTAACAGCGGGGGAGGCTATTGTTGCTGCCCACTATTGCAAGGGCTATGCTGGGTTCGGGGATACTTACCGTTATGGGGTTGGTATCTTCGTGCGCTGTTTTTCCAAAACAGCCATGGCTATCCATTACCTCAAACTGGTAATTCCCAGCAACCTGATCCACTAACCGATCCTGTGTGCTTAGTAACTGGTTACTACTACTTGTCCATTTGTAAACATATGATGGTGTTCCTCCGTTAGCCACAGCAACAATGTTTCCATTACTTTCTCCTTTACACCTAACAGGGTCAATTGTTAGGCTAATGGTAACAGGGGATGGCTCTCCAATTGCAAAGGTTGAGTCTAGAGAGCATAAGTTAGCATCGGTAATTGTTAGAGTAACTTCTCCTGCACTAAAGCCAGCTATTTCTGCTTTTCCATTGGATGATGTTTCTATCTTTTCCTCTTGGTTGGAGAGGGCTCTTAGGCTATAATTTGTAACACCACCCTTAAGCTCTTGAATTATAATTTCTCCATTACTACCGCCATTACAAAGGGGTTGAATTAGCTCCATATTTACTAGTTCAATGGGGTTGGGTGAGTCTAGCTCAATGGGCTTGGTTTGGCTACATCCTAGGTTATCGGTAACTGTAATTGTATAGCTACCCTTACCCAGTTCCGTTACGTTGTAGTAGGTGTTGCTAAGTAAATTGGTGAGCTGGTGTGTATCTACATTTAGGGCGTAAGGCTGAGTTCCTCCTGCTACCTCAATGTCAATGTCGGTTTTCTCACCCCAGCAACGAATGGGGTATCCGTTGTGATTATCGGTTATAACATTTATACTTATGTTATCGGGTTGTGAAACAGTTGCTACAGCCGTTGCATTACATCCCTTTTGGTCTATTATAGCAACATTATAATTAGCTGCTGGTAGCCCCGTTTTTATGTTAGACGGCTCAAAGGTTATGCCTCCATCAAAGCTATACTGGTATTGGCCATTTCCTCCCGATGCACTTAGGGTTATAGTGCCGTCGCTATGGCCAAAGCAGGTGGTGATGCTGGTTTGGGTGCTAATGCTAATAGGTGCTGGTTCTAAAATAGTTGTTTGGGCTGTATGCTCGCATCCCATAGCATCCTTTACGTGTATTGTGTGTGAGCCTTTAGGAAGGTTGCTAAAGGAACCATTTTCTTTCCACACGTTGCTACTATTAAGGGAATACAAATAGTTGCCCCATCCACCAGATGCTTCTGCGGTAATTGAGCCATCATTTTTACCAAAACAGGTAATTGGAGAAGGAACTAGTTGCATTGCTATTGGCTGTGCTGGATTGCTAATGATTAGTTCATCCTTACTGGTAGAGCAGCCATTTTCATCAGTAATTTTTACGGAGTAAACACCCGCCCCAATTCCGCTAAATAAATGGGAACTGCTAGATGTTGTGGTGGTTTTGATAGTTACGTTAGAACTATTTAATAGCCTGATGTTGTAGGGAGGAGTGCCGCCCGCAATTGCAACATCTACTTTTCCACTTTCACTTCCAAAACAAGAGGCATTTACAGTGCTCGCATTAACCGATAGTATGGCAGGTTCTGTAATTGTTACGCTGTTTGTTGTTTGGCATCCATTTGCGTTCTCGTGTAAAATGGTATATGTTCCAGAGCCTAGGTCGTTAAAAATGATTGTTGATTTTGATGCTACTTGTGTAGCTATAGGTGCTGTACCCTCATTTTTAAATAGCTGTATGGCATCGCTGGTGTTGTAATTTCCACCCAACGATACAGTAATGGCGGCATCATAGTTTCCATTACACTTAATAAACGCGGTTTGCTGGGAGGCAAGCTGAATCCCCTCTGGTGACACCAGTGATAGCTCTGGCGTAAGCTCTACATTGCAGTTATCCTTTATACTAAAGGAGTAGTCCCCTGCTGCAAGGTTAGTAAAATGGTGGTTGAGTTGGCTTGTTCCGCTTATAGTGTGCACCACTGCTCCTGTTTCATTATTAGTGAGGGCGATTTGATATGGAGGTGTTCCTCCTTCAAGGTGTAGGTCAAAAGCACCATCCTCCCCTCCAGAACATGTAGGATTTTGTTGGTTTTCTATTGAGTATTTGAACTGATTGGGTCCACTTATTGTAAAACTTGTACTGAACTGGCAGTTATTGTAGTCGGTAATCTTTACCGTATGATTTCCTGCTCCCAGATTTCCTGTCCACAGCTGTCCCTGAGGAATTTTGCTGGGGTTTAGATTATCTACTGTGGTAGTATAGGGTGCAGTACCTCCTGTAATGCTAATTTGAACTGCACTAGTACCACCGTGACAGGTGATTGTTGAGGCGGTTGGGATTATGGATAGGGTGTCGGGTTGGGCTATAATTATGTCACTTTCTACACTAGATTCACATTCGCCAACTTTGGTCTTAAAACTATAGGTGCCTGCATGTAGGTTTATTACGTTTTCTGCACTTTCAACCCATGTGCCGCTACCTTTCTTGTAAAAGTACTTAGCCCCACTAATGGGCTCTATTGTGGCAGTTCCTTTGCCTCCGTTACAATTAGGGCTTGTTGTGTTTACGGTTATTTCTCGTTGGGGGGTTATAAGGTTAATGTTAGTAGAAGTTGAACAGCGTTCCACTTTTTGAAGCCAAGTTTTTATTTTATAGTTTTTGTTTTCTAGGTTGGTAATAGTTACATCTCCTTCTGCAGATGTTGCTGGTTCTTCATCATCAATAGAGTAGTAGTATTGTGCTGATGCTATACTGGGAACAATTACTATCTCTCCATCGCTACTGTTATAGCAAGTTGGATTATTCCCTGTAATGGTTGTAGAAAAGCTGTTGTCTGGGTTGTTTATGGTTATGGTATCGCTTCCCTTACAGCCATTATTGTCGGTAACGGTTACCGTGTAATTCCCTTGGCTGAGGCCCGTGTTACCAACACTATTATTCGATGCATCCTTTATATCAGTAGTATATTCACCCACTGCATTAGTTACGTTAACACTAATGGCTCCGTTGTTTGCGCTGTTACAGCCAGTAACGTGTGTTGGCGTTGGGGTTACTCCTATTTGAGCAGGTTGGGCTACTGTGATTTCATTGGAAGTTGCTGAACATTCTCTGGAGTCAACTATTTCTATAATGTATTTTCCTGCTGGAACATTCTCAAAGGAAAAAGAGCCGTTTGTCTCCTTTGTTTCTACTAATGTTTTGTCGCTGTTATTTTCTTTTAGGCTCACCCTGTAACCCGGAACTCCCTCAGTTATCGTTCCGCTTAATGTACCAAAATCCCCATGGCAATTTAGTGTAATATTATTATTATTAATGTTTATCTGTATTGGGGTAGGTTCATTAACCGTTAAGGTATGGATTGATGAAAGGCATCCAATTTCATCTTTAACTCTATATCGGTATGTTCCAGTACTAAGTGTGTTGAGCAGACTTCCAGTATTTTCCTCTATTACGTTATTCTCTTCATCGATTACTTTTTGTAGTATTAAGTTGTTCCATCCTCCTTCTCCTGTAATGTTAATTGAAACGCTATTCTCCTTACAGGTTACTTCTGTAGTACCTGAAATAAGATCTTCACCTTTTTTAAATGTTAAATTTAAGGGGAGAGAAGGCTGTTCTATATCAAAGGTTCGTTCAGAAGAACAGTTATTTTCATCAACTACACGAACTCTATATGTACCACTAGTTAGGGATTGGAATGTTGGGCTTGAACTATTCTGAAAACTACCTACACTCACATCGTTAGAATTAAAAAGTTCTCCGTTACACGAGATGCTATTATTGCCTCTTTTTAGTTGTAATTGAATATCTAGTGAACTGTTGTAGCAAGTTTTAAAAGAACCTGAAGGCCCTATTTCTATTGGCTCTAAAACAGTAACAAAGAATTGTTTTGTTGTTTCTCCAACAAGTAAATCATTATAAAGATTGGATATAGCTACTTTAAAATCAACTAGGTTTTCAACATCATGTTCTTCATCAAAAGAAAAGGTGTAAGCCTCATTAATTATTTTTTCTTTTGGAACGTCGATGCTTTCCAATCCTTTATAATCGTAATCATCTTGTCTTTTGGCTTGGAATATAATTTTAATGGTATTAACCCCCTCTTTTAGTTTGATGTTTTTTAGTTTAAGTTCTGTTAGTTTTGGTTTCACTTCGCTACAAAATGTAACATCTTCAACCTCAAAACTAGGTGCTTGGGGGTAAACAAATAGAGTTTGCTCTATGTATCCTAAACTTTTACCTATTATGGGGTCTTCGTTAGCGTAACCTCTGGCTCTAATCTTAATGGTTTTGTATTCGTTACTTCCAAATGAGGTTTGTATCTGGTCAAAAGAGGGGACAGTGTATTGCCGGCTATTCCCTCTAGGGAGTCTATTTACTCTATTCCATGTATTCCCTTCATCAAGGCTCACTTCAAATAGGGTGTTGCTATTGTTATCATAATATGTTGCTGTTAAAGTAATGGATTCGTTTTCCGTGACTGTTGTTGACTCTATAATCGAAAATGATTGCGGATTTGAGGGGCTTATCCCAAACATAATAGTGTAAGAGTCCATATCACCTCCAAAATCGAATAGATCTGTGGTCATTTGTTTCATTTGACCCGCAATATCGAATTCAAGAGAGAAGTGTGTATTAGAAACCAATGTCTGCTCATTTTTTCTAGAAAACAATGTTTTAAAACTGTAATCGAAATTTGAGAGTTCTTTTTGATCTCTTGTGAAAATGTAGAAATGTTTATATTTAAGAAGATTACTATTGCTGTTGTTGTATATTCTAACATTCCCTTTAAACACCTCATCGTACCATCTAAAGGATGGATCTAGTTTTTCATTTTCAACTATGGTTCTTATGTAAATAAGTCTTTCGTATGTTTTTCTTGTATTCTCATCTAAATCTGGCCCAACAGGATACTCGTATCCTATTTTTTCATAAACTATATCTTGGGCGTAGGTAGGTAAAATGCTTGTAAGCGAAATCAGCATCAAAAGAACAGGAATAATTTTTGATATTATTTTTTTATGTGCCATCTCTTAAAATTTTATTTGATAAATATTACTAAAGATTGAACTAGCGTTTTCTTGTTGAATCCTCACCACATACTCATACCCAACGCCAATGGCCACATCCTTATCTTTAAAGGATAATTCTCCTGGCGCGAGGGTTTTGTATAGTCGGAAAGGCTCTTCGTTGGCCCGTTTGTAAATAAGCGTTTGCGAAGTGTTGCCATTCCCTTCAATTGTTAGCTCTATATAGCCATCGCTTCTAAATGCTTTTGCTGTTAGCTTGGGGGCTGTATTCGCAATGGCTTTATCGGGTAGCTCAAGTTCAAAGTACTGGGTAGAGTGGCTTTTATTTCCCGAAGAGTCTATGGCCGTAACTGTAAACCTGTATTTTCCTTTGCTGTAGTTGTCCCATATGTAGGTTCCCTCGGTTTGCTCCGCTATGGAATCAAGTACGGTGCTATCCTTTTCGCCTAATGCATTTAGCGTGTGTAGCATCACATCGGAGCTGCCAGAGCCAATCCAGTTTATGTAAACCTTGTTATCCTTAATATAACTTCTTGTAATTAGCGGGGGTGTTGGTGCAATAGTATCGGGTATTTGAAGCCTAACTGTTTGGGAAAACTCAGATTGATTGTAGCGCAAATCGTACGATTTTATTTTAACATAGTAGTAGCGCGATAGGGTGTTTAGTCCTATTTTCCATGTTTCAAACGTATCTCTAGCAAATTGCCCAGTAACCTGTTTAAATTCGGCGTCGGGGTTATATCCTCCAAAAACTTTGTATCCGTATAGGTCTATTTCAGAGCCTTTCTTCCACAAAAGTTTAACCGTTCCAGTAGTGTCTATACTGCCAAATATTTCGGTGACAGGAGCAGGTGCTATAGTGTCCTTTAGCTGTACAAGAATGGCATTGCTACTGGTTCTGCTGTTACTCCCTTTTTCCATTGCCTCAATCCATAAATAGAACTCATTGCTCTCACATTTTATAGCACTGCTGCGTTCCGTTGATAGTATATTTGCCATCCTATTCTTTTCGGAATTTAGACTTTGGGCGGTGCTAATGGAAAAGTGGCTTATTTTATACTCATCATCCTTTGGGTAATCCCATTTTACAATGATGGTGCTGTTTTCTAATTCGCTATACGATATATTGTTGGGCGCCGAAACTAAAAAGGGAACAGCTACCTTTTGAAATTTAGATGGTGGTCCCAGTTCTCCAAATGGCGATAGCCCCCTAATTCTAAAGAAGAGTGTATCGCCCTCTACCAGAGGAGAGAATTTGAACGAGGAGGTTTCTAAATCGCCTCCCCCTGGATTTAGATTAACAATAGGGGCGTTATTAATTGGGTGAAAGTTAACTGTATCAGTACCCCGTTCAATAATATACGATGAGTATTGCCTGCTAAAATATCCCGACGGCCAATTAAATATTACTGATGTATCCTTTACTTGAGCTGTGAAGTCAAATATTTTGGGTAGTTCATACTTTTCTGTAAGGTTTACAAAAGCAAAAGCGGTATCAGTTATGGCTATAGAGTCTGGAACTGTGGCATAGATTCTATAGATATAGGATCTTTCGGGAGTTACCTGCTTATCGGTAAATCCAAGTCCCATCATTTGTGCCACCGTAAAATCCTGATCGGCAGCTGAAAGGCCAAAGGAGAATCTCATGTCGTTCTCATCCCTTTTTGATATAAGGCTTTCAAATTCGGATGATGTTTCTATTTCGATAGATTCTCCGTATAGTGTTTGCGCAGCAACTGCGGCTTGATCGTTTACTTCAGTTATAGCTTCCCAGCCCTCAAGTGGAATGGGAGTTATGGGATTACGTGTGAGTTTAACATATGCCGTATCTCCTTTTTCTATGCTATTAGGGAGCATAACGCGCTCTATAGTCCACCCATACTTGTTTGTTAAGCTCCATGCGGTGGGCGTTTTGGGTGCCCAGCGTAAGCATATGCTATCCTGCGAGTGTTTAACAACTAAACCAATTCCAATAGAGGTTTTGCTGGGCTCTTGGGCGTTTAACCCCAAGGCTATCAGAATAAGTAACAGGGATAGTATAGCGATTCTAATATTTTTTACCATTTGTTAATGTTTTTCTTATTAATAAACCATGTCTATTGCCGCTACGGAATTGCTGCTGTTTGTTCCTGGCAAAATATACTTAAGAGTGGTGTTAACCCTATCGCCAACAAATAGTTTAATAGGGGCGAAGTGCCCTGTTATAAACCTTTGATATGCCGCACTCTGTGGTGAACTAGGATTGTAATATCGTGCCGATTTATCTCTTAGGTCGATATAGTCATAGTACATTACTAAGTTACCTGTGTACTTAAAGAATAGCATATCGCAGCTGTAGGTAACAGTAGCTCCGGCTGCATAGTTCTCTATGTTAAAGTTGTTGCTCCAGCTAACAATTGAACCCGCTTTTAGAGGAATAAGCCCAAGAACAGAGGTATCCCTGTAAGAGATTCTGAGAGAAGAGTGTAATGGATAGCCTTCGTAAACAAGTGGGTGTATTGTTCCTGTAAACCACTTGTTATTGGACAAAGAGAATGTCATGTGAATAAGATTAAGATCAACTTGGTCAAAACCTTCAGAACATCTACCATTCCGTTGTAAATTAGAAACACCAGTTAAAACCTGATCTGTGATTGTGTAGGATTGGAATGCAATGCTATTCATCTTCTCTTTAAAGGTTGCAAAACGGCTAGTTCTTACATCAATCTGATATAGTTTTCGTTCCAGATCTACGCTTCTAACGCCCTCAATATCGGCCTCTGTTGTTTCGTATTCATCTGTTTGTTCTGTAATAACACTTTTAACATTAGCGTCAACAGAACTTGCAGTTACAACGGGTTGTTTGGTTATTCTAATATTATAAATAGTTTCATTACTCAAATTGTTGGGAATTGTAAATGTTAAGCGTCTGTTTTCATTCGCATACAAGAAAGGTACTTGTTGAGAGTTTTGACTATTCGCAAAGAAAACAACTGTGTTATGCCATTCTGGTTCTTCGTTTAGCAAGTACCCAAAGTCATGAGTTAGTTGGATATACCCAGAGTTGCTCTCTCTCCAGTATAAGTTGGCCATGCCTTGAATTGGATATACGTACTCTACACACTGCGAGGGTATATGATCGGGTCTATCTCCTGTGGTAAAGGTTTGTGTCTTTTCTTCAAATTGTTCGGTTCCATTAACTGTAAAGGGGATCCATTTCCCGTCTTTTAGTGTTAGGAATTTAACTTTTGTTTCAACAGTTACTTGTGTTTGGCTTGGATAAATATCTTTTGTTTCAAATGATATTACGGTACGATCGTTATTCCACTTGTTTTCTCCATTAAACGGAACTCCGTTAACCATTACATTAAAGTGGCTAAGTTCAATCTTGTACTTTTGATTTTTTTCGTTTTCGTCAAGCATTTCAAACTCCTCGCCAATTGGCATATTAAATGCAACTTGTGGTGTATTGAATACACTAATATCAGTTGCTCCTTCGGCTGGCGAAATTTCTGAGATTACTGAAATATTCCCGAGGGGATTTGCACCCATTATTTCGCACTGGTCTCCAATTGAGAATTTGAACTTACACGAACCTTTTACTAGCCCTCCAAGTATTGAGTATCTGCCACCTGCTTGCCCTTCAAAAAACATGGGATTTGGTAATTTTGCAGTGAGAAGTGCTGCCGCTGCAATGCTTAAAATTTCTTTCTTCTTTTTCTTTCCAAATAATTTGAATTGCACTCCAATTTTCCCTGCTAAATAGGCATATGCTTGCCCCATGGCATACCAGCCATTTATTCCAAGGGGAGGTGTAGAACCCTCACAATATGCCGCTGTGCCATAATCTCTAAGCATAATGTCGAAGCCGGCTCCAATTGCTAAAGAACCAAAAAAGATAAGGAACTCTTTTTCCCCTGTATTTACATTAAACATGCTTCCAAATGCAAATCCATTTCCTGTGGCAGCTAGTGTTTTATCAACCGTTTGAACCTCTTTGCTGCCGATAATTTCTAAAACTTCTTTGGGAGGATCTGGGAAATGGGGAATATTGGTTCCTACCATAAAGTAATTCCCCATTTGCATAAGGTTAAGTACTTTTACGCCCAACCGTTTATCTGGGCTCCCTACGTTTATATACCATTCCTGATTGTTGAAGAGGAAGACTACAGTTCCTGCTTTATTCTTTTCGTGAAGGCCTTTAACAATACCCATATTCACATATGCTTCACTTATGCCATATAGTTCCTTTTTTGTGAAGTTATAGGTAATGTCCATTGTCATACCTATGGGTGCCGTAACAGGATTTGTGCCTAGTTCTGCTGCCATACAAGCCATTCCTGTGAATTTTATATATTCAACGCTATGATTAGCCGTGAATTGAATTCTAAAGGAGACTTGTCCATTTACCGCTTCGGGCTTGGTATGAGTACCAAGTATTACAGTTGATTTTAATCCTAAACCTAACGTGTTATCAGGTGTATAGGTTGTTCCTGACAAGAATGTGCCAGGCTTTGGCGATTGATCCTTTTTTGTTTCGGCTTTTTCGGAAAAGAGAATTACTGGCGGTTCGCTAACTTTCATTTTGTAAGAAATTCCTCCTCCAAAACCATATATGGCTACTCCTGCAAAAATAGGGATTCCTGCTGGGGTAGATGCAAGTGCATCAACATACCAATACCTAAACCCTTTTACTGTTCCAAATTGTCCTGAAGCACCTACGGTTATGCCTGGCTCAAACCTGGCATTTAGATTTCCTTTAAATCCTTTTCCATATGTTGGATCGTCATCGTAAACCCTAATCTCTCCATGTAAACTAAATGCTCCTTGATTTACATCAATTAGGAACCCATTAATTTGAACCTTATCAAACTTGTATTTTGTGTTGCCTAAATTATTTACTGTTTCTTTTGCCCAAATAGTAAAGCTACCTTCGGCAGTAAAACCTCCTTCTTTGTCTGACATTAAATTTACCCCACCAGTAAGGTCTAGCCCAATTCGCTTTTTTGCCTCATCAGATTTAAAACCTATTTCAGAGATATAAACAGGGAATTCCTTTAATCGTCCCGAGCTGGCCTTACATGCGCCAATGCTTACAATAGGAGAGACTGTTTGTATCTGAAGTTTTTCAAATTCAATTTTAGCAAGGCTTACCGATTCACTAGCATTAATATTCATGTTGCCATGAAGTATTGCTTTGGGCTTGTAATCTTTTGTTGTTGCCTCTCTTTTTATTTCTACAATAGAATTTTTGTACAGAATAAGATCTGCGCACCATAAATCTGCCTTTACTGTATCCTTATTCGCTACATTAAACTGAAGTTCTCCTTTTGTATCAACTATCGCATTATACTTAAATGCACTATTTTTTTCTGAAATAGGAATTGCTATCTCACCTCCAATCTCAAATTTTGTTAACTGATTTTTAAGGAGTTCTATTCCAAAAACATCTATAGAAATATTCCAACCAGATATGTTTCCCTTATCTTTTTCTAGACACCGTGCGGCATATATAAATCCAGTTAGTCCCTCGTCATCTATTATCAGGTTTTGTGCCCCTATTTCAATACGCGATGATTCTTTGCTAAAGCTTTTAGGAAGTTTCAGTTTAAAAGAGGGTATGTAAGCTCCTCTCCATAAATTATTAAGGGTAGTTGGTTGATTTGCTGGAAAATACCCATCTGGAAATTTGAGTCCAGTTGGGTTTCTTAAGTCGCTAAGGTCAAGAAATAAGTTTTCCGGATGAATTTCAAAATCAGGAAGTCCTTTTATTTCAAATGCAGGTAACGATATTCCAAAATAGAGGTCGTTGATATCTGTAAAATTGGTGTAGAACGACCCTTTAAGTTCTTTTTTATTATCAATAGGTTTTAGCAATTCTGAAGGGAACAGGATATCCCCAGCAATGGTTGTGCTTTTATAGCCATTGCAGTCCCAATCTACTACTGTTTGTTCCTTTTTGAAAACCATTGAGAAGTTTCCATACTTTATGGTCTTGTCGCTAATTAGTTGCAGTTGTGCTGCGTCAATACTGCCTGGTCCAAATATTACGCTGTCTGCGTAAAAGGCTAGCTCTTTAGTACTTCCAGGGAAGGTAATAACCATGTATGCCTTTAACATTCCACCTCCTGGATGTAGTTCAAATTCATCTAGCGCTATAATGAACTCTACTCCGCCAACATTTTTGTATAAGCCTATAGGGAGAGTATAGGTCTCATTGGGTATTAAATTTCCTATTAACCTGTTATTGGTTTTTACATAGTCTGTTAAATGCTTTGCTTTATTTTCAATCCTAGCAGAGGAGGTGTCTATACTTGGTTGATTGTTAACTGAAATATTGACTTCATTTATGAAACACCCATTATAGTGCACAAGCACAAACACGGATGAAAATTGAGTCG
>JABNAD010000623.1_pt1 | contig 18626 bp, 14 predicted proteins | sample 7240381 | NCBI WGS metagenome assembly JABNAD01 (sample SAMN11332834, study PRJNA596920) | anaerobic digester metagenome | biome: digested sludge; isolation source: digested sewage sludge-derived enrichment culture grown on H2/CO2 | place: Germany: Goettingen
GCGGCGAGGGGGTGTGGTGCTTGGGCTGGGGGGACGGCAACCGGGAAATGGCCGGCATCCGGGCGCGGGTAATGGGGGCAGTGGCGGATGAGAAGCCGGCGCGGCAGGGGCCCGGCCTGCACGGTGGACGCGTCCGGACCTGCGCTGCGGCACAGGAGATAGTTGGCGCTTCCCGGTAATACGGTCAGCCCCAGTTCCGCAAGATCGGCCGACAGGCGGCTCCGCAGCCCGGCGACCGCCTCCACGGTCCGGGCGGCGTAATCCGCGTCGCGCAGCGCTTCCTCGCCCACAGCCTGGGCCAGGGCGTTGACGCTCCAGTCGGGCAGCAGGCGGCCGACGGCCGCGCAGACGTCGGGAGCCCCGTACCCGAGCCCCAGCCGCAAGCCGGGGATGGCGAAGAACTTGGTCAGGGAGTGGAGCACGAAAAGATTCGGACGGATCCGTGCGCCCAGCCTGGAGAGCCCGGGCACGAAGTCGGCGAAGGCCTCGTCCACCAGGAAAAAACTTGCCGGGTGCCGGTCGGCCATGTCGAGAATGCGCTCCGGTTCGAGCAGGGCGCCGGCGGGGTTTGACGGCTGGCCGAGAATGATCAGGGCGGGATTGGCCAGCAGCGCTTCGACGCCTGCCCAGTCCAGGCCGAAGCCCGTTTCCGGCCGCAGGGTCAGACGCTCGCAGACAAGGCCCGCAGCCGCGCAGGCCCGATCGTAGTCGCCATAGCACGGCACGGGCAGCACGGCGCGGCGGATACCTACGGAACGGCACACGCGCGGCAGGGCGTACAGCAGCTCCGAGGAGCCGTTCCCGGCCGTCACATTTTCCGGGCCTATCCCCAGGCGGTCCGCGGCCATCCGGCGCAAGGCATCGGCACGCGGTTCGGGGTAATGCCCCGCCGCGGACAGGGCCCGGGCCACGACCGGCCGCAGCCAGGGAGGCGGACCCAACGGGTTGATGTTGGCCGAGAAGTCCAGAATCTCTTCCGGGTCGCAGCCCAGAGTCTTGGCCGCGGCAATGACGTTGCCCCCGTGGGCGGGAAGAGCGCCCCCGATCATGCGGATTTGGCCAGCTTGAAGCGCAGCCTGAGCACGCCGTTCTCGAAGGAATGGGTGGTCATGCGGAACGCGCCGAGAACTCCGGTGCGGTCCGCGTGCTCGCCGATACAGGGGCAGGCGTCGTAGTCGCCGATGCGGACCACACGCAGTTCATCCGGCGCGCCTTCGGGCAGACGTTCGAGATTGAAGAGAGGCTCTGCCTCGGACCTGGCCATGCTTTCGGCGAAGACCGGCAGGTCGGCGGCGATGACGGCGTTCACCCTCGCCTCAACGTCTCGGGCCTCGGCCTCGGTCAGGTCGCGGTCGAAATGGTAGTCGCACTTGGCCTTGTCGGGGTTCACGTGGGCCGAAAAGCAGCGGCCGCAGGCGAAGAGCCGGTCCATGGTCTGGTTGAGGATGTGTTCCGCCGTGTGCATGCGCGGGTCGTAGTTCTTGGCCATCGTTCCTCCGTTGGAGAGGTGATAGCCGCCGCAGGCTGCGGGGTAAAGTGCCCGTGACGACGCTACGCGCCCAGGACTCCCTTCACCAGGGACGCGGCCACCCCCCACATGGTCAGACCCACCAGGGCGTCGAGCACGGCCCAAGAACGGGGGTGGCGGAAGAAGGGCAGCAGCAGACGCGCGCCGAGGCCCAGGGCCAGAAACCAGGCCAGGGAGGCCGTGGCCGCGCCTGCGCCGAAGAGGAAGCGCTCCGCCTCGGGGTAGCGGCCGCCGATGGAGCCGAGCAGAAGCACGGTGTCCAGGTAGACGTGCGGGTTCAGGTAGGTCACGGCCAACGTGGCGGCCACGGTGGCCCCGAGGCCCATACGCACGCGTTCGCCAGGTTCGAGACCGCCTGAGCGCAGGGCCGAACGGAATGATCGCAGGCCATACCAGAACAGAAACACGGCGCCGAACCACGTGGCCCAGACGGCCAGTTCGCCGCTCTGCGCCAGGACCGCGCCCATGCCGAACAGGCCGAGGGCGATGAGCAGGGCGTCGCTCATGGCGCAGATGAGCGCAACCGTGAGATGGTGATTGCGGTGCAGGCCCTGGTTCAGCACAAAGGCGTTCTGGGCCCCGATGGCTATGATGAGGCCGGCCCCGGTCCCCATGCCCTGCAGAAATGGCGTCGTGATCATGATGTTCTCCTTGCGCTGTGATGCCCTGGCCAATAAGGGAGAACCATATATAAGGAAAACGAATAATTTTTCTATATCATAAGCAAAATTTATGCTCGATGCAAAACATCTCCAGGCCCTGGCCGCGGTCATTACCGAACAGAGCTTCGAAAAGGCCGCCCGCGCGCTCTTCCTGACCCAATCCGCCGTTTCCCAGCGGGTCCGCCAGTTGGAGGAGCGTGTGGGGCAGATGCTCGTGGTCCGGTCGGCCCCGGTGCGGCCCACCCCGGCGGGCATGGCCGTGCTGCGGCATTTCCGGCAGCTCTCGATGCTGGAGCTGTCCCTCTTCGAGGAACTGGCCCCGGAACGGTCGGACGACTTCGTCACGGTGTCCCTGGCCGTCAACGCCGACAGCCTGGACACATGGTTCCTGGCGGGCGCGCGGGAAATCCTGGCCGAGGCCAAGGTGCTCCTGGACCTCGTCGTCGACGACCAGTCCGTGACCCACGCCTACCTGCGCTCGGGCGAAGTGCAGGGTGCCATCACCTCGACCCCGGCGAATTTCCAGGGTTTGGCGACCCGTGATCTGGGCGACATGGAATACCTCTGCGTGGCCACGCCCGACTTCCGGGCCAGGCACTGCCCGGACGGCCTCAGCCTCGAAGCCGCGGGCCGGGCGCCCATGGTCATGTTCAGTCACAAGGACGCCCTGCAGCACGAGTTCCTGCACCAGCGCTTCGGCCGGGAGGTCAGCCCGCCCGTGCACGTCATGCCGTCCAACATCGGCTTCCAGGGGCTCATCCTCCAGGGTGGCGCCTTCGGCATGGTCTCGCGCAATCTGGCCGAACCGCACCTGAAAAACGGCGAACTGGTCGACCTCGCCCCCGGCGAATCCCTGCGCGTGCCCCACTATTACCAGTGCTGGAGCCTGCAGAGCGCCCTTTCGGAACGCGTCGGCGACATCATAGTACGCACGGCCCGGGCTCACCTTGCGCCCCGGTCCCCGTAGCACAGCACCCTGGGGCGGGCGGAGCGGCAACCTCCCACCCACGACTATCCCTGTCATCGGGGATGATGGCGCAGTGCGAAGTCCGGCCGTCTACTTTGATCCGCATGGGCTTCTGCAGCCGGACATGCACGACGTGCTCGTCCATGCCCGAAATTTCCTGCGCCTCCAGCCAGTCCCAATCGAAGCGCTCCCCCTCCTTGCCTGAGACCATGATGTAATTGATGCCCAGCGTCGTGATGTTGTGGAAGAAATGCGAGCCCTGCGACGGCTCCACCCGCAGCTGGGCCGAGGCGGTCTCGACGATGGCGGCCACGCCGCAGATGTCGTTCCAGGCCACGGGGATGCCGAGCCAGCGGTCCGCCGTGCCCCAGCGGCCGGGGCCCACCAGCAGGTACTTGCGCCCCGCGTCCATGAGCCGCGCGTTTATACGGCCGATTTCCGCAGCGATCTGCACCGTCTTCTCCACTTCGAAGCCCGAGGGCCGGACATAGACGATATCCTCCACGTCCGTTTTCTCGGCGTTGCCCAGGGCGTGGATCGACAGGCAGACGGCCCGCGCCCGGTCCTCCTCGCTGATGGTCACGCGGTTCAGGTCGGCCCGGGCCGACATGGGACGCAGCTGCAGGAGCGAAAACGCGGGCCTGCGCTCCTTGCCGGGGTAGAGGTTGCAGGCGAACTCCATCTCCACGGGGCAGCCCATGGCCGACTCGGCCACGGCCATGACGTCCTGCAGAATCTCCGCCAGGGGCAGAAGCCTGTGCTTGAGAACCGGGGCGAAGAGGAGCACCCGCGGCCGGTCCGGGATGGAAGCCGTGTCGCGGATGCGCCCTTCCTCGGGCAGGAACGTCGAGGCCACGAGCGGCAGGGGCCCCGCGGCCTCGGCCTCGACGATATTGCGTCGGACCAGGGAAAAATCCGTACGCGGCCAAGGCCAACGCTCCAGGGACAGACTGTAGAATTCGGTCTGGGCCGTGCGCAGGGCCAGCTCCACCGTCGGGCACTGCGGCAGGATGTTGGGGTGGCGCGGCGAAAAACGAAGGGTCTGGCCGCCGTCGACGACGATCTTGCCGAAGCCCAGGGCGATGGTCGCCACCCCGTCCTCGGGCTTCATGCGGCCGAAGGGGTAGTAGTTGTAGGACTGGGCCACTCCGGAAATGGCCGGGTAGAAGAAGCCGCCGTAGTCCTCGCCGATGACCTGCTGCACGAGCACGCCCATCTTCTCCTCGTCCGTGCGCTGGCTGACCCGGCGCGAAAAGGCCTTGGGCGCTTGGTAGAAGGTCGAGGCCCAGACCTGCTTGATGGCCAGAATCAGCTCCTCCAGCCGGGTATCGAGGTCCGGGTGATTGTTGGGCACCATGATGGTCGAGTAGAGCCCGGCGTAGGCCTGGAACTGCGCGTCCTCCAGCAGGCTCGACGAGCGCACGGCCAGCGGGTGGGTCACCTGGGCCAGATAGGCCCTGAGCTGATTGCGCAGCCATCTCGGAAAGCGCGCCTTTCCGACTGTCCGCAGCACCTCCTCGTCCGGGATGTCTTTTTCCGCCAACCACTTGAGGTCGTTCATCCTGACGAAGGCGTCGAAGCCTTCCGTGGCGATGGCCAAAGTTTTGGGCATGGCGAACTCGACGCCGGGATATTTGTCCTGCAGGGCCGGGATACGGTTCAGAAGCGAAAACAGGAAAGCCAGCCCCCTGGCCTTGCCGCCCAGGGAGCCCTCCCCGATCTTGAAGAAATCGGTGGTCGGGTCGAAATCCTTGGGATTGAAATTGGCCACGATGCCCTTTTGGCGCTGCTCCCGTCGCATCCTGACCATCTGCAGCACGCCCTGCCGCAGAAGTTCCGGGGAGGCGAAGTCCTTCTCACTCATGGGCCGCATGCGGTCGGCGAGTTCGAATTCCGTCCGGGCGAAGAACCACCGCGAGAAATCGTTGTGCCGGGAATGGTGGACGAGAACTTCGGCGGGCATCGTCTTGAGGCACTCCTCAAGGGCGAACATGCTTCCGGCCCGCGCGATTTCGCCGCCTTCGGCATCGCGGAAGACGAAATCCCCGAACCCAAGGCGATCCAGCACGAAACGCCGCACATCGGCCAGCAGCGTCGGTGAGTTCTTGTCCACGAAGTTGGCCGGGATGTCCTGCGCCCTCCTGGCGTTCTCCGGCTCGTTGCTCATGAGCAGCAGCGGAATGTCGAAGCGCTGGGCCTTGATGGCGGCCAGCAGGTCGACGCCCGCGGACGGGTCGAGCCGCCCGGCCCGGGGGTAGCGGACATCGGAAATGACGCCCAGGACATACGGCTCGAATTTCCGGAACAGGTCCAGACCGTCCTCGAAGGTGCCGGCCAGGAGGATCTTGGGCCGGCAGCGCATGGTCAGCAGGCGGTGTTCCTGATTGAGGCCCTGGCGAATGACCTCCTGAGTCTGCACCACCAGCTCGCGATACAGGATGGGCAGCAGGCAGGACTGGTAGCGCGGCGAGTCCTCGACGACGATGATGACGCGGATGCCCACGCTCTTCGTGTCGAAGTCCACGTTCATGGCGTCCTCGGCGTTCTTGACCAGGGCCACCAGCAGGTCGGCGTTGCCGGTCCAGACGTACTGCCGGTCAATGCCCTCGGCCGGGCTCTCGCCGGGCAGGAAGACCTCGCGATGGGTCAGGAGATAGACGGGGATGCCGAGGTTCAGTTCCTTGATGCGCCGCCCAAGGGTCAGGGCCTCGCGCTCGGCCAGTTGCGGCATGAGGATGATGAGTTCGAAGGTCCGCTCGGCCAGGAAGGCCAAGGCCTCATCGGCGCTGGACGCCCAGGTCAGGCGCGGCGGACGGCTCAGGTTGAGGCCCTGGTACTCGGACACGATGCGCTCCGAGAGCTTGCAGTCCTCCTCCATGACCCAGGCGTCGTAGGCCGTGGAAACAAGGAGAATGTTCTGGACCTTGCGGGCCATGAGGTCATGGAATTTACGGAACTCCGAATCCTGGGCCACGAGCTGCAGCGCGGGGGTGAAGGGCATGTCGTCTCCTCCTTGGGTGGCGCAAGACTACTCAATGCGCGTTCTCCGGGCAACGCGGCGAGACAAAGAAAAAAGCCGGCGAACCGGCTTTGCAGAATTTGGACAGGGGAAAATCCGATCAGACGACGCCCTGATCCAGCATGGCGTCGGCCACCTTGGCGAAGCCGGCGATATTGGCCCCGGCCACGTAGTTGAAGGGCCTGCCGTAGGCCTCGGCCGTGTCCATGCAGACCTTGTGGATGGTCTTCATGATGAGCTTCAGGCGGTCGTCCACTTCCTCCCTGGTCCATCTCAGGCGCATGCTGTTCTGGGTCATCTCCAGGCCCGAAACCGAGACGCCGCCGGCATTGGCCGCCTTGCCCGGCCCGAAGAGCACACCGCTGTCCTGGAGAATGCGCACGCCGTCGTGGTTGGTGGGCATGTTCGCGCCCTCTGCCACGGCCCGCACCCCGCCGTCGACCATGTGCTGGGCGTCGATGCCATTGATTTCATTCTGTGTGGCGCAGGGAAAGGCGCAGTCCGCCTTGTGGGCCCAGAGGGGATTGTAGCCAAGCCCGAAATCCACGGGCGTGAACACGGCCTCGGGATAGGCGTCGGCGTACTCCTTGACCCGGCCCCGGCGGACATTCTTCAGATACTTGATGAAGGCCAGCTTTTCCGCGGTGACGCCGGCCTCGTCGTAGATGTACCCTGACGAATCCGAAAAGGTGATCGGCGTGCTGCCCATCTGCAGGAGCTTCTCCATGGTGAACTGGGCCACGTTGCCGGAACCGGAAACCAGGCTGCGCGTGCCTTCGAGGGTCTTCCCCTTGGCCCCGAGCATCTCGGCGGCGAAATAGACAGCGCCGTACCCCGTGGCCTCGGGCCGGATGAGGCTGCCGCCCCAGGATGCGCCCTTGCCCGTCAGCACGCCCGTGAACTCGTTGCAGAGCTTCTTGTACATGCCGAACATGAATCCGACCTCACGCGCGCCCACGCCGATGTCGCCGGCCGGCACGTCGGTGTTGGGGCCGATGTGACGGAAGAGTTCGAGCATGAAGCTCTGACAGAAGCGCTGCACCTCGGCGTCGGACTTGCCCTTGGGGTCGAAGTCCGCCCCGCCCTTGCCCCCGCCCATGGGCAGGGTGGTCAGGGAGTTCTTGAAGACTTGCTCGAAGGACAGGAACTTGAGGATGCCCAGGTTCACGGACGGATGGAAGCGGATGCCGCCCTTGTAAGGCCCGATGGCGCTGTTCATCTGCACCCGGAAACCGCGGTTGACGTGTACTTCGCCCTGGTCGTCCATCCACGGTACCCTGAAGATGACGACACGCTCCGGCTCGACCATGCGTTCCACGATCCCCGCGCGCCGGTATTCGGGATTGCGCTCCAAGGCCGGCGCAATGGATTCCATGACTTCGCTCACGGCCTGATGAAATTCGACTTCGCCCGGATCCCGACGCTTGACCAGTTCCAAAATCTCCATGCTCATGTCCGCCCTCCGCGGTTGGCTGATGTTCAGACTGCCAAAGCTCAAAAACCGAAAAAGACCTTGCCGCCCGTATCCTCCCAACTTCGCTTCAGGTCAAGGGAGTTCGGCATTTTCCCTGCCAAAACGACTATATATTGAACGATGAACGGACCTCCGGCCTTCCTTCCGCCGATTCTGCGTGTCATAATGACGTTCAACGTGCTTTGCATCCAGACCGCAGCAGCAAGAATGGAACTGGGCACAATGGGCGCCCTCTTGCAAAAAATCGTGGCCGCCCTCATGATCCGCAGACACCAACCCAAGGAGACACCTACATGGAACCATCCCAGCTCGGATTCGAACAAAGCCGGATTCTTCTGGACGCCTACGGCATCCCCGTCCTGGGTCGCATGGTCCGCAGCCGGGAGCAGGCCGTGCGCACGGCGCGGGAGCTCGGTTTCTCCGTGGCCATGAAGACCGTCTCCAGCGAAATCATCCACAAGACGGACCTGGGCTGCGTGCTGCTGAACCTTCCCGACCAGAGCGCCGTGGAGGCCGGTTACGACCGGCTCATGGAGAATGTCCGCGCAGCGGGCGTAGGCGCCATCGATGGCATCCTGATCCAGCCCATGGTCAAGGCAGGCCAGGAAATCCTCATCGGGGCCACCCAGGATCCGAGCTTCGGCCCCATGACCATGATCGGCTCGGGCGGACGCTTCGTGGAACTCTTTGCGGACGTGGCACCTGGCATCGGCATCCTGGAAGAAAAGGATGTTCGCGCCATGCTGGACAGGACCATGGCCGGGAAAATCCTGGACGGCTTCCGCGGACCGGCCCTGGACAAGGCTGCCGTCATCCGACTGGCCATGAGCGTCTCGCGCTTCATGGCCGAGCACCCGGAGATCCACGAACTCGACCTCAACCCGGTCATCGTCTACGAGGAGGGCTTCGCCATCGTCGACGCCCGCCTCATCGCCGGCGAACCCGTCCACTACCCCAGCCGGACCGACGTCTCCCCAGGCACCATGTCCAGCCTGCAGACCATCTTCAACCCGGCGTCCATCGTTCTCTACGGCGCCTCCAATACCGGCACCGTGGGCGGCATCGTGCTCAAGAACCTGCGCCGTCTGGGCAAGGTCTACCCCATCAACCCGCGCACGGACATGCTGCAGGGCATGCGCTGCTACCCGAATCTTGAGAGCCTGCCGGAGGTGCCGGAGATGGCCGTGTTCGTCGTCAACTCCGAGACCGTGGTGCGTGAGTTCGAAAAATTCTGCCTGGCCGGGGGCAAGGGCGCCATCATCATCAGCGACGGCTTCGCCGAGTCCGGCCGGCGGGAACTGGAAAACCGCCTGCGGGACCTGAGCCAGCAGTATGGGGTGAGCTACATCGGCCCCAACTGCCTGGGCGTCATCGACAATTTCTCCGGGCTCAACACCATGTTCATCCCGCCGCACCGCACGGGCGTCATCCGCGAACCCGGGGGCATCGGCATCATCTCCCAGAGCGGCGGCATCGGCATGGAGCTGATGGAAATGCTCGACGCCGACCGGGTGGGCGTGGGCAAGTGGGTCTCCTGCGGAAACTCCAGCAGCGTGGGCGTGCCGGAGATTCTGGCGCACATGGGCCAGGACCCGCGCATCGACGTCGTTGCCATCTACCTCGAAGGGCTGTCCGAGGGCCTCAAGCTCATGGAGATCGGCCGGCAGGTGGCGGCGGATAAGCCCGTGGTCATCATCAAAGGCGGCTCCGGCGGCGGCAAGGAGGCGACCATGTCCCACACGGCCTCCCTGGCCGGCAGCCACGAGGCCTTCCGGGCCTGCTGCTCCCAAGCCGGCTTCTACCTCATCGAGGAGCTGACCGAAGACCCCAAGATCATGGTCAACGTGCTCTCCATCCTGACCACCCAGCCGCGGCCCAAGGGCAAGCGCACGGCCGTGGTCAGCGTTGGCGGCGGCGCGGCCGTGCTCCTGGCGGACCAGATCACGGCCGAAGGCATGGAACTGGCCCAGTTCGCCCCCGAAACCCGGCGCCGTCTGCAGGACCTGCTGCGCGAGAACATCAAGGCCGGGAACCCCGACGATCTGGAGCAGATGCTCGTCAACGTCGGCAACAACCCCCTGGACCTCCTGGGCAACTGCGACGACCGGCGGCTCATGCGCGCCCTGGAGATCATCGCCGAGGACCCGAACACCGACGTCATCATGGCCGCCATCTACCTGCAGGTGCCCTACCTCTCCGAGTACCTGCCCGAACGGCTGGTGGAATTCAGGCGCACCATCGGCAAACCATTCATCGTCTCGCCGCGCGGCCTTTCCACACACGTCGCGAGATTCAGGGAATACCTCTATGCCAAACGCTTCCACACCTACACGGTGCCCATGATCAAGCCCCTGAGCATCGCCCTGGACATCTGGCAGCGCTATGACCGCAACTTCATGAGCGAGGCGGAACTCAGAGAGGATTGAACGCTTGGGGATCGCGGGCAGTCATATCCCACTGCGAGTGCATCGAAGATGGCGCCTGCCTGCACAGGAATGGCAGGGAGGAGAAGGCCGTTATGTCGCGGCCGGTGCGCAAAATAACTCCTCCTCATATCATTATATATAGGTCGGCCCGGCTTCCGCTCATTGCGAAAGCCGGGCCTTTGCTTTGCCGCGACTCGGAGGCCTCAGTGTTTGCCCCCGGCCTCCGCGCCCCAGATCTGCCTGAGGCGCTGGTCCCGGCCGCAGCCCTGGCGATAGAAACGGTATCGCAGGGGGTTCTTCGAGTAGTAATCCTGGTGGTATTCCTCGGCCGGGTAAAATTCGGACCGGGGAAGAATCTCCGTGACGATCCGGATCCCTTTTTCCTCTTCAAGCTGCGCCTTTTGCCTGCGCGCCTCGGCCTCCTCCCCCGCGTCCGCGAAAAAGATCGCCGAGCGGTACTGCGGACCACGGTCGCAGAACTGCCCGCCTCCATCCGTAGGGTCAATGTTGCGCCAGAACACGGACAGCAGCTTTTCGAAAGTGACTTTCGTGGGGTCGTAGACCACGCGCATGGCCTCGACATGCCCTGTGGTCCCCGCAGATACCTGTTCGTAGGTGGGGTTCGGCACGGTCCCGCCCGTATACCCGGACTCGGTGCCGATGACGCCCGGCAACTCGTCGAAAGGCCCTTCGAGGCACCAGAAGCACCCGCCGGCAAAAACAGCGCTCTTGTATTCCGCAGCCATGACTCCTCCAGCGCTCAGGCAGAGCATGAGCATGATGGTCAGCATTCGCATCGGTTCCTCCCTCAAGGCCGGAGCCTCGGGCGGCTTCGCCTACCAGGCCACCCATACGGGGTATGTGCCGGGCATCTGCTCCGCTCCGAGATGCCACCGCTCATCACCGTCCTCCTCGACAAGGTGGGCGTACTTCAGGGTGATGGAGTTGGGCGCTCCTTCGAAAAACCCGTACCCGCCGAACAAATCCAGCGCCTCCTGGGCCTCGGGGTATTCCAGGGCCGAAACGTAACAGTACTTGCGGCCGTCCCGCTCCTCGCAATGAGGCTCGAAATAGCGCATGAAGTGTTTCAGTGTCTGCATGTTTTTCATGATCATCCCTCCAGTCAGGTTGTCATTTTGTAATCATTCAGGAGAAGATGACAATGATCGGCTGCGACGAGCATTTCAAAGGAAGGGGGAAGACGCGATACAGGGAAAGACCGGACGGGACTAACTCGCTTTTTTGCCCGTCTCGATGCGGAATTTCTTGATCTTGTAGTGCATGGTGCGCCTGCTGATGCCGAGCAGGTCGGCGGCGTCCTTGACCACCCAGCCGCTTTTTTCCAGGGCGCTGACGATGACCTGACGTTCGCTGTCCTCAAGCGAGAGCACGTTGCCGGGCAGCGGGACGTCCAGGTCGGTCTCCTCGAACTGCATGTCCTCCATGCGGATGACGCCGTCCGAGGACAGAATGACGGCCGCCTCGAGCATGTTGCGAAGTTCGCGGACATTGCCGGGCCAGGCATAGTCGAGCATGGCCTCGGCCACCTCGGGGTCGAGCTTGCGGGCGCGCCCGTCCTCGGCGAACAGCTGCAGGAAACGTTCGGCCAGGATGGGAATGTCGGGTTTACGCTCGCGCAACGGGGGCACCTGGATGGTGATGACCTTCAGGCGGTAGTAGAGGTCCTCGCGGAATTCCCCGCGCCGGACCAGTTCGGCCAGGTCCGCGTTGGTGGCGGCGATGACCCGGCAGTTGACGGGCGTCTCGGCCACGTCGCCCACGCGGCGGATGCGGCGCTCCTGCAGGAAGCGCAGGAGCCGCAGCTGCATCTCCGAAGAAATGTTGCCGATCTCGTCCAGGAAGAGGGTTCCGCCGTGGGCCTCGGCCACAAGTCCCTTCTTGTCCTTGAAGGCATTGGTAAAGGCGCCCTTGGCGTGCCCGAAAAGCTCGCTTTCGAGCAGGGTGGAGGGCGTGGAGCCGCAGTCGACGACAACGAACGGCCCGTACGCGCGCTGGCTCAGACGGTGCAGGAGCCCGGCGATCTTCTCCTTGCCCGTGCCGGATTCGCCAAGCAGGAGGATCGTGGCCTCCGTCGGCGCGACGCGCTCGATGAGCTTGTACAGGCGCTGCATGGCCGGGCTCTTCCCGCCCCACAATTCCTCCGCCAGCAGCCCCCGCCCCCCGGTCCAGACGCGGGTGTCCCTGGCCGCCAGGATGGACGCGATCCTGCCGAGCAGCTCCCGGCCGTCAAAGGGCTTGAGCAGGTAATCCACGGCCCCGGCCTTGATGGCCTCCACTGCGTCGGGCACGGTGCCGTACCCTGTCAGCAGCACGACCGGCAGGCCGGGCCAGCGCCGCACGCACTCCCAGAGCAGCTCGCGACCGCTCATGCCGGGCATCCTGGCGTCGGAGACGACAAGGTCCACGTCCCCATTTCCCAGCCTGAGCAGGGCCTCCTCGCCGTCGGCCGCAATGACCGTCCTGTACCCGGCCGAAGCCAGCAGATCCTGCAGGATCTGACGAACGCCCTCGTCGTCATCGACGACCAGAATTGTCCGCTCGCGATTCACACGCCCCCCAAAACTGGACGGTTCAGCGCGTGGGGAATCCGTGCGCAGGGGTTGCAGGGCATAAAAATATGTAGTCGCTTTCCGCTCATGAAGTGGGGATATATGAAAATCCATGAAGACTCAAACAAGGTCTCATACCCAAGGCACTCAACACTTAATCCGCATCCATACGGAGCGAGCCCCTGGTGAACACCACCTGACCATGTTGTCAGCGTACGCCCCCGCAGCTATAATCCTCACAGAAGAAACCAAGGAGGTCTACCATGACGAACGAACAGGAAAAGCCACTGTCCATATCAGGCGACACGAAGAAGAAACTTTCCGGCCGCAAGTGCAAGGAACTCAACGGCCAGACGGCCGCGATGCTCGAAGAGGGCGAGGTCAAGGCCATCACCGGCGACAAGGACGAATGGTGGTGCCCCAACCCGGACTGCGCGATCGTCGACAAGTAGCGATCGCATGGATCAATTCCAAAGGTGGTCTGGGCACTGGGTGCCCAGGCCGCCTTTTTTTTACTACCTCTTCTGCCAACTATCCGACCTGCCAATTTCAGATCCAACCATTATTGGAATCCTCGACTGCGAAGCGTAGCGTGCTGTGAATTTTGGAATGCAATGCACCAGATTCACAGACCACCCCATGACCAACGGATTTCAGAAACGTCGTGGCCAATCAGGCCTGACCCTCATTGAACTGCTTGTCGCCATGGCAATGTCCGGTCTGATCCTCGGCGCGCTCTTCGCCCTTTTCCAGACCCACCAGCGCATGGCCATCAGGCAGAGTCAAGCCGCCCTCATGCAGCAGGAGCTGCTTTCCGCCATCTCGCTCATTGCCGACGAATTGCGGATGTGCGGCTTCTCGGCACACGCGGTGCCCGGCTTCGGATTTTCCCACAGGCCCGGAACAGGCGCTCCGGATTACGGCAGGACCACGACACGTTCATCAGTCTATTGCACCCAGGACATGAACGGTGACGGATTCGTCAATGAAGGCGACAGCGGCAGCCTGCGTGAGCACGCGGGCTTCAGGCTCAACGTCGCCAATGACGGTTCCGACAAATCGGTGCCCGACAATGTACTGCGCAAATACGATACCGGAACCGTTCACTGGCAACCGATCAACACCAACATCGGAGACCTGTGCTTCACCTATTTCAATGAGCGCGGCGGCATCATCGAAGACCCTCAGGCGCAGACGCAAAACATCCACGGCGTGCTCGTGCGAATCACAGCGATCCCCTCGCCGTCCCACGCGAGGATGGGCATCGACAACAGAACCATGTCCGCCATGGTCTGGTGCCGCAATACGGACATGGAAAAAACGCCATGACGAAGGGGTTCACCCTCATTGAGACGCTCATGGTCCTGGGCGTCGTGGCCATACTGGCTGGCCTTTGCGGCACATCCCTCATCTCCGCCCTGCCGGGGGCCGAAATGGACCGTGCGACCAGGACCATTGTCAGCATGTGCCGACACGCCAGATTCGACGCTATTAAACGAAACGAACAAATCAGACTGCAGTGCGACGTGCAGCGCAACACATGTGAAATCAGGGTGCGCGACGACAATACCCTGTTGCGGCGCTTCGACCTCAACGGCTTGAGAAACAGCGTAGCCCTCACCAAATCCTTCACCACCCATTTCAACGGCCTCGGCAGGGCCACCGTTGCCGGATCCATAACCATACGCAACAACACCGACCTGTCCCGCACCGTAACGGTACGGCCTTCGGGCAGTGTGGTTTCGGAGTAGATCGACCCATGACAAGCCGCTCCCGCCCTCTGCGCCTGACCAAAGCCCTAAAAGCACGTCGGACATGCGAAAATCTGATCTGTCGGGGCTTCACACTCATCGAAGTCCTCATTGCGGCGGCCATTCTGAGCATCGGACTGATGGGCGTCGCCTCCCTCATCGCCCAGGCTTCCACGCAACAGATTAGCTCCCGCCACATCTCCCGGGGAAGCCAACTGATCGAGGGCTTTCTGGAAAAATCCATTCCTGCCCAGTATTCCGCGCAGGCATTCGCCGCGCTGGCTGACTCGAACACAACAACCGTCATCGATGGCGTACGATTTTCCCTGAACTGCACCCTGGCCGACAACACGCCCGTGGAGCGATGCAAGGAAATGACCTGCACCCTCACATGGAACAACAGCGGCTCCCAATCCAGCGCGCGATACATCTATGTTCTCTCACCAAAATTCTAAACCCTGCCCGGCCCCCTCCCTGAACCAGTCCGGCATGGTCTTTGTCGTGGCCATCGTCATCCTCGCCCTGCTCGGGGTGATCGGTCTGGCCGCAAGCGACACAGCGCTCCTGAACATCCTCATGGCGGCCAACGGCAACGACGCAAAAAACGCATTCTTTCTGGCGGACTCGGGAGCAAACGCAGGCCACGAATACCTGGAAAGAGCCATCGCCTCGGCCAATTCCACGTTCTATAACGACGGCACTCCCGCCACCAACGCCTCCGCATGGGAAGACAAAAGCGGCTTCGACCCCGATGACTTTCTCGTCAAATGGCATGGTCACGGATCCGAGGGCACCCATGTCCGGGCCGGCATCATCGAAACGGGGCTGGTTCCGGGCAGCGCCATTCAGGGCGGGACAGGATATGGAAGCGCAGGGCGCGGCGCAGCCTCGGGCGGAACCTTCAGCAGCTACCTCATCCGTTCGCACAGAAAGGGCGCCCGTAACAGTGTAGCGGAAGTGGATCTGGGCTGGAGGCACATCAATCAATGAAGAGGACGAACTGCCCCCCGACTGTAACCTTGGTGATCGCCTGCCTGCTCATGTTCTTTGCATCCAGTGCCGCCGCCTACCGCGGTGCCGATTTCCATTGGCTGCCACCCTTTGTGACCATGGAGGAAAAACCTTCCGTCACCTTTGTTTTAGATACGTCCTCGAGCATGCTCCAGCGGGCATACTCCGGCCCGTTCGACGCTACGCGGCGATACTTCGGATATTTCGATCCCGACTCGTACTATGCCTACAATGCGGAAACCGACCACGCCCACTTTTCCCCAGACAACGCCACGGGACAATGGAACGGCAACTTCCTGAACTGGGCGGCGATGCTGCGCATCGACGTCGCGCGCAAACTGCTCAGTGGCGGAAAATTCGTGGCCCAGAGCGGCTGTTACGAAATAGAGGAGCATGGCCAGGTAACGGAGGGGTTCGAGTACGATGACACGACCCCGCGGCGCGGCCACGGAGGGCGAATCGCGCACATGACGCCCCTGCACGGACTTGTCACCTTCGGGCCTGTGGATGGCGAGAACGCAATGATCGTGTCCGTGGCGGACTTCGAGCGAAAATACGTGCTGCGTGTCAAGGGCGAAGCCGGCAGCGGGTTGCTCCAGGCCGTTGGCAAGAAGGCCCGCATCGCCCTCTTTACTCTCGAAGAAGGCGGACAAAACCGGCACCCCATGAGCGACGACACGGCCAACCTCGATCGCATCGCAAGCACCGTCAATTCCGTACGGATCCAGGGAGAGGCCCCGCTCGCTGCGGCCTTGTATGCAGTCCATGAATATCTCGGCCAAGGCGGCAAACATGGCCCCCTGGCAGACGATCCATTTTATTTCCCGTCCAGGGGCGAAGTCGTGCCCTGCTCAAGGCAGAGCGTCATTTTGGTCAGTACCGGGGAAAGTTCAGGTGACCAAGGCATTCCCGGAGGACTCAAAAATCTGCCCACGATAAAACGGCCGGAAACAGAGTATACCCTGCACCCAAGTGGAAGCACCTATCTGATCGATCTGGCATATTTTGGCCAAACCACGGACTTGAGGCCCGAGGACGGAATGGAGGGAACGCAGAACGCGGATTTCTACGCCGTTTCCGTAACCGACGGCCCGAGCAACCTTCTCCTGGACGCGGCACGGCATGGAAAATTCAGGGACATGAACGGCAACAATCTGCCCGACATGCAGGAAGAGTTCGACGCCGACGGCGACGGCCTGCCCGACAATCATTTCACCGCCCAAGCGGGGCGAAGGCTGGAACAAGCCGTCACCCACGTCCTCCTGCGCGACGCGTCCAAAGTCGCCTCCGGCACGGCAATGACCGTCACAACACTGGCGCGAACCGGCGAAGGGGCCGCATACCAGGCGCTCTTCTTTCCACCCAGCCGGACAGGCCACATTACCCCTCCCTGGTCGGGCCAGGTCCACGCCTACCTGCTGGACGCCAAGGGCAACCTTCGCGAGGACACCAACTCCAACCAACGGCTGGACCTGACCGCCGACAGGGTCGTCGAATTCGCAGGGGGAGAGACATACGTCCACGTTGACGCCGACGGGAACGGTGTCATCGAGGAAGAGGAGAAAAATGCCACGGCGCTGAACGGCATCGCCGACATCCATTTTCTATGGTCCGCAAGCGCCTGGCTCAACAGCCTGATGGACCAGCAGGCGATCACACAACGTTCGAGATACGCGGTTGCCGATCCGAACCGCTACATTTTGACCTTTGTGGACAAAAACCAGGATATGGTCGCGTCCAGCATCGACGGAGAAATCCAGCACTTTGCGCTTCCGGCCAGCCCTGCCGACAATACGATCAACTCACCGGATTTATTTTACAACTTCCTGAGCCTGTTCGAATCCGACTCTGGAACGTTCGGACTCGATCTTGCCGATCCCGTGCAGAGCGCGATCAACGCTCTCCGGGAAGACAATTCTTCTGCGTTCTCCAATTTCCTGAGTACGCTGGCCAAGAGGCAGGTCGACTTCATCCGCGGTGCGGAAGTCGGCAATGCCACGATCGAGGGCATCGAGGATGTCACCCGAAGCCGCATGCACGGAGAAACTCCCTGGCGGCTGGGCGACATCGTCTTTTCTGCGCCCACCGTGGCGGGCCAGCCCTCCGAAAACTACCACCTCATATATAATGATGCGGCCTACGAGGCGTTCCTGAAACAATACCAGGACCGCCGTCAGGTCGTGTACGTCGGAGCCAATGACGGGATGCTGCATGCGTTCAACGGCGGATTCTGGAATACCGGAACCCGCGCTTTCGATGTGGCGCGCGGCGCGTTGACGCAATTTCCCCTCGGCATGGAGCTCTGGGCCTACGTACCCTACAACCTGCTTCCCCATCTCAAATGGCTCTTGCATCCGGATTATGGCGAGAAGCTGCATGTCGCCTACATGGATCTGACGCCGCAGGTCTTCGACGCCCGAATCTTCTTCATGTCTGACGGAGTCACCTCCATAGACGATGACACATACCCAGGCGGCTGGGGAACCATCCTTGTCGCGGGGATGCGCCTGGGCGGGGCGGCCATGGAGACGGACATCGACAAAAGCGACGGCAACGGGCTGAACGTCGGCATAGACCGCACCGTGACCTCGGCATACGTAATCATGGACGTCACCGATCCCGAATCCCCGCCCAATGTGCTGGCCGAAATATCCATGCCCGGCCAGGGCTTCACGACGTGCGCCCCGGCAGTGATGCCCATGAGTGGCTCGGGCACCGGCAGCCCAGCCTCTGACAAGTGGTACATGGTCTTCGGCTCCGGGCCTGCCGACGCAAGCGGACACGCCAGCCGAAGCAAGCTGATGCACGAGACCAGCGCCCAACCCGGCAAGCTTTTCGTGCTGGACCTCAGCGCCCTGTTCACGGATAAAGTAGTCAAGACCGTGGACAGCGCCGGCTTGACCACGTCGCAACGAGAAGCTTTCGCCTTCACGGAGGAAGGGTCGTTCATCTCCGATCCCGTGTGCGTCGATCTTGATGTCGGCTCCAGGAACGGGTCTGGAAAATTCAGCACAGACCTCGTCTATTTCGGAACTGTGGCCGGGAGTTCAACCAGCGCCACGGGTAAGGTTTACCGGCTACGGACCGGCAATGGCGCGCCTGAAGAATGGAAAACCTCCATCCTTGTCGATGTGGGTGAGCCCATGTGCGCCGCCCCCGCGGTTTCCGTCGACGAAGAGGACAGACTCTGGATCTATTTCGGTACCGGCAGGTTACTC
>JABNAD010000351.1_pt1 | contig 18619 bp, 12 predicted proteins | sample 7240381 | NCBI WGS metagenome assembly JABNAD01 (sample SAMN11332834, study PRJNA596920) | anaerobic digester metagenome | biome: digested sludge; isolation source: digested sewage sludge-derived enrichment culture grown on H2/CO2 | place: Germany: Goettingen
TGCGCAATTTTAACCGGAACAAAGGTTACTCGCTGATAAACATTTTGGGCCTGTCCCTTGGGATTACAGCAACCATATTTATCCTGCTTTATATTAATGATGAGTTGGGTTATGACAAGCATTTCCGTTTGCATGACAGGCTCTACAGGGTTGAAGGCGATTTCATGATCAACAACAAGCATGACCGTTTCGCGGTGAGTTCAATGGCCATCGGACCTGCGCTGAAAATCGAGATGCCCGAAGTAGAAATGTACTGCAGGTTCAACGGCAACGACAATCTTATTATACGTTACGGTGAAAAGGAATTTATAGAAAAACAATCCTATTTTGCAGATTCCACAGCTCCCGCCATGTTCACACTTGACTTTGTTGAAGGAACTCCGGAGAATGCGCTTACAGAGCCATTTACGATTATCATGAGCAAATCACAGGCAGAAAAATATTTTGGGAACGATGAAGCCTACGGCAAAACAATTATTACAGGAAATGGCCGGAGTTATAAGGTTACCGGGGTATTTGAGGATTTGCCCGCCAATACGCATATGAAATTTGACATTCTGCTCTCAATGGAAACACTGGCTACCCTGTTCGGAGCAGAGCGGTTCAGAAGCCTGGAGCCGGGGGCTTTCTGGAATGTCAACAGCTACACTTACATCCTTTTGTCAGAAAATACAGACATCAGTCAGGTGCTGGAAAAGTTTCCCGCACTTTATGATAAATACATGAAAGAGATCGGCGATCAGATCAATGCTTCTTTCACTATGCTGGCCACCAGAATCGACAAAGTTCATCATACTTCAAAGCTGTCAGCCGATCTTCCGGTAGGAAACAAGGCTTATATTTACGTTTTCGGGATTGTGGCAATTTTTATTTTATTGCTGGCAGCAATCAATTATATGAACCTGGCAACGGCGCGGGCTTCGGGCCGCGCACGTGAAGTGGGGCTTCGTAAAGTTGTGGGTGCAAACAGATCGCAGCTTGCGTGGCAATTCATGAGTGAAAGCCTGATACTGGCCGTGGCATCATTCATTATTTCTTTGGGCATTATGCAGTTGCTGCTTCCGCTCTTCAACGAAATATCCGGGAAACAGCTTTCCTTCAGTTTCTATGAAAATCCGGATGTTTTTGCCGGGATGCTCGGTATTACATTATTTACCGGACTGCTAAGCGGTGCTTATCCTGCACTCTTTCTTTCATCCTTCCAACCGGCCAAAGTGCTGAAAGGCAAGCTCCACACCGGAAGTAAAGGATCATGGCTCCGGAAAGGGCTTGTTACATTCCAGTTGCTGATTTCGGTTTCCATGATCACAGGCACGCTTGTAATATATAAACAGCTTAATTACATGAAGGATGCTGATGTTGGTTTCGACATGGAAAACGTTATGGTCGTGGAGGTTCAGGATACGACCTTCAGAAAAAGGACCGATGTTTTCAGGAAAGAGTTGTTGCAGAATCCGGGAATTCTCAACGCAAGTATGTCATTTGGCGTTCCGGGGGGCCGGCATGGCATTCAGGTAATGCGTGTGGAAAAAGAAGATAAGATGCAGGAATATGCCATGAACCTGATCCCCTGTGATTATGACTTCATTGACCTTTTAAAGCTGGAACTGGTAAAAGGAAGAAATTTCAGCCGTGAAATGGGATCAGATAAACTGGAGGCCGTTATCATCAACGAAACCGCAGCAAAAGCCCTGGGATGGAACGATGATGCACTTGGAAAAAAGATTCATCACAATTTTGAACTTGATGGTACCGGAGGCCGGATGATGAAGGTGATCGGTGTGGTGAAAGATTTTCATTTTACCTCTCTTCACAATAAAATTGAACCAATTGTTCTGTTTATACCCGAGTTCCCGATGAACCTGCTCACCATCAGGCTAAAACCGGAAGCAGGATCGGCAACCATCGATTACATCAGGGAAAAATGGCAGGAATACGGCGCCAACCGCCCTTTCGATTATTACTTTCTTGATAAAGATTATGAGGACAAATATCTGGCCGAGTCTAATCTTGGAAAAGTATTTACCATCTTTGCGGCCCTTTCAATTTTTATTGCATTACTCGGTCTTATCGGCCTTGCATCTTTTTCAGCCATGCAAAGAACCAAGGAGATTGGCATACGCAAGGTACTCGGAGCTTCGGTTCAGAATATCGTCGGCATGTTCTACAGGGAGTCTGTTATCCTTGTCTTAATAGCACTTTTAATCGCATCGCCGCTTTCATGGTATTTTCTCGATCAATGGCTGGGCAATTTCGCTTACCATATTAATCTGGGGTGGATTACTTTCATTATTTCAGGTGTTATTGCACTGATCATTACAATCCTCTCTGTCAGTTTTCATTCCATAAAGGCGGCTTCAGCCAATCCTGTGAATGCCATCAAATATGAATAACCCGGTCATTATTGTTTTATTAATAAATTCAATATCATGAGAAAAACCAGTCTGTTATTCGCTTTCATCATGTTATGCAGCATCATATTACCGGCTCAGGAAAGCAACGATGATGCTCAGATCAGAAAGGTGATTGAATCTGCTTACATCGATGGCATTCATAACCTTGGAAGTGTTGATGACATAAACCGTGGATTTCATCCGGGTTTTGATCTGCTGATCCTCCGGAACAACAGCCTTTCCAAACTGCCCATTTATACCTGGGTTGAATCTGTTATACAGCGTAAAGCGGAACAGCCCGAAGGTCAGGAACGTAAAATCAGTGTTAAGTTTCTTTTTAATGACATCACCGGAAATGCAGCCGTCTCAAAGATTGAACTCTACAGGGAAGACAAACTCCTGTTTACGGACTATCTTTCGTTGTACAAATTCCATGAGGGTTGGAGGATCGTCAGCAAGATTTATCAGCAGCATTAAAATATCGCTGACATCAGGCAATTCAGCTGCGAAAATGATGAATGGCCGCCAGTGCTTCGCCGGCCGAAACTGACTCCATCAAACGGGCGCGCAGGCTTGCTGCACCATCAAAGCCATGGACATAAATCTTGAAAAATCTCTTCAGGATATTGTAATTGCGGGTATCTTTCCATGTTGAAGCATATAAAAGAATATGCTTTCCCAGCAGATCAAGTTTTGCGGAAACCGGCCGCTCATCAGGTACGGCGGAAAAAAACCAGGGATTGGCAAAGATTCCCCTTCCAACCATAATCCCGTCAGCCCCGGTACGTTCACTTAATAGTAGGCCTTGCGGGTAATTTTCCACATCACCATTTCCAATGATCTTAATTCCCGGATCTATGCTGTCCCTTATTTCTGCTGCAATCTTCACCTGCTCCCAATCGGCCGCTTTCAGCGACATCATCTGCCTGGTGCGCGCATGAAGGGTAATGGCTGAAACCTTGCAGGATAGCAGGTGCGAAATCCACGATCCGGTGATGTGCTCACGGATTCCGGTCCTTGTTTTCACAGTTACCGGAAGTGAGGAACCTTCCCGGGTCGCTGCAATGATTTCTGCTGCCAGCGTGTTCTGTCCGATCAATGCAGCACAGGCGCCCTGTTTTACAATTTTATCGGCCGGGCATCCCATGTTGATATCGATTCCGTCGAAATGATAGTTGTCTGCAATAAAACGCGAGGCCTGATAAAACTTTTCAGGATCGCTGCCCCAGATCTGAGCCAGCAGGAAAACCCCTGACTTTTCGAGCAATTCCCTTTCTGAAGAATTTACCATCAACCTGTGAATAACCGCCTCCCGCCCTTTGGGATGGCACAGTCCGTCAACCGAAGTGAATTCGGTAACCAGCACGCGCAGCCGATCGGGAGAAGAAACAGAAAGCACCACCTCCCTGAAAACGGTATCCGTAACGTCTTCCATGGGAGCCAGCACAAAAAAGGGTTTCTCAAGGGTTTTCCAGAAGTCTGTCAAGTCACGGATGCTTTTAAGCAACCTTAAACAATGGCAGGTAGTGAATGTTCAACTTCTGCAGGTACGACAGCCTAACAGACCTTATAGGTTTTCCTGAGTTTTTTATAGTGGCGCAGGCCATCCTCATTGGCAATACCACGAATAAAATTGTCGATCATGACATCGTAAAGTATCCTGAATGAGAACTTCTCGGGCGGAAAAAAATCCGGATTATGAAGATCCAGAAGCCGGCTGATGTATAAACGGGCAAGCAATTCAATACTCAGGTCTTCGCGGTACATCCCCTGGCGGATTCCCTTCTCGATATTGATCTTCATTTTCCCGAAAATAAAATCAACCCGCTGCTCGATGTGATACCGGTAAATCTCCGGATATAGTGCCTTAAGGTCGTGCGTAACGCTGGGTGTAAGTTCAAGAAACCGGCTGCTCATAGCCTGACTCACAATCATCAATATCTCGATGGCATTGGTTTCTTCAAAATTATTCTCATCAAAAATAGATCTGAACGAATTCCGCTCATATTCAAGCAACTTTTCTATCAGACTGGATTCGTCGCTGAAATAACGGCTCAGTTCTCCGCGATAAATTCCAAGGTGTTTACTTACCAGATCCAGATTTAATTGTTTTACGCCTGTTTTCAGCGACAATTCCCTGACTCCGGACAAGATTTGGTGTAAGTTTTCTTCCATCAATAATAAGGCAACTTTTTGGGGTCGCCTGTCTGCGAAAATACAAAAATTATCATCAGCCAAAACAGGCTGATTCAAGGCGAATAAACAATCTTAAATACAGAAGAGGATGTTCCTGAACTGAGTCGCAACAGGTAAACACCAGGCCGGAGGGCTCCACTGCCGGGATCAAGGTGCTCGAGGTATTTGCCGGCCGGGAGCATTTGATTCTCCATTATATTGAGCACTTTACGGCCAAAGAGGTCGTAGAGCGTCAGGCTTACCCGGGAATTATCCTTTAAACGGAAGGAAATAGCCGAAGTACGGCTGAATGGATTGGGAGACGCAGTCATGGAAGCAGCCGGCTTAAGAGATTCTTCTGCAGAGATTCCGACAATTTCATCATCCACAATGGCCGTCAGTATGCTCAGCTGATTATCGTGCAAACGGGTCCAGACCGGCCTGATAACACCATTTTGAACTGCAATATTGGTATAATCCCCGAAAAAAATATTCTGATTCGGGATGAATGGTGATTCACTTACCCTGAAATTCAGAAATGATTCACCACCATCTTCGGAAAAAGCCAGGAAAACATCCGTATTCTCATCCTGATAATTCCTTCTGTCATAAAAAACAAACCAGAGATTACCGTTGGATTGATCAATGGTCATCCATGTAAAGAACTGGTGTTTCCCGGGTTCATCGTCGTTAACCCGTATGGGTGCACTCCATGAAAGTCCTCCGTCGGTGGATTTTGCCAGCCAGATATCCGTATCATTGAATCCGTTCCGCTGATCTGACCAGTTTATATAAATTGTACCCCGGTCAGGGCCATTGCTGATATCGCAACAGGTCACGGGCATACCGTTAGCACGGTAAATGCCGGGAATACTGTAATTCCAGCCACCGGGCTGATCGCTGACAAAAATATCCTGGTCAAGCCAGGTATTTCCGCCATCTGTTGACCGGTCAAACATGATGCCCCCGGGACCCGCCCAGGCAACATAGATTTCGCCTTCAGGGCCGTAAACCGGAACCGCCCCTTCAACAGTATTGTCGCCATCAATGCAATCTCCTGCCACCCGGTTCAGCCTGACCGGATTGCTCCAGGTTTCACCCTGATCAATCGATTTGGAAAACCTGATGATGCTGCTGTCATTGGGGTTCAGGCTGCCATATTCATCAAACTGGGTCCAGGTAAGGCAAATTTCATTGGTTAACGGGTTTACTGCAGCCCATTCCTTGTCCTGGGCTTTACTTCCATCGAGTCCAATGCCTTTACCATTGTTCCAGGTTGCTCCGTAATCAGTACTTTTCTGGCATACAATCTGATCAATCCATGCTGGCCCCGGAGGATTTGAAAGGTGAAAAAAGTAATAATTTCCCAGGGTGTCAATTACAATACATGGATCTCCCCAAACACCCAGGGTTGAAGAAAACAACCGGCCTTCACTCCATGTATATCCACCGTCATCAGAAATATAATAGGTATCAATATTGACGCCGACCATCATGCGGTCGGGATTCTTCGGATCAATATATATAGATGGCTCGTTGGGATCCCTGAAATTGCCCAATAGAATATTCTGATGTTGGGCGACCCCGTAATACCAGCTAAAAATGAAAGCGAGAAATAAGAATTTCCGGTTGATCATGATTCTGTATTTGCCTGATTCAAAATTAGTCAGAAATCATACATACTGTATCAAAAACCTTCAGGGTTGTGTATGTTTGCAAAATAAAACCTGTGAGGCCAAACCTGTGAGACAACTTCAGCAAATGCACTGAGCCATGAAAATGAAAAAACCTGAAATGCACTGGCAAATATTAATTGCTTTGATTGCCGGGACACTTTTTGCAGTATATCTTCCTGATCAGACAGTGTGGATCAGCTGGATGGGGGACCTTTTCCTGAAGCTGCTCAAGATGGTTATCATTCCGCTGATTGTCAGCTCTATAATAACAGGTATCGCCGGAATCGGAACTCCTGAAAGTCTGGGAAGGCTGGGGTTGAAAACCATCGGATTTTACTTTTTCACAAGTTTTCTTGCGATTATTCTGGGGCTGACCCTTGTGAATCTCATCAGACCCGGAGTCGGGGCTGATTTGTCCTTTGCGGAAACTATGGAAACTCTGCCTGCTGCCGATCAATCACTCGGGCAGTTGCTTATCGGGTCAATACCCGAGAATATATTTAAATCCCTGGCAGAGGGAAATATGTTGCCTATAATCTTCTTTTCTATGTTGTTTGGTTATTCTGCAAATCTGACCTCAAGCGCTCATCAGCAGGTGATTCACCGGTTTTTTAATTCAGTTTTTGAAGTTATGATGAAGATTACCATGGCAGTTATCAGGCTTACTCCTCTGGGTGTTTTTGCCATCATTGCCACTGTGATTTCGAAATATTCCGGAGACGCCAACTCCCTTACGCAGATTTTCTCACGAATGGGCCTGTATATGGTCACCGTGTTGCTGGGTTTATTCATTCATACATTTTTCACACTTCATCTTATTCTATGGCTAATTAACCGAATAAATCCACTCAGACATTTTAAAAATATGTCGATCCCATTACTAACGGCCTTTTCTACCTCTTCATCGAGTGCAACTTTACCCCTGACCATGGAAGCTGTGGAGCATAAAGATGGGGTTTCGCCGAGAATTTCGAGCTTTACGCTGCCTTTGGGAGCTACGATCAATATGAACGGAACCGCGCTATATGAGTGTATAGCCGCCATTTTTATAGCTCAGGCTTATGGCATTGACCTTACTATAGGACAACAACTTATTGTTGTGATTACCGCGCTGCTGGCAGCTGTTGGCTCGGCAGGAATTCCAATGGCCGGCCTTGTAATGATGGCCATTGTCCTTAAAGCCGTTGGACTGCCGCTTGAGGGGATTGGACTGGTTCTGGCAGTTGACAGGATACTCGATATGTTCCGTACTGCTGTAAATGTTTATGGAGACACCTGCGCGGCTGCAGTGATTGCCAAATCAGAAGGCGAAAAGCTGAATGTATAACCGGATCATAATATAATCGGCAGGTTTATACGAACGCGGGTTCCAGCCGGTTTGCCCTGATTATCGTATAAATCAGTATAAATTATTTTCATTTCAATCCCATAAAGGCTATTCAGAAGGCTTAGCCTGGACTCCACGATAGAGATACCCAGGGATTTACGGTTCCTATTGTTCTGTGAATTCTCTGCCATGGATTGCGCCCTCCCTTTCCCATTGTCCTCAACGGTGCAGATTATCTGATTACCGGTTTCATTCAGTTTCAGGTCAACGCGGATACAGCCTGGCCTGTCAATTCCCATAATGCCATGCCAGATGGAATTCTCAATGAATGGCTGAATCAGAAAGGCGGGGATGTAACAAACTTCAGGTTCAATAACAGGGTCAATATTCAAATGAAAATCAAATTTCTCCTGAAACCTGATTGATTCAAGTTCGAGGTATATATTCAGGGCTGAAACTTCATCATTAAGCGGAACTGCATGCGATTGTGAATTGTTCAGCATGAGTCTCATAAGTCTGGAGAATTTGGTAAGATATTGGGAAGACGAAAGCCGGTCATTTTTAATAATATAAGATTGTATGCTATTGAGGGTATTGAATACAAAATGTGGATCCATTTGCCTTGCAAGCGCCTGCTGACGATACCAGCTTATATCATTCCTGAGTACGGCTTCACGTCTTATCTGCTTAATTCTGTATGAATAAAAAAGAAGGGCAAGTCCGGAACCTACCAGAACTATTAAAGTAATAAACCACCAGGTTCTCCAGAAAGGCGGTAAAATTACAAAGCTGATGATGGCGGGCCCGCTGCTTTGTAAACCATCTGAATTGACTGCTATGACTTCAAACTGGTACTCTCCTGGAGGAAGAAAAGCATACTCAACCTGTGAATTGGATGTGCTTATCCAGTCTTCGCCCAGCCCCTTTAATCTGTATTTATAGACCAGATTACCTGCGTCACGGAAAGAAATACCAGTAAATCTGATGGAAATAAAATTCTGGTTATGCCTGAAGAAATAACCTGACTTTACGGGCATATCCTCTTCTATTACGCTGAATCCATTTATAAATATGGGGGGCGGTTCCGTGACAGGTTTATAATCCTTATAGTTAAAAACTGTAAGACCTTCATTTGTAGCAATATAAATCAATTCCTGATTCCCCGCTATTTGATTAATTTCATTAGAGATAAGGCCATGTTGTTTAGAGAAAATGACAATTTTCATTTCATCTGTACCCACTTTCGTAAGATCCAGACAATTTAAACCATTATTGGTGGCAATCCAAAGAAGGTTACCGGTAATCAGGAGCGAAGTAACAGAATTACTGGTAAGGCCATGAGAACTGTTTAGATAAATGGTAGTATCATTAGTATGTACAAGAACACCAAAGCCTTTGGTTCCGAATACTTTAATTTCATCATTACTAGTGGTTACTATACTTGTAATCCGGTATTTCAGCATGGGATCTAGTGCGCCTATATATTCAAATTTCCCATCTGTGAATTGCCACAATCCGCTCGTTGTTCCAAGCAAAAGCTTAGATTTCCCATACCGTGTAATCGTTTCGACCCTGAGTTCAATATCATCATCTAATAAGGAGTTATAAATGACTTGCCCATCCTCTGCTATAGTAAGACCTGCGGCTTCTCCGAGATAAAGTTTTCCATTCCCATCGAAAAAAAGATCTTTAATATTAAAAACTTTTCTGCTATTTATATTAGAAGTCCTGTAATATTTATGATTATTTTCATGTTTTGTCACCTTCATCCAATCGTATGAATATAAATAATCATTTGTTCCTATCCACAACTTTTCATTAGTTTCCTCTTCAAGAGCATATATTACCCCATTGGGGGTTTCAGAAATCTTAACCTTGGTTATCACATTTCCCTGCAAAATGTTAATATAGGGATCGTTCATTCCGGCCACAATTTTGCCCCCGGCGATTGCAAGACAATTAATTTTATTACTGCTTAATCCATCAGACACCTGAAAACTGTAAAAACTTTCCGAAGCAAGATAAAACACCCCATCTTCAAGAGTTGTAAACCACCTGCCTCCTTCGTTATCAATAACCATGGATGAAATGGATAAGCCTTCCAAATATTTAACCAAAGGCTCACTTTGAATATTTCCATCTTCATAAACGGAAATTCCAGACTTATCTTTTCCTACCCATAAATTCCCATTCTCATCCAGGTTCATCCAAAATACCCTGTCATCAGAATTCACCATAACATAATTACCATCGGGCCAAAGTTTAACAAGAATGTCATTGTAAGTAAAATATACCTCACCTTTTTCCCCCTTCAAAACCAACAGATTTCCAAACGAATAAGTCCGCGAACGAATGATTTCTATCTCTTTTGAAATCTCGTTTGTATAGACTTCTACTTTCAATAAATCATCCAAATTCTCACTGAATTGATAAATAAAAAGATGATCTTCGATTTCCAAAATACTGACCCCTTCAAAATCCTTATTTTTTCCATTTATATAATTAACTTTGCCTGAAGGCATAATATTAATTACTGAATGCTTCCTCAATAATGTAAAATAAACTCCCCCATTCCTGTCAACTTTAAATGACTTTTTTACAGGCACATGACCCTTGCCGGTGAGACTTCTTAAAACTTCATTATATTTATACTTATAAATCGAATCTCCTTCAAAATAGGATAACTGAAAAGGAAATCCAACAAACCACACCCGTCCGGCTTCATCCTCATATATCTCAAAAACTGTATTTTCGGGCAAACCATCCTGCACATCAAAATTCCTGAATTCCCTGCCATCAAAACGGCTTACCCCCATATTGGTCGCCAGCCAGATATAACTCTTTGAATCCTGAAAAACATGATAAACTTCAGAACTGGGCAACCCATCATCAACTTTATAATGACGGAAAACCGGACTCTGACCGGCAGCCTGTAAGGTAACCAGAAAAAGCAGGGTAAGAAAAAACGGCCGGATAACACAATTCATTCAGGGGTAGATTTAAACATATCAAACCTGCACAAATAACTCTCAGTCACAAATAGTTCTGAAATCTACTGCAGTTTCCCTCTGACAAATATATTAATTTAAGACGAGTCTCACGAACAAGCCAGATTATTTAAAAAAATGTAACGGCTCATCCATCTGACCAATTTCATTTAGCGTAGAAAATGACTTGTTATTTTAAAGTATTAAATTCAAATGGCTAGAATTCCTCCATTTCAATGTCTCCATTCTGATTGTCCCTGTCACGCTCTCGCTGACGGTTATAATTATTCAGCCTGTAGGAAAATCCCAGGTACAGCACCCTGGATTCCATTTTACGGCTCGATCTGATGCTGAAACCCTCACCCCAGGTTTCTCCGTCAAAACGGCGCGAATCAAAAATATCACTGATCCTTAGATTTACAGAAGCTTTGTTTTTCCAGAAATCATATCTGAATGCGATATCAGCAAAATATACAGCTTCATCGCGCTCCTGTGCTTCGATCTCAGGAGACCTGTAGTTTCCTGCAATCATAATCGATGCATTTTTAACGGGAATGATCGTCAGGTTGACTTTTGCCGTCCACATATTCCCTTTTGCTGCTTCCAGCCCCGTCACCTCACTGCCATCAATGATACTTCTGAAGAAAGACAAATTGGCATTTGCTTTCAACATGGCTGAAAACTCCCGGTTCCCGATCAGTTCAAGTCCGTAAGCCTTGCTGCTGGCCAGGTTTTCGTAAGTGGTGGCCGTTACCCCCCCATCGAGCAGATAAACAATACGGTCAATTACTCCGGTGGTATACCTGTAAAACAGGGTTGAGTTGATTGAGTTTTTACCCCAGAAGTTGGAATACCCCAGTTCGAATGAATTGATGAATTCAGGCTTAAGTTTAGGATTACCATAACGGATATTGAGTGAATCGGAATAATCAACATAAGGATTCAGCTGATGGTTGTGCGGCCGCCGGATCCTCCTGCTGTAACTGACTGACATCTGCTGCTTTTCAGTAATTTCATAAAGTGTGTGCACCGAGGGAAACAAGCTCAGATAGGACAAATCAAAATTATCACTGGCATTAATTATATCTGATTCCGAAATCAATTGCTCCGCTCTCAGACCCGCCTGATATTTAAACTTTTTATAACTGCCGGAATAGATTCCATAAACGGCATGGATCTGCTCTAAATAATCGAAGTTGTTCAAGGCATTATCGTTCAGAATCCAGTCATTGATCGGATAGCTGAATTCAGACATATCATTCCTCATTGACAGATTCTTGAGCGTACTTTTAAATCCGGTTTCTATGCGTCCGCCATTTGACAGCGGATTCACAAAATTGGCCTGAGCAACATACATCATATTGGTATTCCTTGAAGAAGAATACTGCAGCGCAGGCCTCAGTTGATCAAAACCCCGGGTAAATTCAGTTTGCGTGATATTCTGGTCTCCATTCATCTCATTGTCATTGACAATTACATCTGCAGTCAGTTCTTTACCCTTTTTACTGAAAGTACGCTTATACGACAGTGTGTAATTGTTGGAACTTATATTGCGGGCACTTTCACTGTAGCGGTTAAAATAACGCATGGTGTCGTTCAGTTCGTTCATGGTCAGCGAAGCGTTGTCGCCCCGGTTGCCAAACGACATTCTCCTTAGCTGATAGTTGAAAGTCAGGGTGTTGAAGTCATCCAGGCTATAGTCGATCCCCGCGTTGAAACTGTGCATGTCCCTGTTGTTTCGCATCACCTGATCCTGAAACAACACCGAATTTATCTCATCATTAAACGTTCTTCTTTCAGTGTTACCGGTTGAGTTAAATTTTCCCAGCCGGTTATCATAACCGGCAAACAGGTTTACTTTATTCTTACGATAATTCAGATTCACCGATGTATTATAGCGGTCACCGGTACCGGCGGTCACCGAGAACATTCCGTTCAATCCCTGAAGGCTGCGCTTTTTCAGAACAATGTTGATAATTCCCGATGTGCCCTCAGCATCATACCTTACCGAAGGATTGGTTATAACTTCGATGGTTTCAATAGAGGTCGCAGGTATCTGCTGCAATAAATCCCCGCTGCTGATTTCAGCCAGTCCGGTTGGCTTGCCGTCTACCAAAATGGTGATGTTACTATTTCCACGCAAACTGACATTGCCATCAACATCAACCGTAACTGAAGGAATGTTCTGCATTACATCAACAGCCGATCCGCCGATAGAAGCAATGCTCTTATCAACATTGATGATCTTTTTATCCAGATTATTCACCATCATCTCACGTTCTGCGGTGATCTCAACACCTGCAAGGCTGGCGGCTGATGGTTTTAATTTTATAACCCCCAGGTTAATTTCGGGCTCGGATGGTTTAATGGCAATATCCTTTAATGTTTTCGTTTCAAAGCCCATAAACTGAACCCTGGCAAAATACCTCCCCGGCCGAAGCTGCTCAATCCTGAAATATCCCTGAGGATCAGAAATCGTACCTCCTGCCAGAACAGAATCACGCACTCTTATCAGTGCAACAGTTCCGTATTCTATCGGCTTACCCGTAATTTCATCCAGAATCCTGCCTTTAATAATTCCAATTGCCGGCGGGGGCATTTCGGACTGTTGTCCCTGAGGCCTTCCCTGAGCGGATAATTCAGCCAAAAACAGTGTAGAAACAAGAAAAAATGTAGTAAATGAGATTTTCAAGTTAAGCTTCATAAAAAATTTATTAAACAGCGGGTGCAAAAGTAAAGTTTTTCCTGACTGACATTGAAACAATTCTGAATCAGTGCAGTTTAAAGTTCGACACGATTTAGTTAAAAACCCTTCGCTTTTTAACTAAATTTAACAATTGCCCTGAAACGCCGGTTCACATTTTTACCGCTCCATTTTCGCTAACTTTGCGTTCACAATTTAAATTCATTTAAGATGAAGAAACTGCTGCTTATCATTTTCCTCCTCCAATTATTTATCAACATACATGCACAGGACTGGAAAACCCATTATGAACAGTCTGACTTCAAAAAGACTCCCTCTTATACTGAAACGATTGATTATTTAAACCGGTTGGATGCCGCCTCCCCCATGGCCACCACAATAATATTAGGCAAAAGTCCGCAGGGCAGAGAAATTCCTATGATGATTATTGACAGGGACGGATTGAGGGATCCCCAGGCTATCAGGAGTAAAGGAAGGATAATTACCCTGATTCAGGCCTGCATACATCCCGGTGAGCCTGACGGAAAAGATGCCGCCCTTGTTCTTTTGAGAGATATGCTGATCAGCAATAAGCACAGGGAGTTGCTTGACAAGACGAGCATTCTGTTTATACCTATCCTCAATGTTGACGGTCACGAACGTTTCGGGCCGTACAACCGCATAAACCAGAATGGCCCGGAGGAAATGGGATGGCGGACCAACGCTCAGAACCTCAACCTTAACAGGGATTTCCTGAAAGCGGATGCAGCCGAAATGCAGCATTGGCTGAAAATGTTCAGCACATGGCTGCCAGAATTCTTTATCGACATCCACACCACCGATGGCGCAGATTTTCAATATGCCCTTACTTACGACATCGAAGTATACGGGAACCTTGATTCTGGTATTACACGCTGGCTTTCTAATATTTATGAACCAAGGATCACTGCAAAAATGAAGGAAAACGGGTTTCCTGTCTTCCCGTATGTGCAGTTCCGCAACTGGCACGACCCCCGGAGCGGGCTCAGGACAGGCGCTGCCCCACCCATGATTTCACAGGGATATGCCGCCCTGCAAAACCGGCCGGCGCTGCTGATAGAAACCCATATGCTCAAAGACTACAAAACCAGGGTTGATGCCACCATTCAGATGCTCATCCATACCCTGTTTATCATTAATCACCAGGCAGATAACCTCAAAACCCTGATTGAAATGGCCGACAAGTCGACAGCTGCTCCCGCGTTCCGGAAACAGCCACACCCGGTTTCGTGGAAAACCAGCACAGCCGACAGCACCATGGTAGATTTTTACGGTTTCGACTATCAGGTGCTGAAAAGCGATCTCACAGGCGGAGATTGGTTTGTCTACGACAATAACAAACCAATGGTGATGAAACTTCCTTTTTTCAATAAATCCGTGCCCGAAACAACGGTACTCCTTCCCGAAGCATACATTATTCCTGCTGAGTGGACTGAGGTGATCAACAGAATGAAGTTGCACGGAATAAAAATGGACATCCTTTCCGAACCGGCTGAAATCACGGTTAAGTCTTATAAATTCAAAGATTATGAATTCCGAAAAACGCCGAATGAAGGCAGACATATGGTGAGTACAGGTCTTACCGAAACGGAAGAAAAAAGGATATTCCCTGCCGGATCAGCCATTGTGGCAACCAGCCAGCGCACTGCCAGGGTGATTGCAGCCATTCTTGAGCCTGCCGCTTCCGGATCCTATGTGGAATGGGGTTTCTTTAACGCTGTTTTTGAACAGAAGGAATACAGCGAAACCTATGTAATGGAAAAAATGGCCAGAGAGATGCTGGAAAAAAGCCCGGAACTCAGACGCGAATTTGAAGCAAAGAAATCAGAGCCCGGTTTTAACGGCAACCAGTGGACCATGCTGAACTGGTTTTATAGTAAAACCCCTTACTGGGATCAACAATTTCTGAAATATCCGGTCGGGAAAATAACCGATAACCAGGAATTAACCCGGCTGCGTAGAATCTCAGCCCCACCCGGATAACAATTCTGACCATTAATATAAGGCTTAACTTCTATTTCTCCTGATGTTACCCTTTCTGACTTATATCAAACATCCTGTTATAGTCCAGTATGCTCAGATGCTTGCACTCAAGTTCAATCAGTTCCTCTTCTTTGAATCGCGTCAGTATCCGCGCCACGCTTTCAACCGACATGCCTGCGATTTCAGCAAGTTCTTTTCGCGAAAGCTGCAGGGGGAACTTCTTCTGCTTGTAAATCCTGTTGGCCAGGCAGAGCAGAACATCAGCAAACCGGCCGTAGGTCTGCTTTTGAGTGAGACAATAAAACCGGCCGCTGATAATTGTATTGTATTCAGCCAGCAGGCTGATCACCTTCATTGTAAATGATGCGTTCGAGCGAATCAGCTGTTTAAAAGTAGCGATATCAATTACCTGAACCCGGGTATCAAGATAAGCCTGGGCTGAAAACTGATAGATATTGTTTCCCTCAAAAAGTGAAGATAACCCGATAATGTTCATTTCAGGCATAATATGCAGAACAAGGTTTTCGCCGGAATTGTTCTCCATATAAATCTTCACAAGCCCTTCCCTTACAATCATCAATTGGGTGGCCGGTGCTCCCTGTTTACATATAATCTCACCTTTCCGGTAACTTACCTCCACCATTTTTGAATCAAGCAGTTCAAGTTCCTGACTGGTCAGCAACTCAATACATGAGACTGAACTTGAACCAATGGCACAACTATGTTGTTTAGAATACTGATTTTCTGTCATTTACAAATATCTCCTTAGTTAGATCTTTGCCTTTTATGCAAAGAAACAAAAAAAAACTTGATCTGTATCAAATATTTATCCGTTAAGGTTGGCATAAATCCATGTTCAGGTTGGGGTCTGAAAAGCAAACCCTGACCTTTGTAGAGCCTACTTTCGCATTGTTAATTAATTAACAATGCGCTATGAATAATTTTCTGCAAAAACTCACAACGCTCCTGGTCGTTTTGGTTTTACCAGCCCTGGTAATCTTTGCCACAGTCCATTTCGGCAACCGGCGGGGCAATCCGGAAAAGTTTGATTATCAAAACAGGGCGGATATTGAAAAAAAAGCTGACCATTCGCAATTTGAAATTCTGCAACAGGATTTTGAACGCCCGCAGGATCTCACGGCCGCCTGCCTCTCCTGTCATAACAAACGCGACGATGAACTGATGGCTTCGGCACACTGGAGGTGGGAACGCGAATCGGAGCTCCCGAACGGCAGAGGAACGGTAAGCATTGGCAAGAAAAACCTGATCAATAACTACTGTGCTTCCGCTGAAAGCAATAACGGATCCTGTATGCGCTGCCATATCGGATATGGATGGAAGGACAAAACCTTTGACTTCGAGGACCCGACAAACCTTGACTGCCTTGTTTGCCATGACAATACCAAAACCTATAAGAAACGTAAAGGTGGTGCCGGAATGCCCTCTACCGCGGAAAACGCAACCGCAGAGTTTCCGGTTCCGGATTATAATTACATCGCCCAAAATGTGGGTAAGCCCCTGAAGGAGAATTGCGGATTCTGCCATTTCCATGGCGGAGGTGGTAACAATGTAAAGCACGGAGACCTGGAAGAGGCCATGCTTGACTGTTCGCGCGAGGTGGACGTGCATATGGCAAAAGCAGGGCAGGACATGTCGTGCAATGATTGTCACCTGACCGAGCGCCACAACATTACCGGAAGGGCTTATAGTGTTTCATCCGAAAATAACAACCGGGCAACCTGCGAACATTGCCACACCAGTACACCTCACAATGATAAGGTAATCGACCTTCACAATCATAAGGTAGCCTGTCAGACTTGCCATATCCCGGTGTATGCGAAGGTTAATCCCACTGTTATGTATTGGGATTGGTCTGCTGCAGGACGTACGGATGAAAACGGCAATCCGATCACTGAATACGATGTCAATCATAAATACAGCTACCTCTCTATTAAAGGCCGGTTTGTATGGGATGACCATGTTAAGCCGGAATACTTTTGGTTCAATGGTACCGCTGATCACTACCTGTACGGTGATACGATTTCAGAAATACCGGTTAAAATCAATACCCTTATGGGTAAATATGAAGAATCTGATGCCAAAATCTGGCCGGTAAAGGTGCACCGTGGCAAACAAGCCTATGATGTTGTTACAAAAGAAATAGTTAATGTCAAGGTTTTTGCCGAAAAGAAAGGTGAAGGCGCTTTCTGGGAAGACCTTAAATGGGATACCGCAATTCAGCTTGGAATGGAGTATGCGGGAAGGTATTACAGCGGACAGCATGATTTTGTTTCCACAGAAATGTACTGGCCCCTGAACCACCAGGTTTCTCCCAAGGAACAAACCCTGAAATGCGTCGACTGTCATACGCGAAGTGAAGAAGGCCGTTTGGCTAACCTGGCAGGATTCTATCTTCCCGGAAGAGATTATGCCAAAGGCGTGGACTATACCGGATTTATTCTGATCATCATTTCCATAACCGGAGTGGTTGTTCACAGTCTGATGCGGCTCTTTTATAAAAAAGGTTAACCCTTAAACCATAAAACACATGCAAAAAGTCAAAATATTTTCCCGCTTCGAACGCTTCTGGCACTGGACACAGATGGCTATTGTGATTCTTCTTACCCTCACCGGTTTTGAAATTCACGGCAACTACACCATTTTCGGATTTGAAGCCGCTGTGCGCCTTCACAATGCATTTGCCATCACATTTATACTGCTGGGGATCTTCACCATTTTCTGGTTGACAGTAACCGGACAATACAAAAACTTTATCCCTACCCGCAGGAACTTCACAAAGCAAATCAGGTATTATACCTATGGGATGTTCAAAGGCGAGGCGCATCCGGTAAAAAGAACCATATCCAACAAAATGAATCCGCTGCAGCGGTTCACCTACTTTGGATTGCTTATCCTGATATTCCCCGTTCAAACAATCACCGGCCTGCTCTATATGTATTATCACTACCCTCAGAATCCCATTGACGCCGGCGGCCTGTGGATCGCGGTTATAACCCATACCATGGGGGCTTTTCTGATGGTTGCCTTCCTGATCGTACATGTGTATATGACCACAACAGGCCACCGCATCACAACCGACATCAAAGCCATGATTTCAGGCTATGAAGATGAACCTGAGGAAGAAACTGAAACAAAAAATCAACCTGCTTAACAACTGAAAACATGAAACAAACAGTATTTGCACTGGCAATCATTTTCGCACTTGCCGCCTGCAGCAAACAGGAAAAATATGCTTCTGCCGATGAAATGGTGGAAAATGCGCTGAAAGAGGTTAAACTGATTACGGCTGATGAACTCCATGAATTGATGAACGGTGAAGAAGTTTATACCCTCAT
>JABNAD010000304.1_pt1 | contig 18613 bp, 22 predicted proteins | sample 7240381 | NCBI WGS metagenome assembly JABNAD01 (sample SAMN11332834, study PRJNA596920) | anaerobic digester metagenome | biome: digested sludge; isolation source: digested sewage sludge-derived enrichment culture grown on H2/CO2 | place: Germany: Goettingen
AATGTGCTCCATGCGCAGGATCTCTTCCATAGGCATCTCCCTCTTACAAAAAAAGAGGCCGGAAGCGCAGAAATTTTCTACCAGCGTTCCGTCCCCGTTGTCATACCGTTCATTTTTTATTTTATTAGAAATATGACGGCATGTCAAGTTTACCCTGCAAAACCAGTAATAGTTTCCGTTTCTAGTAGCTATAAGTTTTACAGCTGACAAGCCAAAGCTGCGCACATGGCGCGGCATAAACATGGAAGCGAAATGCAGCAGACAGAAAATACCCGCCAAAGCGGCACGGTGGCGCTGCTTTGGCGGGTATTTGTCAATATATTGGTTTGCCGGTCCGATTTGGGCGAAAGGCAAAATCCACTGCCCGGCCCCGCCTTGCGGTTCCCTCACTCGAAAGGCTCAGGTATCGTCCGGACGGGGATTGGTCACCTGCGTCCAAATGCTGTTCACATCGTCCACACAGGCGAAATAGGTTCCGGTCAGCAGATTTGCCGGGATGCCCAGCGCCTCGGTTGCTGCGGCAACACCATTCCAGTCCGCCTGTTCATAGCACAATGCCAGCTCAAACAGCTGACCGGCTTTGCCTTCGCGGCGCAGCAGCGCGGCCTTGACCTCTTCGGGGACCGGGATCTCCGCCAGAATTTCCTCCAGCGGTGCGTCGATCAGATAGTGCAGGGTGGAGAACATGCCCATGAGGTATGCGTCGGAATTGGAGATGGGCATATCCTTGGCATACTTCATCAGCTTGCTGCAGAAAGTTCCCCGCAGAAGGGATAGCTTCAGGAACTCCTCGGAGTCCTTGTCCAGCTCGTTCTCCGCGTTGTTGGCGCTGAGCAGATAGATCCACTGGCGCAGCTGATTCAGCCCCACGGTCATAATGGCCTGACGCACGGTGGTTGCCCGATGGCGGCGGGCAAAGTAGCAGGAGTTTGCCAGACGCAGCAACGCATAACTCAGCGTGGCGTCGATGGAGATCAATTCCTCCACCTCGCTGATATCCGGTTCCTCCCGGCTCATGGCGATGATCAGCCGGAAGAAATTGCTCTGCATGTAGCCGCTGCTGTGGGTCTTCGTAGACAGCTTTTCAGCCACGCGAGTCCCCTCCATGGCGTCTACACCCAGCTCCTCCGCCTTGGCGTAAAGCTCCTCTGTGTCGATGCTGGTGGCAATGCACAGCTTTTTCAAACTGTGGGCAATCTCAATGATGTTGCGCAGCTTCTTTTCACTCATGGTGGTGAAATTCAGCTTCAGATAATCAATGGTGTCCAGCAGCCCCAGATACCGGGGAAGAAACTGGAATTCGTTTACCGCGATCCGATACCCTTTGGATGCATACTCCTGCACAGCGGCCAAGGCTGCGGGGTGAATGATTACGCTGTCGTCGATCTGGATGACCAGCTCGGAGCGGTCAAACAGGTCCGGCGTTTTTTTCAGCAGCAGCGTCGCCGTGAAAGTCATGAAATTAAACGAACCCTTGAGAACCTTGCCTGTGTTCTGGGTGAGAAAATTATACACGGTGTCGGCGGCGGCAAATTCCTTGTCGCTCAGCATCCCGTCAAAGGCCTGATTTTCCCCGTAATATAAAATTTCGTATCCGACCGTTTGCTTCTGGGCGTTGCGAATCGGCTGGCGAACGATATATTTGTTTTTATTCCGATCCTTTTTCATGCACACTCATTCGCTTTCATGCGTTTTCCGCCGGAGCTGCCTTGTGCAAAAGCTGATCCATCACAGCCACCAGATGGCCGATTTCCGGCTTGGAGAGCTGCTCGTCCGCGCCGACCTGCTTGCCTTTGACCCGCATTTCTTCGGAGATCAAGGACGAGAACAGGATCACCGGGATCTTACACAGCACCCGGTCGCTCTTGATGAGTTTTGTCAGGCGGTGGCCGTCCATTTGCGGCATTTCGATATCGGTGATGACCAGAGCCACTTCATTCGGCGCGGTCCCCTGAGTCTTCATATCCGTCAGTGTATCCCAAAGCTCCTGCCCGTTGGGGAACATATGCAGGTTCGTATAGCCCGCTTTGCCCAGCGCCTCTTGAATCATCCGGCTCAAAAGAAGGGAGTCCTCCGCGATGTAAACCGGCTGGCTGCTGCGCTCCCGGGGGCCTAGCTGGTCGATCTCGCTGAGCTGGATCGAGGTTTCCGGAGCAATTTCTGCCACGATCTTCTCAAAGTCCAAAATAGTCACCAAGTCGCCGTTGCACTGGGCGATGCCGGTGGCGACTCCGTCCGCACCCCCGGAGACTGCGTTATCCGGTTTTTGAATATCCCTCCATGAGATGCGGCTGATGCCCACCACGCTGTGGACCCGGAAAGCGATAAACATCTTGTTAAAATTCGTGACGATAAACAGATCCTTGGGCTGCTTTTCCGCGTCCTCGCCGGTCAGGTACTTGGGCAGATTAATCACGGTGAGAACCTGATCTCTGGGCTTGAAAATGCCTTCCACGGCCGGATGGACATGGGGCATTGATTTCACCGGCGCGGACAGCATGATCTCCCGCACTTTGGCCACGTTAATGCCATAGAGGTTCTCATTAATAGTGAACTCCATGATCTCGATCTCGTTGGTTCCCGACTCCAACAGGATATTACTGTTATTCTGTCCCGTAACACTCATTCCTTTCACTGTGCTCCGCACAAGGAGCGGAGGCGATTTGTTATCCGGCGCAGCGCACATTGTTTATTTGATGAAAGGGCAGCCCCTTATCATTTTAACCTTAAAATTTAATTTCCGGACGGCCATAGGAACGAATAACTCCGGTTCCTGTGGCGCTGTCAAACTCCATTGTGCGGGCGACCGTGCCGCCCACGTCCTCCCAGAGCAGAGGGACCTTTTCCATTCTCAGAATTTGATGAACGCTCTCGGCATTGCGCTGGCCGATGTTGCCGAGGCTGCCGCCCGAAACCTCAAACATCCGGGCGCCCCCGGCAATTTTTGCCGTGATGGCGGCGCGGCGCGCGCCCTTTAGCTCCATCTCCCGCAAGGCGGCGCGAATGCCGGTGTCGGCATATTTATAAGTGTTTTTGCGCCCGGTTTCCATATTCAGGGGCAACATGATATGCACCAATGCGGCCAGCTTGAGGTGAGGCTCATACAGGCAGATCCCAATGCAGGAACCCAGCGCATAGGTAATTATTTTCTCGCCGTTTCTGCCCATTTTCATATCAGCGATCCCAACGATCAGCTTATCATTCATCCATAACGCCCAACTTTCGCAGGAGGAAATTGAGGGACCGGATGTCCGGCGACAGCAGCAGCCGGCAGGGAACCTGCTTGTTGTCGCAAACGAAATTGCCGCCGATGGTCATGATGTAATCAGACTGGCCGCCGTAAGCCGCCATGGGTACCGTCAGAATCGCGCCCTGCATGTCCACCGCAAAGGCGGGAACCGTCAGCGAGATGGAGATATCCGCCAAACCGCTGAGGGCGTTGATAAACGTGGAAATCATAATGTTGCCCACTTCCACCAGTGTAGAGATTTGCATCTCCTGCAGCTTGTTAAAATCGGCCACCGACACACCCAGCACGTTGGAAAGCACCAGGTTGATAAAGTCCATCTGCTGCACCGAGAGCATGATGCCGTTGATCTCGCCGCCCAGCTGGCTCAAAACGCCCGCTGTGATGGATTCCGGTCCGCCGATCCACTCGATGGCCTCGTTATATCCCATGATGCGGACTTCCGGCAGTGTGATGCGCACTTCCTTGCCGATCAGCTGAGACAGCGCCGTGGCGGCGTTTCCCGTGCCGATACTGCCGATTTCCTTGAGAGTGTCGATCTCCAGTCCGCTCAGGTCTCCGTAATTTTTAATCTCCATACGATTTCCCTTTCCGCTTCAGGATCACAAATTTAGGTTCTCAGATTGTTCACGGTGCTCTCCAGCTCGTCCGAGGTGGTGACCATTCTTAAATTATAACTGAAAGAGCGCTGCGCTTCAATCACTTTTGTAATTTGTTCCGCCAAATCCGTGTTCGAAGCCTCTAAAGAGCCTTGCTGAACCGTTCCCGTGCCAAAGCGGACCTGTCCGTTCTTGGCTGCCGGGATGTAGCGATTGCCGCCCATGCGGATCATTCCGTCGGTATTCGTGAAGTCGAAAACGCCCACCGGCTGCTTTGCTTCTGAGTCGGTGACCTCCGTCACCGCGCCGCGGTTATTCAAAACGAACCGCCCCATCCCGTCGGAGAGCATGTAAACCGTCTCCATCACCGGCTGCCCGTTTTCATCCAGTTCCGCTTCCCCGTCGTCGGTGCGCTTTTGACGCTGAAATTCCGAGAGAGAGAAGGACCCGTCCCGGGTGTAGGATACCTCGCCGTTAGCAGGGTCATAGAGTCCGAAAAATCCTTCGCCAATGATGGCGTAATCCTGCTTGCGGCCGGTGTCGGCAATGGCGCCCGCGCCGAAATCCGTTCCCGCCATGGCCATTTTTGCACCGGAGCCCCGGGGAAGCTGTTCCCCGTCGATGCCGTTCACATTGCCGTACATCAGCGACGAGAAGGAGGGTTTTTGGGCCTTAAATCCATAGGTGTTCACGTTGGCGATGTTGTTTGCCTGCACATTCAGACGAAGCTGCTGCTGGGCTGCGCCCACTGCGGCGGTATAGAAAGAACTGTTCAAATCCGCTCGCTCCCTTCCTTAAACATTGCCCAGATTGGTGGCGGCCTTGGTCATCAACTGGTCGTACATCTTGCTCACTTCCGCAGCACTCTGGAAAGCCCGCTGGGCAGTCATCATGCCGGTCATCTGCTGAATTAAATCAATGTTGGAGCGCTCCTGTGTCTTCCAGTGGAGCGAGGCACCCGTGGCGGCCTGTGCGCCGCCCCCGGTAAAATAGCCCTGCGCGTTGCGCTGAAGCTGTGCGTTGTCGGCAAATGAGTAGACCCCAATCTGACCCAGATACAGGCCATCCTCTGTGGAGATCACACCGGAGGCATCCGCGTGGATTTTGTCGGTACCCAGCGAAATCTCCTCTCCGTTGGGGTCCAGAATCCGGCTGCCATCCGGCTGACAGAGGTATCCCTCGTCGTCCAGAGCAAAGCTGCCCGCCCGGGTATAGGCCACGCCGTTGCCGGAGTGCACGGCGAAAAAGCCGTCGCCCTCAATGGCGAAATCCAAGGGCATTCCCGTCTGTTCCAAAGAGCCTTGCGCATAGTCCGTATAAAGCTGACTGGGAGCCAGAATGTAGCTGGCCGGACCGATTTCGGCGGAATTGCGTTTATCCTTGTTGCCGACGCGGCTGACCATGTATTCCCGGAAGGTGCTGTCGGTATAAGTGTCGGCCTTGTAACCGGAAGTGGAGACGTTTGCCATATTGTTGGAGATCACGTCCAGCCGCCTGCCCTGCGACACCATCCCGGAGGTCAGATTGTAAAACCCTTTAAACATTTGAACACGCCCTTTTCTCATTGCGCTCCGGATTCCCCCCGAGATAGGGGTCCAGATAAACGCGCAGTTTTTGAATTGCCCTGCTGTGGATTTGGGATACGCGGGGTTCGCTGATTTCCATGACCTGCGCAATATTCCGCATGTTCAGCCCTCGCTCGTAATAGAGAGACAGCACCAGCTGCTCGTTTTCCCGCAGAGTCCGAATACCGGCGCCCAGCTGCTCTCGCAGCTCCTTTTGCTGGAGGTTGGCCTCGGGCATGTCTGCGTCTCCCGCCGGAAGCGAGATGCCCGTGTCCCCCTCGCCGCGGCGTTCAAAAATGGCCTCTAACGAGACAATGTTGCAAAGAGCCGTGGCCGCCGCGTCTTCGCGGTATTTCTCCACGCTGACCCCCAGATGATTGGCAATCTCCTGATCGGTTGGAAATCGGCTGAGATGATTGCTGAGACTGCTCACCGCCTGATCAATCTCTTTAGAGCGCTTGCGCACGCTGCGGGGCAGCCAGTCCTGCTGCCGGGCAAGATCAATGATCATGCCCCGGATACGCTTGGATACGTATGTCTCAAACTTCACTCCCATAGCGGGGTCGAACTTGTCCACGGAATTCATCAAGGTGATGATTCCCTCGTTTACAATGTCATCTACCTGCGCAAATCCGTTGTACACGCCGCAGATTTGCAGTGCGATGCTCTTGATGAGCCCCTCATACCGCAGCACCAGCGGCCACTTATACTCCTGAATCCCTGTGCGCTTGTAGAGACTCAGCAGCTCGTCGGTTGGCAGTGCCTCGATTTCCCGTTCCGTCAGAACGGCGGACGGGTTGGCTTCTGCTGTTAAATTTTTCGGCAGAGCCATTTCACTCATGTTCCTGTCCAATCCTTTCGGGGAGTTTTCTGAAAACGCGGGCACAAAGCGCCGCGGTCAATCGAACCGGTTTAACCCTTATCCACCGTCTCCTTCTTGCGCTCCATTGTAATGTTGCCAAGGGCCTGAATCTGAATCTCCGTAGTGATTTCGTTAAAAGATAACACGTACAAATTGGGGTAGAACTGAGACAGCATTCGCCCCAGATACACGCGGATAATGGGGCTTGTGAGAATAATCGGCGTCTGGTTCAACTCCGCAAACTTTTTGACGCACTCGCCCAGCTGGGAAACAATTAACTGCATCATATCCGCGCCCATGGCCAGATACACGCCCTGATCGTTCTTCGTGAGAGATGAGACGATCTGCTTTTCCACCTCCGCGTCCAGCGTCACCACACGGAGCTGCCCGTGCTCGCAGAAGCGGCGGGTAATGGTTCGGGCCAGTGCGCCGCGGACCGCTTCGGTAATCAGGTCCGCGTCCCGCGTGTTGTTCATGGCGTCCGCCGCAGTCTCCACGATGGTACCCAGATTCTTGATGGGAATGCCCTCTTTCAAAAGACTGCGCAGAATCTTTTCCAGAAGCCCGTAAGAAATGAGGGAGGGAATCGTCTCTTCCACCAGCTGGGGCGCCGCCTTTTTCAGGTTTTCCACCAGCCGGATGGTCTCCTCCCGGTCCAGCAGCTCGTATACATGCTTTTTAATCGTCTCAGACAGATGGGTCAGCATGACAGAGAGGGGGTCGATGACGGTGTATCCGTAAATCTCCGCCATCTCCCGGCTCTCCGGCAGAATCCACCGGGAGGGGATGCCGTACGCCGGTTCGATTGTCTCGATGCCGTCAATTTCCCCGCTGGGGGTCACCGGCTCCAGCGCCAGATAATAATCCACCAGAATCTCGCCCTTTGCCACCTCTTCGCCCTTGATCTTAATCACATACTGATTGGTTCCCAGCGTCGCGGAGTCATGCAGCCGCACCGATGGGACCACAAAGCCCATATCCTGCGCGTACTGGCGGCGGAAAATCACGATGCGGCTGATGAGTCGGCCGCCCCGCGCCTCGTCCACGAGAGGGATCAGACTGTATCCGAACTCCATCTCGATAGGTTCCACGTCCAGAAGGGAATAGATGTTGTTGATATCCTTGTAATACTCGTTTTCACTGGGGGCCTTGGCAGGCTCGGCAGCCTCAGATGCTTCCGCCTGCTGAACGGCCAACTCGGCCTTTTCCTTTTCCATGCGCAAAAGACCGCGGCGGCCCAAAACCACCAGCGCCACGCCCACCAGTGCCAGCGCCAGATGCGGTGTTTGGGGCATAGCGGCCAAAAACAGCAGCACAATACCCGCCACCATAATGGCCCGGGGCTGGGCTTTGAACTGCTGGAGGACATCACTGTTCAGACTTCCCTCGGACACGCTGCGGGTAACGATCATGCCCGTGGCGGTGGAGATCATCAGGGCGGGAAGCTGAGAAACCAGACCGTCGCCGATGGTGGCGATGGAATAGACCTGCATCACGCCGGCAAAGTCTCCCCCGCCCTGCACGATGCCAATAATCAGACCCGCGACAAAGTTAATCAGCGTGATGATAAGACTCATCACCGCGTCGCCCTTGACGATTTTGGTTGCGCCGTCCATAGCGCCGTAAAAATCTGCCTGACGCTGAACCTTTTCCCGGCGGATTCTGGATTCCTGTTCGTTAATCAGACCGGAGGAGAGATCCGCGTCGATGGCCATCTGCTTGCCGGGCATGGCGTCCAGAGTGAACCGGGCGGCCACCTCGGCCACGCGCTCGGCGCCCTTGGTAATGACGATGAACTGCATCAGCACGATGATGAGGAAGATGATGATGCCGATGACGATGTTGCCGCGGGTAATCAGCTGGCCGAAGGCCTTAATGACCGTTCCCGCATAGCCCCCGTTGGAGAGGATGAGTCGGGTGGAGGACACGTTCAGTCCCAATCGAAACAATGTGGTCACCAGCAGCAGCGATGGAAAAATGGAAAATTCCAATGCGTCGGAGATGTTCATGGTGATCAGCAGGATCACAATGGACAAAGAGATGTTGATGATAATCAAAATATCCATTAGCTGCGTGGGCAGCGGCAGGATTAAAAACAGGACGACTACGACCACGAAGATGGATATGATGTTATTGGTGAGCTGCTTCATCGCCGCACCGCCTTTCCTGTGTTATATGCAGAGTTTATTGCCTTTTGGCCGGTTCTCCGGCGGTCAAGTTCCGCCATGTTGGTCCGTTTGGTTCAGTTCCTTGCTCAAATCCCGATTGTTCAGTCGGTAAATGTATACCAGTACATCCGCCACCGCGCCATACAGCTCCGGCGGGATCTGCCGGTTCAGCTCTGCGGAGGCGTAAATGGAACGGGCAAGGGGAACGTTTTCCACGGTGGGAATTTTGTGTTCCTCCGCCACCTTCACGATGCGCAGCGCCAGCTCGTCCAACCCCATTGCCAGCACCACGGGGGCTGCGTCCGTCTCCGGCTTGTAGCGCAGGGCCACCGCCACATGGGTGGGGTTTCGAATAACCACGTCCGCCTGAGGCACTTGCTGCATCATGCGGGACTGGGACATTTTTCGCTGGGCCTCCCGAATTTTGCCCTTGATCTGGGGGTCGCCTTCCGTCTGTTTGTACTCTTCCTTGATTTCCTGCTTGGTCATTTTCATCTGGCGCTCATAATCCCACCATTGATAGAGAAAATCCCCGGCGGCGACGACGATAAACGCGATGATAATCTGAAGGATCATGCTGCTCAGACGGCTGAGAATATCCTTGGAAACGGCGGTGATATCCGTGTTCATATAGTTGACAAAGACGGATATGCAGCCGCTGAGAAAATGATAGATGATCACCAGAAGAATGGTGATCTTGAGAATGCCCTTTCCCGCCTCGACCACGCTGCGCAGGGAGAACAGCTTTTTAAAGCCCTCCAGCGGATTGATGCGGCTGAACTTTGGCTGGATAGACTGCCCGGACACCAGCAGCTTGGTCTGGAAAAACGTGGCTCCCATGGCTGCCGCCACGATCACCAGCATGGTGGGGCCAACCGCCATGAAAAGGGTGAAGGCCCCTTCTTTGAGAATCTCCGGCAGCTGCCCCGCCAGAGCGGAGGCAGAGAGAGTCTGCGCCGAAAACAGACACAGGCGGAAAAAACTGCTCAAATGCTCCACCGCACTTGGCATGGTGATGCGCAGCGCCGCGTAGCCGGCCAGCAGCGTTACCACAGATACCGCGTCGTTGCTGAGAAAGACGTTGCCCTTTTTTCGTTGGTCCCGTCGCTTTTTCGGGGTTGCTTTTTCTGTTTTATTGCCCTCCGGCACAGGCGCTCCCCCCTTTGTTTCCAGACGTTCCCGCTATGGAGCCAGCGTCGTCAGCGTATCCCGCACGGCGAGAAGCATTCCGTTTTCCGCGTTCAGCAAGAACTCGCTGATCGGTGTCATAAACAGCATCAAAAGGCCCAGACCGATGATCATCTTCAATTCAATATTAATGGAAAACACGTTGATCTGGGGGATGACCTTCATCAAAATGCCCATTCCGATCTGTCCCAGCAGTTCTGCGGCCAGAATGGGGACCGCCAGCTTCACTGCCAGCAAAAAGCACTCGATGAATAACTCCACCCCTGCCTGCATGGCGGCTTGTCCCAAAGCTGCCTGACCAAAGGGGACGATCTCCCCGGAGGTCAGCAAAATCCGCAGAAGTGTGTTGTGACCGTTGGCCGTAAAAAACAGCAGCGTCATCAAAATGGTCAGCAGCGTGCCGGTGACAGACATGGAGATTTGGGAGCCGGGATCGTATTCCCGGGACATGGTCATGGCCATCTGGTTATCAATGATCTCGCCGGCCTGCTGGGGAATGAGGTAGATAAAAAACTGGACAGCCATTCCCACCATAAATCCAACGCCCAGTTCCAGCAGCAGCTTCACGCTGAACTCCACCAGATTCACCGGGACGGGGACGCCCCCGCCCGTAAAAGACGCGACGAACCAAGTGAGAACCAGAGCGAATCCCGCCCGGTAGATGCCGGGAACGTTTTGCCGCCCCAGCAGCGGGTTGAACAGCACGAAACCGCTCATCCGCATCAAAATGTAAAGCAGCAGCGTGAGCCTGCCCCAATCAATCATGGAACCGCCCCGCTTTTCACAGCATCAGAGTGAACAGGTGCTGTGTGTATTCCACCAGCGTGTTCATCATCCAGCCGCCGCCGACAAACAGAATCAACACCGTTACCAAGAGCTTTAAAACAAAGCCCAGCGTCTGGTCATGGATCTGCGTGACCGCCTGAAAAATGGCCACCAGCACACCCACCACCATACTTAGAAACAGAATGGGCCCGCCCAGCCGAAGTACCACAAAAACACCTTGCCGGAGAATTTCGCCTGCGTTCAGGTCCATTCGTCACCACCCCTTTCCAGAGCAAGATTCAAAAGTATCCACAGCGGTTCCGCGTTCCAACCATCTGGCGCGGCGCTGCCGCTCCCTGCGTCAGCAAGGATGCGTCCTCCACCTTGCGCCAACTTGCCGGATCGTGTCTTTCTTGCGGCCGCCTTTTCAAAACCCGGCTCTAGTGAAAACCCTGTACCAGCGTTGAGAACAGCAGTTCCCACCCGTTGAGCACAATGAACAGCAACAGCTTGAAGGGGGTGGAGATCATGGACGGGGGCAGCATAATCATGCCCATGGACATCAGGGTGGAGGCCACCACAACGTCGATCAGCATGAAAGGAATGTACAGCAAAAAGCCGATTTCAAACGCCCGCTTCAGCTCGCTTGTCATGAAGGAGGGGACGATGACATGCATCGGCAGGGCCTTGGCCGCGGCTTCGTCCGCGGGCCGCTCTGCAGTGCCATCCAGATCGCAGAACAGATTCAGGGAGGACGTCTCGGTGTTGCGGAGCATGAAATCTTTCAAGGGAACCTCCGCCCGCTCGATGAATTCCGTCTGGGTGATCTCTTCGGCCACGTAAGGATCATAGGCGTTGGTTTTGATGCTGGAGAACACAGGGTTCATGGTAAACAGCGTTAAAAACAGCGCAAGGCCGATCAGCACCACGTTGGGCGGAGTCTGCTGCGTGCCCATGGCGGAGCGGAGAAAGGAAAATGTTACAATGTAGCGGGTGAAGGAGGTCATCATCACCATCAGCGATGGGAGCAAGGTGATGGCCGTGGTCAGGAACAGGATTTGAAGTGCCTGCACGTTATCCCCGTTGACATTGACCAGCGCGTCTGTCACATTATGATCCTCCTACTTCTTTCTCTGCTTCCAGACTTCCCACAATGCATCCTGAAAGGGCATCGGGGTTCCGGTTTCGCCGCACGGCGGGGCTGTATGCTCCGTCCAGGCGGACGCCTCCTCGGCGCTCAACTCCCGGAGAAGCGTAATCTGGCTTCCGGTAACGCCGAGAAGAAGGATGGTATCCCCTGTCCGAACTGCCGCCAGATACTGTTCGCGGCCCAGCGGCAGCCGTTCCAGCAGTTCAAGCTGTCCTTCCCGGCTCCGGGAAAAGCGCATTGTCCCCGGAGCCCGGCCAGCCAGATACCGGGTAAACAGCCACGCCAGAAGCAATATGACGACGACTGCCGCCAGCATCCCCAAAAGGGTGCCGATTTCCGCCCAAGGCATGGATCAGGGATTGCCGATGATGGAATTCACCGTCTTGAGCACGCGGTCGGCTTTAAACGGCTTGACGATGAAGTCCTTCGCGCCGGAGCGCACTGCGTCGATGACCATGCTCTCCTGACCCATGGCGGAGCACATGACCACATTGGCCGCTCCGTCCTTGGCGCGGATGGCCTTCAGGGCCTCCAGTCCGTCCATGTTGGGCATTGTGATGTCCATGATGACCAGATCGGGGTGGACCTCACCGTACTTCTCCACCGCGTCTGCGCCGTCTACCGCCTCAAACAGCTCGGTATATCCGCTCTTGGAAAGAGTATCCTTGATGACCTTGCGCATGAAAGCTGCGTCGTCAACCACTAAAATTTTAGCCATATTTAAAACCTTCCTTTTCTCTGATCTGTCGTTTGGAATTTCAATTCCTAATTGTCGGCCGTCGGTTATCCGTTGACCAGCTCGTTGGGATCAGGGGATTTCAAAACTTCGGTAATGCGGATTCCAAAATTATCGTCAACAACCACCACATCGCCCTTGGCGATGCACTGTCCGTTTACGAACAGGTCAACCTGATCGCCAGCCAGTTTGTTCAGCATGACCAGCGAGCCTTTTGTAAACGCCAGAACATCCTGCACCTTTCTGCGGGCCCGCCCGATTTCAACGGAGACTTCCAGTGGAACCGACATCAGCAGATCCAGATTTTCGGCCTGCTGTTCGTCCAGCGCGTCGCCGCTGGCCAGCCTTGGCATCTCTGCCGGAGAGGACTGAATCATCCTTGGCGCCGGCTGGGCCGGTTGAGCCATCTGGGGCGGAGCGGGATAATAACCGGGAGGCGGATAATATCCCGGAGCATACTGCCCGTACGGCGGCATCGGATAAGTTCCGGCAGGCGCGGGCGGAGTCTGCATCTCAGATGTGGAATAGGCCGGTTTTGCAGGCTGCTGGGGAGGCGGGGTCTGCTGCGGTGCAGTCTGCATACCGTTCATAAGCCGCTCAATTTCCGCCTGACTCATGGTCCCGCCGGAGGGCTGCGGTGTTGGCTGTGGTTCGGTCTGCACACCGCTCATGAGCCGCTCGATTTCCGCCTGACTCATGGTTCCACCGGAAGGTTGAGTAGTTGGCTGAGGCGTGGGTTGCGGTGTGGAGGGCGTTTCGGTCATCAGCCGTTCGATCTCTTCCTGACTGAGCTTCGGGCTGTTTTCCAAGGGAGAGGCTACCTGTTCCGAAGAGGTGGATTCGGGCGGAGCGGCATCCTCGTCGTCGCCAAGACCCAGACCGGAGAGCAGCTCCCGCGTTAAGTCCACAGACATGACGTTGATGAACTCGCTTTGCAGCGTCCCCTCAATGTTCAGCATAAATCGGACGACCACGCAGTTGCCGTCCTGTACGGGGAAGTGTTCTTTCTTAAAGGTGTCAAAATCCTCCAGCTCAAAGGACTCGGGCGTGGAGATGTTGACTGGGAAACCCAGAAAATCAGATAGTGCCGTGGAGGCTGCGCCCATCATCTGATTCATAACCTCGCACACGGCACTAATGGTCAGCTCGTTCAGCTCAAACTCTTCGTCCGGCGTCTCGGAACCCATGAGGATATCCACAATGACCTTCACGTCACTGCGCTTGAGCAGCATAATGTTGCTGCCCTCCAACCCGGACACATAGCGGATCTCCACGCCGATAGCAGGCTGAAGCTCCCCAATGCTAAAGTTATCTACATCGCACACAGAGACTCTGGGCGTTGTGATTTCCACGCGGTGATCCAGCAAATTGGACACAGCGGTTGCGGAGGAACCGAGGCTGATGTTCATCACTTCCCCGATTGCATCCAGCTCCATGGAGTTAAAAATGTTATCTGCCATCCTGTTCGACGTTCCTTCCCTCGGGCTCATAATAGGTTTTCCCTATTTTGACCGCCATGTTTTTGTTGTGTACACCCATAACCCCGTCAAACCAGCGCCTTCCGCCAATGTTGATGTAAACCGGGGAGTTTTTGGGCCGCTTCAGGTCAATCACATCTCCCACATTCAGGTGGTAGATATCGCTGAGTTTTAATTTCGTGCGGCACATTTCAGCGACCAGATCAATTTCCGTGTTCTTCAAAGATTCGAAAATCTCCCTTGCCGATGCTTCGTCCTGACCCTTGTGGGCTGTGTTCAGGCGACTCATCTCACTGAAAACATTGGTCAGCACCATGCCGGGAAGGCAGATGCTCATGTGCCCGTCGCAATTCGGGAATTTCACAATCAGATCCATAATGACCACGATTTCATCCATACCCAACGGCTGGATCATCGTTGGGTTAGGCTCAACCCGGCCAAACTCAAAGTCCAATGGAAGATAGTTCTGCCAACTCTCACCCAGATTTTCAACAAAATACCGGGTCAGACCCTCGCTGATCTTTAATTCGAGATCAGTAAAAGTATATTCCGGGTCAAGATCGTCATCCACATCGCCCTCGCCGCCCATCATGCGGTCAATCATGCTCAGCATCAGGGACTTGCTGACGTGCAGCAGCGTCGGGGTATCTTCCCGAACATCTCCATAGCGTACATAGGACAGCGTTAGAACATCGCCTTCGATCAAAGCGTTGGAAAATTCGTAATATCGCTGTTCCTCTGCCGATTCCACGCTGATTTCACAGCTGGTGTGCATCAGGGCGTTCACGCGGGAATTCAGGTTTCTGGAGTAGTTTTCAAAAATGCTGTCCAGCATTTTGAGACGATCCTTGGTAAACTTCCGAGGACTTCTGAAGTCGTACTTTCGATACTTCTTGGTCTTGGACGTATCCTCCGCAGGCTCGAGGTTCTCCCCGCTCCTCGCAGCGCTGAGCAGAGCATCAATTTGACTTTGTGACAGTACCTCAGACATGGGCATCCCCCCTCTCTTTTTTCACCGCCTTGCAGCGTTGGACTCCGCGCCGGATCAACCGATGGCGGCGGTGCCCGTTCTGGTTTCCGCGGAAACGGGGGACTCTGTACCCCGCTCGGTATAATACTGCTCAATTCCGTCCCCAAGCGTGCTGGTCACATCCAGACCGGTAACGATCAGCTCCACACGCCGGTTTTTCGCCCGGCCTTCGCTGCTGGCGTTGTCCGCCACCGGGCGGAATTGCCCATAGCCCATGCTGATCATGCGCGCCGGGTCCAGAATGTTCAGCTCCTGAAGGTATACCAAAACCACCGTGGCGCGGTCAGACGCCAAAAAGCGGTCAACGGTTGGATTGTTGGGCTTGCTGGGGTCGCCCTGCGCTGTGTGCCCCAAGATCCGCAGCTCGTCGATGGAAGAACGGGCTTTTCCGATAATCGTCCCCACTTCGTTCAGAATCTCCTCGCCGTCTGTCCGCAGTACATAACTGTCCCCGTCAAAGAACACCGCGTCGTTGAAGGAGATGAAGACGTATCCGTCGCCCTTGGTGACCGAAATGTTTTCCGCCGCGCCCTGCTGGGCGACGTATGTTTGCAGATCAATAAAAAGTTGTTCGATTGTGGTGTCAATCTCCTCTTGCGTCTGTTGTCCGCTGCCGCCATCCGGGCCTCCGGTGGGGTCCGCCAGCTGCCCGGCGTTTCCCTTCATCTCCGTTGCCTCGTGGACGGCGTCGGGGTTGAAGCTCTGTACCAGCTGAACCCATTTCTGCTGGTCGATGGAAGACATGGAGTACAGCAGGACAAAGAAGCACAGCAACAACGTTACCATATCGCCGTAGGTGTCCATCCAGCTGGCCCCGCCGCTGCCCCCTTTACGCTTTTTCATGTGTCACCCGCCTCCCGATTTCCTCTGGGATCATTTCTCTTTTTTACCCTTGCTTTTTTTCTCACCCTTAGCCTTGGAGGCGCTTCCGTCGTCTCCGCGCTGCTTCTGATCCACAAAGGTCAGCAGCTTTTCGCGCAGAGACTTGGGGTTCTCTCCGGATTGGATGGACATGATTCCCTCAACAATAATCATCTTGCACAGAACTTCTTCTTCGTCCCGGATTCTCAGGTTGGAGGCAATGGGGTTAAAAATCATGTGGGCCAACACGCAGCCATACAGCGTGGTGATCAGGGCCGTGCCCATATCGGTGCCGATGCTGGAGGAACCGCCTTCACCCGAGAGGTCCATGTTCTTCAGCATGTTGATCAGGCCCACCAGCGTACCCACCATACCAAAGGCCGGGGCCACAGAGGACGCCTTTTCGTACATACCCGCCACGCTGTCGTGCCGGGCAGACATGCACTCAATGTCGTTATTCAAAATGCCCCGGACCTTGTCCGCGTCGTTCGCGTCCACGATCAGCATGATTGCCTGCTTGAAGAAGGGGTCGTCCTGCTGATTGGCCTTTTCCTCCAACGCCAGAAGTCCGTTTTTTCGGGCCACCTGCGCCAGCTCCACCAACTGGTCTATGTAATACATCGGATCATACTTTTTGGTGTCCAGCATGATTTTGAAATGCTTGGGCAATGCCTTAAGCATTTTCCCGGGGAAGCTGGCCACCACCACCGCAAACGTGCATCCGAAGACGATCAGAATGCTGGAGGGATCAAAGAAGTTCATGATCTGCCCGGGAGCTACCGTAAAATGACCGTTCACACTGGTGAACATCATGCCCACTATCATGACTCCAAGGGCGATTACTGTGCCAATAATGTACGTTAAATTCATCTGTCTCTCTCACCTCTGCCGGAGGGCAGGCGCAAGGTCTGCCACCGTCCGTTTTTTTCTAAAGCGCCCGCTTGATTCCCGTGCACGGCTGTGCCGTGTTTTCCATGCACGCGGATCAGGCTGGCCCTTTATAAGCCGGAAAAATCCGGCTCTCAGCGCTGGCCGATTACCTTGACTGCACGGGCGATATCCTGAACCTTGGCGTTGTACTCAGCAATTTTTTGGACAATTTCTTCCGCCGTTTCCCGGACCAGATAGTAGCTGCGGTTCATCATGACAATTTTTGTTTCCGGAATCAACTCAATACATTCGATCTGCAAGTGGTTCACCAGAAACTTCTCGTGGTTCATCTTGGTCAGGACGATCATGGGGTTCCTCCTTTCAGGATTCGGGGCTTGCCGGGCGCGGAAAAATTCCGCGCCCGGCCGCACCGGAAAGGTTTATACGAATGGCTCCGCCTCAGATTACCGCTTCATGTTGACCAGTTCCTCCAGCATGGAGTCGGTCACGGTGATAATACGGGTGTTGGCCTGATAGCCGCGCTGGGTGGTAATCATCTCGGAGATTTCGGTGGCAAGATCCGTGCCTGAGGACTCAAGGCCGCCGGTAATCAGCTCGGTTTTGCCCGTGTTCTTGATGGACTTTGCATTGGCGGCGTCGGCAGCCAGATTGTTCAAATATCCCGTGACCGCGCCGCCAATAGATGCGGCGCTGCACTCTCCTGCGCCCTCGCCTGCCCGATAATAGGGACCGGAAATATGGCTCACGCCGTTGGGATTGCTGACGCTGGCCATCGCAATATAGCCAACCACCACGGTTTTGCTGTCCGCTTTGTTCACGGCGGTGATTTTACCGGTAGCGCCGTCGATTTGGATGGAGTCTGCCTGAATTGATTGCAGGGCGTTGCCCTTTGCGTCCACGGTGGGATAGACGCCTAGTTCGCCGGCGGTCACGCCGGGGTAAAGCGCCGTGCCTTCTGCGGGGCCGGCAGCGGCGTCTGCCGGAATGCCCGCTGCCATAGGAAGACGGATAGGAACCAGCTGGGTGCTGACGGTGGGCTTATCCGCATCGGCAATCACTCCGGCGGTGGTGGTTCCGGATTGTGTGACAAATCCATAAACCACGTTGCCCTGCCCGTCCACCAGATAGCCCTGAGAATCAAATTTGAAATTGCCCACTCGGGTCAATGTCAAATCCTTGGCTTCCACGGTGGCCAGCTTGCCGTCGGCTCCCATGGCCGGCTTATTGCCCACCATGAAAAAGCCGTCGCCGTTAATCATGCAGTCCATTCCGTTTCCGGTTGGGGAATAGTTCTTGGTGCTCATATCCAAGTCGATGGTGCCGAGGCTGCACCCGTAGCCGATCTGGGAGGGGTTCACGCCGCCAACGGTGGCCGTTCCGTTGGAGCCGCCGGTCAGTGTGGTGTAAAGGGACTCCTGAAACGTGGTGCGGGCCGATTTGTAGCCGTAAGTATTCACGTTTGCGATGTTGTTGCCGATGACGTTGAGCTTTTGCATGTGGGATTTTAAACCCGAAATGGCCGCGTACATTGCGCCTGTCATGGTAAAAAAACTCCTTTCGGTTGGCGCCGCCGGGGGACAGTCAATCGGACTTCCCCCAGAGCATCCTTCCGGTCCTGCTCTCTGTTTGTTACAGGATCACGGCGCCGTCAATGTTTGTAAAAATGTTTTCCTTCATCTCTTCCGGGGACATGGTGGTGATCACCCGTCCGTTGGGGACGTTGATGATAAAAGCCCGCGTGGTGTCAAACGCCAAAATGTTGGTGGCGCCCTTCGCTTGGGCCTTTTCCACGGTGCCGCTCAGCTGATTCATCAGCTGGTCGTCCACCTGAATGCCGCGCTGCTCCGCCCGTTCACGGGCGTGCTTGGAGAACGCGACGGACTGGCTCTCCTGCTGGCGCTGGAGCAGCTGCGCACTGAAAGAGGTCTGCGCCGCGCCCGCATTTCCGCTCTTTTTTGCGGAGAGGCCGCTGTTTTGCAAAGAGGATATCCGGTCGATCAATGTTCTCACTCCTTTGACCCTTTGGTCAATCAAAACTTAGGTGGGTTTGGTGTCGCCGCTGCTGCCGCTGTC